>Ga0180436_10002196_pt1 | contig 18713 bp, 15 predicted proteins | sample SS_ome_2_FD_132434 | JGI IMG/M metagenome (GOLD analysis project Ga0180436, IMG submission 132434) | Hypersaline lake sediment archaeal communities from the Salton Sea, California, USA - SS_3_S_2 metaG | ecosystem: Environmental > Aquatic > Non-marine Saline and Alkaline > Hypersaline >...
CAATCGAAAGTTTCATGATCCCTATCCTATGGGTCTGATGCTGATATCTGCATTCTGTAATTTGCTGTTTATAGCCTTTATTGGGTGTTGCTTATCCGCGTTGGGCGTGTTTAGAGTTGCAACAAACAGTGCCTAAAACAGCGGCATAACTTTAACGTTAAAGTTAAATAAAAAATATTAAATTCTTTGTCAAGTTTAATTACTTAAATAAAACCGTGCGCCACGATTTTATGATAAGGCCTATCTTTCGCCGCAGGGCCAAAGGCATCGCAGTCCTTATCAAAAAGATACTTTCAGCCCGACTATAAGACGCTGTGGAGGAGTTCGGCTATGGTGAATGAGGGCCCGGACTGTGATCGGTTGAACTCCTTTACGCATTCGTAGGCTCACTTCGAGCTTTTAAGTAAAGCCTTAGCCTGGAATTCAAATTAAAATTGAGGCCTGATTTGAGCTTGACAAAACAGTGAGTAACAAGCTAATTGTTTTGACTTGAACGTTAAAGTTTATATGGCTGACCATGAAAAAAAAAGCGACCATCAAAGATATCGCCAAACTCGCCAAAGTTTCCGCCACAGCGGTTTCAATGGCGCTTAACAATCGTCCAGGTGTTAGTAAAAAGACCAGAAAAAAAATTTTTAAAATTGCCAGAAAACTCGAGTATCAGCCTAATTTCATTGCCAAGAGTCTAATCAGCAAACGCAGTTACACCATCGGTTTTATCCTCAACAGCATAACCGACCCATTTTTTCCTGAACTCGCCAAGGGTATCGAGGAATATGCCAACCAACGGGGCTACAATTTATTGCTATGCAATACCAAGCGTAGCTTGGAGATGGAAAAAAAATCGATTGACGTCCTCCGATCAAAGGGTGTCGATGGCATTATATTGGCAACCGCCTGGAAAGATGATCCCAATATTAAACCGTTGATCGAGGAAGGTTTCCCTTTTGTTTTAATCAACCGAATATCGATGGATCCAGCCGTTAAAAACAAAACCAATTTTGTGGTTATAGACAATTATCGCGGTGGTTATGAGGGTATGCAACATCTTTATCGTCTGGGCCATGCCCGCATTGCCGTCATCACAGGTGACCTCAATACGTCAACCGCGATACTACGAACGGATGGCGCCATAAAAGCGCTTCAAGATTATGGTGTCACTGTTGATCGGGAATTAATTGTGGAAGGAGAATACAAACGCGATGTAGCTTATAAGCGTGCCAAACGGCTCATATCCCTCAATAATCCACCCACGGCATATTTTGCCCAAGACGATTACATGGCGGTGGGCATTCGCGAAGCCCTATACGAAGCGGGTCTTCGGGTACCGGCAGATGTTGCCTTGATTTCATTTGACGACACCATCATCGCTTCGTTAAGCGGTATCGACATGACCACGATCAGTCAAAACAAATATGAAATGGGTGCGATGGGAACCAACATCCTAATCGAAAAAATTGAAAATCGATCCAGCGGCGTCGTTAGCCAACTCATTCTCGAGGCCGGTCTGACAATTCGGAAATCGTGTGGTTATCATCAAACCGGTTATGTCCGTCCAGCCGTGTCACAATCCGGCTGAGGCGCTAATCGGACACCAGTATTTCGAAACAGAAAACCAGAGCTTTAATTTTTATCCTGAACGAATAGTTTTTATGTTACATGTCTAAAATCCGAAATTCGAATATCGAAATCTGAATTAAATTCCAAAATACAAAATCCCAATGACCGAAATAAAGCCCATATCGGACAACCAGACAGATGGCCTGTTTGACTCATTTGAATTTTTGTCATTCCATATTGTTTCGAATTTCGGCACTGCACTTTCGCAAAAAAAGGATCTTTATCCATAATTTGAATTCATCTACCGCTGTTTACTGCGGCCGCTGCCAAGCAGCGGGGAATTCAAATTTAAAACTAAAAGAATTTTATTATCAAAGGAGGTCATATGGGAACTATTTTACACCGTATGGGAGATGGATCGATAATTGAAACAAACGCCAAAGAAATCATGGCCGACCTTGTTGAAGGCAGTGAAGATGCAGCCGAACGCGGCAGGATCTCACCACTGGAAAAAGAAGAGTATGATTATCTATTGGATATCTTTTGTTTGCCGCACAAATTCATCAGTGTGGAGCCGGGAAATGAAGTGATTCTGACCTACGATGCCGCTACCTTGAAAATTCGGCGCGTGGGCGTCCATGTGGATCGGATTGCGGCCCTACAGATCTATGAGAAACTGATGGGTGCCGACACCATGGAACTGGCCCATGTGGACTATAGTTTTAAACCGGTCAAACCGATTGCCAAGTTTGAACAGCCGATCCTGGAGCAGGCGCTGTTGGGTACCCACATACCGCTATTTTATGGGGCCCAGCCCAACCTGGGATTGTACAGCCAGCCCGACGGCCCCTTCCCCAATCCGGCCGAGCTGATGCCCATGGGTAAAATTGCCGAAGCCCAGGAATCCTATGAGGCCTCGGCCGAACATCTCACCCGCGATATTGTTTACACCAGCCGCCTCATGATTGAATCCGGTGCGGACGGTATCAACCTGGACACCACTGGCTCAGCCGGTGATGCCGATTTTTTGGCAACCCTGTTGGCAGCCGAACAGATCAGGGCCAAATATCCGGACATCTGCATCGAGATCGGCATGTCGGGCGAATTTGTCCTCGGTATGCATTCCGAATTAAGCTACCAGGGCCAACGGTTGGCCGGTATGTATCCGCATGAACAGGTCAAGTTAGCCGAAGCTGCCGGGGCCACCATATTCGGTCCGGTTTGCAACACCAATACCAGCCAATCGGCTGCCTGGAACCTTGCCAGAGCGGCCACTTTCATCAAGGCCTGCTGTGAGGTTGCCCAAATTCCCATTCATGCCAATATGGGCATGGGTGTTGGCGGTGTAACCGTCGCCGATCAACCGCCGGTGGATGTGGTTTCGCGGTCATCGGCCGGCATGACGACGATTTGCCGTCTGGATGGCTTGTAGGTTGGCGTCGGAGACCCGATTGCCATGGCAATTACACATTCACATGCCTCGGGAATGGGCGGAATGCGAGTCGCCGGAGATCTGGTGGCCCGCGTGCAAATGGCCCGGGGAATGCGAATTCAAGAAGCCAAGGCTTATGTGGCCGAAAAATTGGGCGTCGCCGTGGCCGATTTAACCGATCCCATCATCATGACCGAAGTGCGCACGGATCTGGGGCTGGGACTCGTAACCCCGCTGCCTGGCGTTCCCAAGGGCATTGAAGCCAAATTTAATATTGCCAGGGTGTTGGATATCGACATTAATTGTGTCAAGCGGTTTAAGGAACGGACGACGCCTTAGGATTCAGGGAACCAAGGATTCAAGAATTCGAGGGCGTTTAGGTTTATTGGGTTTATTGAGTTTATTGGGTTTATTGAGTTCGTTGAGTTGGTTGAGTTGGTTGAGTTGGTATCTGCAGCGTGTGCTAAGGCACCGATAGCAATTCGCAACCCAGTAAACACAATGAACCCAACAAACCAACTTAAAGGCCAAAAGTCGACAACCTGAATACCATGACAACATCCCACCTTGCCGCATTCTTCCATGAAGGCCAAGCGCGCTATCAGGCCGCCATGTCGGGTGTACCCGACCGGGTTCCTGTTTTTGCGCAGTTGCATGAGTTTGCCGCCAAACAACTCCACATTTCCCCCCGGGTATTCTATACCAAGCCAGACTTATTGGTTCAGGGAACCCTGGAGGTAACCGCCGCCTACAATATCGATGTCGCCGTACTGGACTATGACGTTTACAATATCGAAGCTGAGGCCCTGGGGCAGGAAATTATCTATTCCGACGATTTCATACCGGATGTTAATCGGTCCAAGCCCTTGATTCGGGAAAAAAGTGATCTAAACAAGATTCGCACCCCCAATTTTGATCGAGATGGCCGCCTGCCTGCGGTCCTGGAAATGCATCGGCTGTTTCAGGAGTTAACCAACGGTCTCCCGGGTACACCTGGCTTTTGCGCTCCATTCAGTCTGGCTGTAAATTTAAGGGGCTTTGAACAACTGTTGATGGATATTTATACTGATCCGGAATTTGCTAAAGTGCTTTTCATTCGGATTACGGATGATGTTCTGGTGCCATGGATCCAAAGACTGCAGCAAGCCTGTCCGGGTGTTGAATCGATTTGTGGTAGTGATGCCTGGACCAGTCTGCCGATTTTGAGCCCGGATATCATCAGAACTTGGGGCGTTCCCTTTGTGGAGCGGATACAGGAGCAATGCCAGGTGAAAGTTTATGTTCCCAATTGGATCGGCGAAGCCTTTTTAAAGAATCCGGAAGAAATGCTCGACTTAAAAATGCGTGTGTGTCCGAGTTTTGTGGAGGGACAGGATCCGGATGTCGAAAAGTTGGGTCCCTCATTCTATAAAGCCTACGCCCTTAAAAATGAACGTCCCTTGGTTCTGGGTATCGGGGCTGCTTTCTTGGCCCAGGCAACGCCCGAGCAAATCAGGACCCGGGTGCATGATTATATCAAGGTTGGCGGTGCAAGCGGCGGTTTGGCGCTCTATTTGTGCAGCCTGAATACAACAACACCGCCGGAGAATGTAAAAGCGGCCATTCAAGCGGTACGGGACTTTGGGACTTATTAAAGCGACCAGTTATTAGCTGTAAGCACCAAGAAGCTTATTGCTGATGACTGATAGCTCATAGTAAACTTCTGATGAAACCTTGAAAATTAGATAACAGCCGTTCGCTATGGATTTTTAGTGATATTTGATCTCTCCATACGTCTCTATATGCTTACAAAAGCTTTTGTTTGAAGAATCGTCGGCAATGATGAAATCACCGCTTTTCAGCGGCCGTTATTTTGGGATATTTTTTGAAGTTTACATCATGAAGCCTGTCCACAATCCACTGACAATGACTTATTTTTCTTAGCCACAGCTACGATTTCTCCGGCAAGCACCTGGGCGGCATCCACAGTTTTGATGGGCAAATCCGCACTCAAGGCACTTAACTCGGTGCAGGCAATGATCACCAGGTCGGCACCTTTATCTACTAGGTGTTGACAGACCGATCGATAGTCCTGAATAACCCCGGAACCTGTATCGCCTCTTTTAATTGATTTTATCACCTCAAGCAGCCTTTCATGATGTTCTCTATCCGGCCAGATATCGTTGAGTCCCGATGTGGCAAATCGTTTGGCATACAGCCCGGTCATCTTTACGGCCGGAGAGGCAAGTATGCCGATATCTTTCCGATCTGAGTAATTCTTGACCAGGTGGTCGGTCACCAGATCGACAAGATTAATCACCGGGATATCCACGGCATGCTGAACGTTCTCATAGTAGTAATGGGCGGTATTACAGGCAATGGCCAAGAAATCGGCTCCCCAGGACTGGAGACGCCGGGCCATTTCCGCCATGCAGGGCCCGGGGTCTTCGCCGTGGCCTTCGATAATGGCGTTGATCCGGGAGGGCACCTTGGGGTTGTTGTCCACGATGCAACGGATGTGGTCGGCATCGTCCAGGGCCGGCGTGAGTCTGATGATCCGTCGCATGAGGTCCACGGTTGCATCAGGACCCATCCCGCCTAAGATACCCACAATCCTCTCTTCCTTTGCAGTCATGATTACTTTTCCTTCTTCAATTCCGGTACATCCATTGGAAAAGGAATTAAGCCCGGAATGTATCCAGATAAGCGAACAGCGCCGGGGACCCGCCGGTATGAAGGAACAAAACATTTGAACCGACTGGAAAGTGCCCCTTGCGCACCAAATCGATCAACCCTGCGGCAGCCTTACCGGAATAGACCGGATCCAGAAGAACGGCTTCAGTTTTGGCAAAAAGCTTGACCGCTTCGACCATGTCATCGGTCGGCAAGGAGTAGCCCGGGCCGACGTATTGGTCGAAGCAGACGATGTCTTCTCGCGCAACACCGCCTTTGACCCCGATTTTCTTGGCGAGTTCTGCGGCCAGGCTGTAAACGATCTCTTCCTGTACGTCTTTGGTTCGGGACACATTGACCCCGCTGATGGGTATCCCGCCGCTGACTCCGGTCATGCCAACGACCATACCGGCGTGAGTGCCTGCCGAACCCGAAGGGACAATGATGTGGTCGATGTCGAGCCGCATATCATTTAGTTGGTTCATGGTTTCTTCGGCACAAACCGCATAGCCCATGGCACCGATTGAATTGGAAGCACCCCCTGGAACGATGTATGGTTTTTTCCCGGCTGTCGCTAGTTCATCGGCTTTCTTCCCCATTTCAGCCATCATGTCGGAACCGCCAGGGACGATGACGATGCTCTTAACATCGAGCAGTTTGAAAAGGAAATTGTTTCCACTGGCATCCTGCTTGTAGGAGCCCTTGACCCGTTCTTCGAGAACCAGGTGGCAATCCAGACCTTCCTTGGCGGACCAGGCGGCCGTCAATCGACAATGGTTGGATTGGACGGCACCGCATGTGATGATTGCATCCTTGCCTTGCGCGAATGCATCGGCAATGCAGAATTCCAGTTTTCTGGTTTTATTGCCGCCGCCGGCTCCCGGTAGCAGATCATCCCGTTTGACGTACAGATTCACCTCGCCACCGAGAACCTCACTCAATGTGGGCATGGGCTCGATGGGGGTCTGGCCTTGAAGGTATTTTCTTCTGGGAAATTTGGTGAAATTCATGAGTTGTCCTTTCCGGAGTCATAGATCTTTCTGTTTAAAAGTGGCCGCCGCATCAAGGTCCTTACCCAAAGGTAGCGCCCCCACCTTGAAGGAGAGATGCGCGGGATATGGTTCCGTGAAATATTGGCATACACCAGGTTGACACCATAGCAATGACGTCAAGATTCCTGGAGGCGATTTAGGCTTTGTCTTCAATGCTGCCATTCCCATACAGCCGCAAATAAAGTGTATGCAAACGATAAGAACACTATCGTGAATTCAGTAGACTAATTATCAAGGGTATACCCCAGTGACAAGAAAAATATAGCCGAGTGCTGACACCAAGCTATCATAGCGTTGTCAATTGATCTAAGCACGAATGGGGCGTTTTTTTGCAATCGGTTTCATTTTTTTCCTCCAGCGCAGTCATTGCATGCCAGATATCGCTTGACATGAGTGAAAATATATTTCAAATTAAACAAAATTAAAATTATATTTTCATATTGGGAGATAAAAATGGGATCGGGTGGCCTTACGGGCGATATTTATAGACCGCTTTCCGCAGCGCAGGTTTCAACTATTCACGACCGTGCACTGGATTTACTCGAAGATTGCGGGATGACTTATGAAGATGGAATGGACGATGTCATACAGGTGCTATCGGGTGTTGGCTGCCAGGTTGATCCTGAAGGGAGAAAAATTTCTTTCCCGCGTGATCTGGTTAAGGAGATGATCGCCAAGGCCCCGGGCGAGTTTATCCTGTTCAGCCGGGATGGTGAAAATGATTTAAACATGGGAAAGGACCGGGTTTATGCGGGTACCGGTGGGACCGCTGTTCGGATTCTGGACCTGGATTCTGGGGAGGCTCGCCAGACAGTGTTGAAGGATGCGCACAATGTTGCCCGCATCGTCGATCAGATGAAGAATATCCATTTTTTCCAATCGCCTTGTGTACCCCACGACCTGCCATCCGAGCACTACGATTTCAATATTGTTTTTGCAGCAATGATGGGTACCAAGAAACACGTCATGCTCGGCTGCAATTACGATTCGACCCTACGCGAAACGTTTCGCATGGTATCGCGTATTGTCGGCGGCAAGGCCGAATTAAAAGAAAAACCGGTATTCTCCATAAGTTCCTGCATCATCATCAGTCCTATGAAATTTTGTACACAGTCGACGCGCAACGTGCTAACTGCAGCCGAACTGGGCATTCCGACAACCGTGACCAGCGCCCCAATGAGCGGCAGTACCTCGCCGATGACCATGGCCGGCACCCTGCTGCAGACGCATGCCGAAGAACTGGCTGCGATTACGCTGCTGCAAGCCCATCATCCCGGAGCCAAGGTGCTTTATGGCGGGTTACCGGCAATGGCCGAGATGCGTTCGATGGGCTACCAGGGCGGAGCGGTGGAATGCGGTATGATGACGGCGGCAACACACCAACTCAGTCAACACATCGATGTCCCTAATTATTGCAGTTCCGGCCTAAGCGACTCAAAAATCCCGGATGCGCAAGCCGGATGGGAAAAGGCTTATACGACCTGTCTGGCAATCATTAGCGGAAACAATTACATTCACCATGCGGCCGGCATGCTGGAATCCATGCTTTGCATCGCGTATGAACAATATATTATGGACGATGAGATCATCGGGCAGGGATGTAAACTGTTGGAAGGCATCAATACCGATGCCGATCATCTGGCATACGACGCTATTAAGGCGGTTGGACCTGGTGGAAACTACCTTGCCTCAGATCACACCTTGGCGCATATTCGCAAGGAATACTTCATGGGAAATGGTGTGAGTGACAGGGGAAGCCGCGATGACTGGATAAAGGACGGCTGCCTTTCTGCGAGAGATCGAGCCATTTCCATGGCTAAAAATATCCTGGCGCAACCCTTGGCTGCAGCCGTTCGGCCTGAAATTGAAAAACAGATCCGGAATGATTTTAACATCTATCTAAATCTGAGGTGAACGCTTGTCAAAAGCCAATCCGGGCAAATTACAGGTGCTGGAAAAAATTAAGCGTCAATACGATCAACTGACACCGGCTCAAAAGGCCATCGCAGGATACATTTTACACAATCCTGAGTCTTTGCTTTTTATGTCGATAAACAAGATGTCGACGGCAGTGCAGGTCAGCATGGCCTCCATCGTACGGTTTTGCAATGTGCTTGGTTTTGACGGCTATACCCAACTGATAAAAGAGGCTCAGCAAGAGCTTCAGAGTCAGCTCAGTTCCTCTGGCCGTTTCCAATTCCGTCATACCCACCCTTCGACCAAAACGATCAAAGCATTAAAGAACTGGGGCGATTCCACTTTTTCAAGAATCCTCAGCCACGAAATCGAAAATCTGAACCAGCTGGCGGAAAGCATCAAGGTCGAGGAGTTCACACAGGCAGTCAATTTGATCGACAAGGCTGATCGAATATTAATCCTGGGTTGCATGGCCTCGGCAAGTCTGGCAGCCTACATGGGCCGCATGCTCTGCAAAATCTTGCCGGACGTGAACGTAGTGGACAGCGACGATATTCTACATTCGACCAAATTTTTGCAGTTGGGTCCACGCTCCGTGGCTTTCATCATCGCCTTCCCCCGGTATCCATCCATAACCGTGCGATTAGCACGAAATGCGGTCGAGAGGAAATGTCATATCGTTTCCATTACCGACAGTCATTTGTCACCGATCAGTGGATTGGATGAGTTGACTTTCCATATACCAGTTGGGATCCCCGGCTTTGTGGATGCATATGCCGCGCCCCAGACGTTTATCAGTGCGCTGTGTGCGGGGGTGGCCGAGAAAAGGTCGAATAGGGCAAAATTCGCATTATCGAAATACGATGAACTGGCAGCCAAAAATGATCTTTATGACAATCAGGTCTGGCGGGGCAGGCCCAGGAAAGATTGATTTTTGACACCGGAATATCGCTTGCCCAACTTTTTCTATATGAAAATTGTAGGTGTTGCCGGAAAACGCTCCATCTCGCCCCAGGCTCCAATATTGTCGTTTAGGGGCAATGTTTTTAAAATGGTTGGAACAACTACTAGAAAGAGGAATTAAAAGATGAAACAGAAGTACGATGCAATCATCATCGGGGCCGGCATTGTCGGTTGTTGTGTTGCCTTTGAATTGAGCAAAAAAGGCTACAAGACAATTAACGTGGATTTTCAATCCACTGCAGGCGCCGGATCCACGGCCGCTTCTTGTGGTAATGTGCGCTTTCACTACTCAACCCGGGACGGCGTTGCCTTGGCTTATGAAAGCGCCTGGTACTGGCATAATTGGAAGAACTATATCGACACAGAGGATGAACGCGGTTACGCGCCATTTCATAATACCGGTAGTGTGTATATCAAATCAAAAGGACTCAATTGGCCGCTCATTAAAGAAAATTTTGAAAAAGTTGGCGTGAAATACGAAGAATGGGATTTGGACGAGCTAAAACTTAAGATTCCCATTAGCGATTTTCATTCCTTTTATCCACCCAGGTTGCCGGAGGATTCCAGCTTTTGGGCTGAACCGTCAGAAATGCTGGAGGGCGCCAGTTATACACCGGAATCGGGCTATGTCAGCGATCCGACCCTTGCCACCCAGAACGTTGAGGCAGCCGTCAGAGCCAAGGGCGGACGTTTTATTTATAAACGCAAAGTCGTTCAAATTTTTCAGGATGCTGATCGGGTGACCGGTGTGTGCCTGAATGATGGCCAAGAAATCAACGCGCCAATCGTAATCAATGTTGCGGGGCCTCATTCCTTTAAGATAACGGAGTTGGCCGGCCAGACCCAGAACAATGCCATTAAAACCCGTGCTTTACGGCACGAGGTGCATATAGTCCCGCCTCCTGAAGGGTTTAATCCGGAAACAGAGGGCTATCACACTAATGATACGGATATCGGTGCCTATTATCGACCGGAGACGGGCGGAATGATTTTGACCGGCAGCGTTGATCCTGATTGTGATCCAAAGGAGTTTGTGGACCCGGACAATTATAATTCGGAAGTGACTGAAAATCAGTGGAAGGCGCAAGTCTACCGGCTGGCCCGTCGTATACGTGACTTACCGATTCCGACCAGGCCGAAAGGGATCGTGGATTTATACGATGTCAGTGATGATTGGATTCCAATCTATGACAAGTCTGATCTCAGCGGTTATTATCAGGCGATCGGTACCAGTGGCAACCAATTTAAAACCGCACCGGTTGTGGGCGGCTTGATGGCTGAACTGGTCCAAAAAGTCGAAGGCGGATATCCCCATGACCAGTCCCCACTCCAATACACATTGCCTCACTTGGGGATTACGATCGATACAGGGGTGTTCCATAGAAATCGAAAAATCAATTTGAATTCCAGCTTTTCCGTGATTGGCTAAATCATTCAGTCAACGACCACCGATCTTGTCAGTGGCATGAAATAGGATCCTTATCTTTTTTATACTGCTCAACAACAAGTTTGCTTCGACGATGTTGAAAACCGCCGCCACCACCGAATAGGTCGGTGGCTTATGATTGGATAATCTGAAATTCTGGTACGAGACTGCGTATTTTCCCTACAGTCTTGCAGCTGTCTCAACCGCGTAGTCGAGGATTCTCTGAACCTTAAACGCGTGGTTCGAAAAAAGCCAATCCACCCCGCGCTGGATTTCTCTGAAAAGCGAGTTGCGCGATCGAATATAGGCCGTTCCGACGCCTTGGCCGCGCTGATGATGGGTACGCATGCGCGCCCGGCTCATGAAGGCATAGTGACAGGCCATACCGCCGTAGTTTTCTTTCAGGGCGAGCTGGCTCATGGCAGCTACATTTACCTGGGCCACCGCAATACGGTTTCCTGGCGGTGCGAAGTCAACATATTGAAACATGTCCGGGTTCAGACTCAAGAAGTGATAATCCTTTTCAGGAATTAACCGACCAAATTCCTCTGACAAGATACGGCTTTGATAAACTGGATCCGGATAGGTTTCGGTCTTGATTTCTACCATCAGATGCATAGACCTGCCGTAACGTGTCAGCACTTCGTTCAGGGTCGGAATTTGGGGAAAGTTTTCCCTGAGTTGCCCAAATTCCGTCCGGCCGACAACATCGGCTGAATTAAACAGGCGTAGCAGGTCGGCATCGTGAAACACAACCGGCACTAAGTCCCTGGTCCAACGAACATCACACTCAATACCCCAAACACCGTGCTCCACAGCAGCATCAAAAGCGGACAAGGTATTTTCAAGGACTGTTTTGTTATCATGCTCACCGCGGTGCGAAATAATTCGGCAGGTTTTCAATGCTTCGGTTGAGGGAAGTTGACGTGGAATGCAGGCAAACATACCGTCTAAAACCTGGGTTAGCACTTTTTCAATCAGATCAAGGGGTGTCATTCTGCGACTGCCTGTACAATCTTATTAGGAAAGCTTGAGGGAAAAAGTCAACGACCACCGACCTTGTCGGTGGCATGAAATTGGAACCTTATCTTTTTTTATACAGAGTGATACGAGTTGCTGGATGCCGCATGCTGAATATAACAAGGTCATCTAAGTTTACTTGAAAATGAACGCAATTTGTTTGGTGATCCTTTTGAGGCAATTCATTTAATGTCATTTTTTGTATATCAATAATTAGCTGTCGCGCTATCTGCCAAATCTCTAATTTTCTGTAACTCATATTTTGCCCTTTTGAAACCAAATACCAACACCCAGCATCCAGTATCCACCATCACCTGCCCTGCTGGTAACCAATCAGGGCCATTGTATGCGGGATTGTAATTTTTTGAAAACAAACATACTGATTTGACTGATTTCGTAATCCACCTGGGCATGTTTGACATCGATGATATCCAGGTATACCCGGTTGGCATGGGGAAAGGCGTCCACATCGGAAATGTGTAAGGATAGATAAACGTTTTTCCCCAGAACAATAATGTTGAAGTCCGTCTCAATAGGCTGCAATACTTTGTCGGCATTCTCCGGATACACAACCAGGGGACGCTGGTTTAAATGCTCGATTTTTACATGTGTTTGTATAAAATCGTTTACCTCTTGCATACGGGTCTCTTGATCGGCTGTATCGTTTGCCGGCCTCTCGGGGAACATCTGGGTCTGGATGAGTTTTCGCAGAAATTGAAGCAGTTTCGCGCGCAGCATTTCAATGGCCTGATTATAATCATCCACAGGCATTAAGCCGCTTGGATATTTGACCGTGTCGACATGGGCATGCTGAAAGTCAGTCAGAATTGACGGTAAAATCGTTACGGTTACCGCCTGCCCCCTCGACTCCGTCGCTGGAATCCCCCACGGGGTATCTTCATAATTTGCTTGCTGAATCTTAGTACGCACATAGGGATCCATGTAAACTGCCCCGATGCGGTAAAGGCTTTCAACGATAAAAGGATTTTGGAGATAGGTCATAAAACTTGGATCGGATTGAATGATATCTTTCAACAGTTTCATTTCCGAAATCGTCAACCCGGTATCATCTAAAGCAATTGCTTCGGCCGGAACTTGGGGATCTAAAATCTGTGATTTATGTGCCATCACAGCCGACAAGCGTACCTTTTCATCACGGTATATTTTCTGCAGCAGCATGACACGCAGCGATATCAGCTCCCTGCTGGGAAAAAGTGAATCCTGCCTCCGTTGGCCTTTAAAAAGATTCAGGCGCTGATCGTAATGGTATAATACTTGGGAGAGCCCCAGGATATTGTTGTCCAAAACCATAACCCGACTCGGCTTTTTTCCTGGGCCGCTCATTAGGTTTGATATTATATTGAAGTCCAAAGGCAAATCCAAGCCGCGCTTACGCCACACATCCCGCAATTTGGGATTGCCGGCCTTTCCAACGGTAACCTGCATCATGTAGGCCAACACTTCAGCCGCGTATTGCATGGCTGATGATGGCACACCAGGTTCCGCTATTTTTTCTGCCGGGGCCAAGTGATCGGGCTCTGGTTTTACGGAGGTCGGCGCGCATCCAATTACCAAACCCAAACTGATGATAGTGCAGAACACCAGGAGGCGAAAACAATTCTGTTTCAATTTCATGATAGGATATTCCATTTTCAAAGCCGAAAAGTCTTCAGCCTCAGAATTTCATATGTTGCCATCTAAACCTAAAATAAAGCATTTTGCAATTGTAAAACTAATGTCATCATTTCAATAATACTTGCACCGTGCCCGATCCTTCGCATAACCATCTGACATGCATTCAGTAGTCAAAAGCATACGCGGCCTGGCATCTCTGTTGGTTTACCTGTTGAACACTGTTTTCTGGTGCACCCCTTTATTCATAGTGGCCCTATTTAAATTACTTATCCCGCTGAGATCGTTTCGAAGCCAGTGCAATCGCTTATTGAACTTGATTGCCAGCGGCTGGGTCGCCATCAATACCCTCAATCAACGCTTGTTTTCCAAAACCGCATTGCACGTTCAAGGACCGCCGGGTTACAGTCTTGAAAAGAAATACCTGGTTGTTGCCAACCATCAGTCATGGGTGGATATTTTGGTATTGCAGCGCATCTTTCACCGGCAGATTCCTTTTCTCAAATTTTTTATCAAAAAGGAATTGCGCTGGTTTCCGGTGTTGGGGCAGGCCTGGTGGGCGCTGGATTTTCCGTTTATGAAACGGTATTCCAAAAAGGTTTTACAGAAAAAACCACACCTTAAGGGTAAGGATCTGGAGATCACGCGTAAGGCCTGTGAAAAATTTAAAACCATGCCTGTTTCCATAATGAACTTCGTTGAAGGGACCCGTTTTAGTGTCCGCAAACATCGACAACAACGATCTCCCTACCAAAATCTTTTAAAATCCAAAGCCGGTGGCATCGCTTACGTATTGACAACCATGGGTGACCAGTTGAATGCCATCCTGGATGTGACCATTGTCTATCCCCAAAAAGCCAAAAGCTTCTGGGCCTTCGTTTGCGGTGAAGTTGGCGAAATCAAGGTGCGGGTCCGATCTGTTCCCGTAACCAAAGATCTTCTGGGCGATTACGCCATGGATCAATCCTATCGCGAGCAATTTCAAATTTGGCTCAACAAGTTGTGGTCTGAAAAGGATCGCCGTATCCAAGAAATGCTTGTCTGATGCGGTCATCGTCACCGACTGCACCTGTTCCTTTTGACTAACCAAAATTCCTATCCCTGCAGCCCAGTCTCAAAACCAAATTCCGCTTTTGAATTTGTCCTTCGACTGAGTCCAGGATGGTGAACCTGTGGAACGGCTTGCCGAACCGTTTTGGATTTCGATATTCGGACTTAGGATTTTCACCTGCACGATGCAATTGACAATAAACGGCATCTCATTCTATAGATACCTGAATACTGCCTGAAATTTGCAGGAATCGGGAGTTGACAGATGAGTGACGCGTTCAAATTTAACCGTATGGAATTGGCCGGATCCCTGGGTGATCTGGGAACCCTGCTGCCATTGTCCATCGGAATGATTCTGATCAATGGCCTAAATCCTACTGGTCTTATTATGACGGTCGGAATCTATTATATTGTCTCCGGACTTTATTTCAAAGTCACCTCTCCGGTGGAACCCATGAAAGTGATTGGCGCTTATGCTGTGGCCACGGGTATCACGGCGACCCAAATTCAGGCTTCCTGCCTATGGGTATTTATTTTTTTAGCAATTATCGGTGGCACCAATCTCATCAGCTTCGTGGGTCGCTACGTTCCCAAAAGTACTGTTCGCGGCGTTCAGCTCTCCACCGGAATTATGCTGGCATCGCAGGGCCTGCATCTCATGTTCGGAAGTTCGCGCTTTCAAACATTTCACCAGGCGGCCGAGCCCTTTTTACGCATTCAAAATCTGGGATGGCTTCCCATAGGAATGATTATCGGCATCATACTTGGTTTTCTAACCCTTCTACTGCTCGACAACAAACGACTACCGGCCGCCCTTGTGGTTGCGGGCTTGGGTATATTGGTGGGATTAATTTGGGGCACGCGAGAAGGCCTGGATGCAATCCGGTTTGGTATCAATCTGCCCCAATGGTTGCCCTTTGGGCTGCCTTCGGGCGCTGACTTCAGTTTTGCCCTGTTGGTCCTGGTTCTGCCTCAGATTCCCATGACGCTTGGCAATGCCGTTATAGCCAACGCGGATCTATCCATTCAGTATTTTCCGCAGGACGGACGCCGTGTAACCTATCGAGCCCTGTGCATCAGCATGGCTTGGGCCAATTTGCTCAGTTTTTTTGTGGGCGGCATGCCCATGTGTCATGGTGCCGGCGGTTTGGCCTCACGCTATCGTTTCGGCGCACGAACAGCCGGTTCTAATTTGATTATCGGGAGCGTCTTTTTTCTTTTAGCGCTATTTTTGGGATCGCATGCATTGGCGATTATATATCTTCTCCCCATGGCAGCCCTGGGCGTTTTGTTGATCTTTGCTGGCGTTCAACTGGCGTTGACCATTCTAGATATGCGAACGCGGGAAGAACTCTTCGTACCAATGGTGATGGTAGCCATAACACTGGCCTCCAATCTGGCGGCTGCCTTTATAACCGGAATTGGGCTGGCATATTTGTTGAAGTGGAAGCGATTATCGGTCTAAATTAATAAAATTAGGAACAAACTATGCCCACAATTGGAATAATCGGTGGATCCGGTCTGGATGACCCCGACATTTTGAAAGACGCACGTGAAGTGGATGTGGAGACTGACTTCGGAAATCCGTCTTCCAAGATTACACGCGGCAACATCGGTGGTAACGCGGTATTGCTTTTAGCCAGACACGGGAAGCGACATCAATACAGTCCCACCCAAGTCAATAATAGGGCCAATATTCAGGCCTTGAAGCACATGGGGGCCACGCATATACTGGCCACCACAGCCTGTGGCAGTCTGCGGGAAAAAATCGATCGGGGGCACTTTGTGATCATAGACCAATTCATTGATTTCACCCGCTTCCGCAAGAATACTTTTTTTGATTCCTTTGAAGACGGCGCAGCCCATACGCCCATGGCCGAGCCTTTTGATAAGGCATTAAGAGAGATCTTATATCAAACTACCATAGATCTTGGATTCCCGGCTCACAACGGTGGCACTGTCGTCACCATCGAGGGGCCAAGATTTTCCACCCGGGCTGAGTCTCATATGTTTAGAACCTGGGGTGCCGATATTATCAACATGTCGATCGCCCCGGAGGCCATGCTGGCCAACGAAGCCCAAATACCCTATGCTGCCGTGGCCATGTCCACCGACTACGATTGTTGGAAAACGGACGAGGAACCAGTATCGTGGGAGGAGATCCTGGCGGTCTTCAGCCAGAATGCCGATAATGTAAAGAAGATCTTGCTGAATACAATTCCCAAAATTCAATAGGAGCAAATCATGGACTTAAAAAGCACCATCCGATCCATACCCGATTGGCCCATAAAAGGTGTTATTTTCCGAGACCTTACGACCCTGATGCAGGAACCTGAAGCATATCGGCGTGCCTGCGATCTTTTTTTCGATCGCTATAAAGATTGGGACATTGATAAAATCGTCGGCATCGACGCCAGGGGCTTTGTTTTTGGCGCGGTGTTAGCCTACCAGTTGAATGTCGGTTTCGTACCGGTGCGCAAAAAGGGTAAGCTGCCGTATAAAACCGTTTCTGCTGAGTATTCTCTTGAATACGGCTCCAACACGGTGGAGATGCATGCCGATGCCATCGCCCCAGGCGAACGAATCGTCATTATCGACGATTTGATCGCCACTGGCGGAACTATCGAAGCGGCGGTAAAGCTCGTAAAAGCGCTGAGGGGTGAAATCTTGGAATGCGGTTTTGTGGTTGAACTGCCGGATTTGAAAGGACGAGATAAAATTAAGGATCAAAAAATTTTCACCATGGTTGATTTTGAAGGCGAGTGAAGAATTCGCTTTGACCTCCTGTATTCTGAATAGATTATTAGCTTACGTACGACGGTCAAGTCCCGATTACAAGTTGTTACCTAAAGAGTTTTACGCCCACAGAAATCACCTTTTACCCTTCCCGTCATTCCCTTGGAAGCTTGTCCCCTTGGAAAAGGGGAGGGGAATCCAGGCAAAGCTTCAAGCTGGAAACATTGTAAAGCCAATCTTTTTTGCGGCGGAGCCGCATCATATAACATTTTGGAACAAAATGTTATTCTGGATCCACGATTCCTCGAGGATGACTACCGAGATACAGCATCGAGCTATAAGCGATGAGCCATCAGCGGCTATCAGCTCTCAGACTAGAGCTGACCGCTGACTCCCGTCTCCTGACTCCCACCTTCTGATTGTCATTCAATGTTGATGTGCTCGTAAAAAGTCAAAATTCTCAATTTTTGACTCGTTAACCTTTCGAAATTATTAGGAGTAAAATTTGAATAGTGCCAATCATCGGACTTTTTACGAGCCTATCAATGTTGGATGTTCATCATTTAGTTTGCTTGCTGAATGCTGCTATCTCGGCCTGCAAGGCCCGTACACGCTTTAAGATATCTTCCCAATCTAAGGTATTCAGCGCTCTGTCGCGCACCAGAATCTTGCCGGCCACCATGACATCGCGCACATCTGATCCACGGGCAGCATAGACCACCTGCGAAACCGGATTGTATAAGGGCATCAGGTGGGGTTTTCGGGTGTCGATGATGATCAGATCGGCCTGCTTGCCGGGTTCTAGAGAACCAATTTGGGCATCCATACCGATAGCACGGGCCCCTTCGATGGTAGCCATCTTTAAGATGGTGTGGGCATCGGCCGTGCTGGGATCAAGTAGGCTAGCCTTTTGAAGCTTGGCAGCCATATCCATTTCTGCAAACAGATCCAGATCGTTGTTGCTGGCACAACCGTCTGTGCCCAGACCCATAGGGATGTCGGCAGCTAGGTATTTGGGCACGGGTGCGATACCAGACGCCAACTTCATATTGCTTTCCGGATTGTGTGCAACGGACGCACCGCTTGCCTTGATACTTGCGATATCATCGTCATCCACCCAGACGCCATGCACCAATAGGGTATTCTCATCCAGGATACCGTGCCGATTCAAATACTGAACAGGACTTTGGCCTCGGCCTGATTGAATCATGCTGGCTTCCTGCTTGGTTTCGGCCGTATGAACTTGGAACATGACACCCAAGTCTCGGGCTGC
>Ga0180436_10002199_pt1 | contig 18702 bp, 18 predicted proteins | sample SS_ome_2_FD_132434 | JGI IMG/M metagenome (GOLD analysis project Ga0180436, IMG submission 132434) | Hypersaline lake sediment archaeal communities from the Salton Sea, California, USA - SS_3_S_2 metaG | ecosystem: Environmental > Aquatic > Non-marine Saline and Alkaline > Hypersaline >...
GGTGCGCTTCCGCGAGGGTCGGCAGGTGCACGATTTTCTGTTTCGCAGCCTGCATCGGCGATTGGCGGAAGGGATTGGCGATGCTCGGTTTCCTCAGCATCCTGCGACCGTCCCCTCATGTCAGGCGAGGGATCAAGGGTGGTCAGCATCCTCTCTGAGCCAGGGCGCTGCGTCGGCGCCGATGCAATCGCGTCTGCCGTTGCGGATCAGCGATGGCCGCAGCGCTTATGCAGCAGCCTTGGCGTTGCAGATGCCGGATGCGGCGCCAGCGAGCGCCCTCGATCCTGAGTTGGCTAGTCCCGGTGACGGACCCCTGGGTGCCGGTGGGCTTGCCGCGTCAGCTGTATCGGATCTTCATCAGCATCAGCATCAGGAGCAGGATCAAGCGCTGCCACCACTGGGTTTCGCGATCGGACAGCTGAATGGGGTCTATATCCTGGCGCAGGGGGCAGATGGTCTTATCTTGGTGGATATGCATGCGGCCCATGAACGCATCGGCTATGAGCGGTTGAAGCGGAGCTGGAGCCAGGGCGAGGTACTGCAGCAACCGCTGTTAGTGCCGATCGCGGTTGCCGTCTCCGCACGCGAGGCCGATCTTGCCGAGCAGCAGCAAGGACTCCTGGCAACCCTCGGGGTCAGTGTTGATCGAGTAGGTCCTGAGCGCCTGCTGCTGCGGGCGATCCCGGTGATCCTCAGTAGCGCCGATCCCGAGCAGTTGCTGCGCGATATGCTCGCCGATTTGCTGGCTGAGGGTCGCAGTGATCGCGTCCGCGCTGAGATCAACCTTGTGCTCTCGACCATGGCCTGCCATGGCGCGGTGCGTGCCAATCGTCAGCTGACCTTGCCGGAGATGAATGCACTGTTGCGGGCGATGGAACGCACTGAGCGCGCTGACCAGTGTAATCACGGTCGGCCGACCTGGATCAAGCTCTCCCATCAAGAGCTAGACCGATTATTCTGGCGTGGTCGCTGAGCAGGGCGACCGGGGGCTGCCGCCGGCGATCCTGGTCACTGGGCCCACCGCCTCCGGCAAGACCGATCTAGCGCTCGCGCTAGCGGAGCAGCTGCCTTGCGAGCTGATTAGTGTCGATTCGGCGCTCGTGTACCGCGGCATGGATATCGGTACGGCAAAGCCGGCGCCAAGCCTGCTGGCGCGTTTTCCGCATCGTTTGGTCGACATCCGCGACCCTAGCGAGGCCTATTCGGCGGCAGGCTTTCGTGACGATGCCTTGGCCGCGATGGCCGAGATCACGGCGGCTGGCCGCATCCCGCTCTTGGTCGGCGGTACCATGCTCTATTGGCGCGCATTGGTTAGCGGTCTGTCACCGCTGCCGACCGCGCAGCCGCAGATCCGTGCGCAGTTGGCTGCGCGCTATGTCGCGGAGGGCTCGGCAGCCATGCATGCTTGGCTTGCTGAGGTTGATCCGGTGACCGCGGCGCGGGTCCATCAGAATGACCCACAGCGTGTGCAGCGGGCGCTCGAGGTGTTCTTGGTGACCGGTCGGCCGATGAGCGCGCTGTGGCGTCAAAATGCCGGCATGGCCTTACCCTATCGCCTGCTACGGCTGGTGCGCTCCCCACCTGAGCGCTCGACGCTGCATCAGCGCATCGAGGCGCGGCTGCAGGCGATGCTGGCGGCTGGGTTTGAAGAGGAGGTGCGCGTGCTCTATGGGCGCGGCGACCTGAATGCCGATCTACCCTCGATGCGCTCGGTCGGCTATCGACAGCTCTGGGCCTATCTGAGTGGGGCGTTAAGCTGGGAGCAAATGCGTGAGCAAGCCTTGGCCGCGACTCGGCAGCTGGCGAAGCGACAGTACAGCTGGCTGCGCAGCGAGCAGGATGCGGTATGGCTCTGGGATGGGACCGAGGTTGAGCAGGTGGCGCTGCAGCAGGTGGAGACCTTTCTCAGTAACCCTTGACCTCGCGGCGAAAAAACTGAACTATCTAGTCAGAGGTGGCAGAGCTACCCTGAATGCGGATTGGCGCTGGCTGCTGTTTCGATTTCGAGATTTGCGGTTTGCCGCGGCATTTGCTCTAACCTCTGTGCTATCTTGTAACGCTTTCCTGGACGCGTCGCATGCCGCCTTGTGACGAGAACCGGTCCATGATAACAATCGTGATAACAACAAGGAGAAACGCCCATGTCTAAGGGGCAAAGTCTACAAGACCCATTTTTGAACGCCTTGCGCAAAGAACGCGTGCCGGTCTCGATTTTCCTTGTCAACGGCATCAAGCTGCAAGGCCAGATCGAATCCTTCGATCAATTCGTCGTGCTGCTGAAGAACAATGTCAGTCAGATGATCTACAAGCACGCTATCTCGACCGTGGTGCCGACCCGCAACGTTAAGCTACCGCTGCCGCAGGATTTGGCCGAGGAGGACGACGGCTGAGCGTCTTACTCCAACACCCGAGGCGAGTCGAGCGCGGCGAGGGTCTGAGGCCATCCCATGTTTGAGCGCCCCCAAGCTGGCGAGCGCTCGATCCTGGTCCAGATCGCGGTGGGTCAGCCGGTCACCGACGACGCGGCTGAGGAGTTTCGGCTGCTCGCCAAGGCCGCTGGCGCCGAGGTGGTTGGCAGCCTCAGTGGCTCACGGGACACCCCAGATCCTCGTCTCTTCATTGGCTCCGGTAAGGCCGATGAGCTAAAAGCACTGGTCGAGGCCACGAGTGCCGAGCTGGTGATCTTCGACCATGCGTTGAGTCCGGCGCAGGAGCGTAACCTTGAGCGTCTGCTCGCCTGCCGTGTCGTCGATCGCAGTGGCCTGATCCTCGATATTTTTGCTCAGCGGGCCCGCTCGGCCGATGGCAAGCTGCAGGTCGAGCTGGCCCAATTGCGGCATCTGTCGACCCGGCTGGTACGCGGCTGGACCCATCTCGAGCGTCAGAAGGGCGGTATTGGTCTGCGCGGTCCGGGTGAGACGCAGCTTGAGACCGACCGTCGGCTGCTCGGCCGACGCATTGCGCTGCTCAACGACCGGCTAGCTCATGTCGAGACCCAGCGCGGGCAGGGGCGACGGGCGCGGGATCGCGCCGAGATTCCGACCATCTCCTTGGTGGGCTATACCAACGCCGGCAAGTCGACGCTCTTCAATCAACTGACCGAGGCGGGGGTTTATCAGGCTGATCAACTGTTCGCGACGCTTGATCCGACCCTGCGCCGCCTGCGCTTGCCTGATGGTCCGGTCGCGGTGCTGGCCGATACGGTTGGCTTCATCAACGGTCTGCCGCATGAGCTGGTCGCCGCCTTCCGCTCCACGCTGCGGGAGACGCGCGAGGCCTCGCTGCTGCTGCATGTCGTCGATGCGGCTTCGCACGAACGCGACCGCCGTATTCGTGATGTCGAAGCCGTGTTGACCGAGATCGGCGCGCAGGATTGCCCGCGGCTCTTGGTCTACAACAAGATTGATCTGGTTGAGGATCAGCCACCGCGTCTAGACCGCGATGCCGATGGTCGGATCTGGCGCATCTGGATGTCGGCGCAGACCGGTGCCGGCGTCGAGCTGCTGACGCAGGCCTTGAGCGAGCGATTGCGCGGTGAGCTGGTGCGCGAGTCGCTGTTGCTCGGCCCCTCCGATGGCGCCTTGCGCGCCTGGCTGTTCGAGCATGCTCGAGTCCTGGATGATGCGGGCACCGATGCGGGTGGCTGGCGCATGGAGGTGGAGCTTGCGCGGCAGCAGGTCGAGCGTTATCTCAATACTGATGCGCGTTGGCAGGGCTGTCGGCTCAAGGGCGCGGAGGCGATGCCGGGCGCCCCTGATGGCTACAAGCAGCCATCAATCACTGATGAGGATCGAGTCAGCGATCGGGTCGGCGTTGTCGAGACCGGCTAACGCCACGTACAATGTGCCGTTTTGACTCAGCGTGCGTCCTTGATAACCAACCTAGGGGCGGCACTTTTCCACCCTAGAAGCTGTCAGCATTGTCGGCCGATCATTGCAAAGGGCCGTCGCGGGGCGGTAACGGTCGGCGGGCTGCAACCCTGCAGCCGAGTTGTCTGATTCGTCAGCAGTCAACGGTCGACGTCACGACACGACATAACAAAGTGTAATCGGAGCAAGTATGGCCTGGAATGAACCGGGAGGTGGCAACCGGGATCCCTGGGATAGCAACCAGGGCGGCCCTGGCAATCAGGGTGGGCCGCCGGATCTCGATGAGATCGTCCGCAAACTTCAGGAACGGGTCAGTGGCCTGTTCGGGAGTCAGGGATCATCATCGAGTGGTGGTGGCGGTGGTCCTAGTGCGGTGGATGTCAGCCTGAAGACAATCGGCGTCATCATCGCCGGTCTCTTTGTGGTTTGGCTCTTCACCGGCATCTACATTGTCGCCCCAGCTGAGCGCGGGGTTGTGCTGCGCTTTGGTGCCTATGTGAAGACCACGGCACCAGGACCTCATTGGCATATTCCCTGGCCAATCGAACGGGTTGAGATCGTCAATGTCGATGAGATCTCTTCGTTCAGTCATAAGGCGGCGATGCTGACGCGCGATGAAAATATCGTCGACGTCGAACTGACGGTACAGTCGCGGATTCAAGACGCGTCTAACTATCTGTTCCAAGACCAAGCGCCGATGAAGACCTTGCGCGATGCGACCGAGACCGTGGTGCGCAAGACGATCGGCGGCGAGAAGCTTGACTTCATCCTGACCGAAGGGCGTAGCGCGGTCGCCGCGATGATCCAGCAAGGTGTTCAATCCTTGATGGACGAGTATAAGACCGGGTTGCTCGTAACCTCGGTCAATATGCAGCCAGCGAAGCCGCCGGAGCAGGTCAAGGACGCCTTTGATGACGCCATCAAGGCGCGCGAGGATAAGGAGCGACTCGAAAACAAGGCCGAGGCCTACTCTAACGAGATCCTGCCGCAGGCGCGTGGTGAGGCGGCGCGAGCCATTGCTGATGCCAAGGCCTACCGAGATCGGGTGATCGCCTCGGCCGAGGGTGAAACCTCTCGCTTCGACGCGATTCGGACCCAGTACGAGAAGGCCCCCGAGGTGACTCGCGAGCGTCTCTATCTGGAGACCATCGAATCCGTGCTCACTGGCAGCAATATGGTGCTGATCGATGTGCCGCAGGGGAATAGTCTGATGTATCTGCCGCTAGATCAAATCATGCGCAATCAGACGGCGAGGATGCCGCAGCCGCGCACCTCAATGACCAATGGGAATGATGCCAACCAATACAACGCGCCATCAACCACGTCTCAGATCCGTGACGTGTCGCGCGAGCGGAGTGCGCGCTAATGGATGATACCAAGAAGATCTTGCTTCCTATTGCGGTGGCGTTGTTGGCCCTGATCGTCTACGCCTCCACCTTCACCGTGCAGCAATGGGAAACCGCCATCAAGCTGAGGCTTGGTGAGATTGTGCGCGGCGACTACGATCCCGGCCTGCACTTTAAAGTGCCGCTATTGAATAACATCATGCACTTCGATGCACGCATCCAAACCCTCGACTCGAGGCCACAGCGGTTCTTGACGATCGAGAAGAAGGACGTGATCGTCGACTCCTACACCAAGTGGCGGATCAACGACGCGGCGCAATTCTTCCGTTCGACGGGAGGCGATAGCGCACGCGCCGAGCGGCTGCTTGGCGAGCGTATCAATACCGCGCTGCGTGACGAGTTCGGCAAGCGCACGATTCAAGAGGTCGTGACCGAGGATCGCTTGGAACTGATGCGGGCGCTGACTAAGGTGAGTGATACTCAGGCCGGTGAGCTAGGTGTCGAGGTGCTGGATGTACGCGTCAAGAAGATCGACCTGCCCCCCGAGGTCAGCGAGTCGGTCTACAACCGGATGCGCGCCGAGCGTGAGCGAGTGGCGCGTGACCTGCGCGCGAAAGGTGCCGAGGCAGCCGAGCGCATTCGTGCCGACGCGGATCGTCAACGCACCGTGATCATCGCCGATGCCTACAAGGAGGCCGAGGAGACGCGCGGTCAAGGAGACGGTCAGGCCGCTGAGATCTATGCCACGGCCTATCAGCGTAACCCGGACTTCTACGCCTTCTATCGCAGCCTGGATGCCTATCGCCGCACCTTTGCCAATCATGGCAGTACCTTGGTGCTCTCACCGGATTCTGAGTTCTTCCGCTTCTTTAACTCACAAGACCCTGGTGCGGCGGCAGCCTTGGGTGGCGCGCCCGGATTTCCGGGCACAGCCGCGCGCTGATCGCGACTGTTTGGCTGATCAGAGGCTCGGCGGCTAGTCTGCCGGGCCTTATTTTTTGCGCTCAGTCAAGCCTTGCCATCTGATCAGCCGCATAGACAGGCCGCAATGGTTCTGCAATCATCGCCGCTGTTCTAGCTGCGGCCCTGCTTCTGAGACAGTCTATCTTGCTTGCAAATGTTCGCTGAGTGCACCGGTTGATCCATGTGGCATGCCTTGCTATTGGCACTGTCCCTGATGTTTGTCATCGAGGGGCTACTGCCCTTTATCGCTCCTGATGGCTTTCGCCGAATCCTGTTGCGGGTTGCGTCTCAGGATGCCCGCAGCTTGCGGATCTCGGGGCTTCTGAGCATGCTCAGTGGTGTTGCGCTTCTCTACCTGGTTAATTGAGCCTGAACTGATGAACGACGAGCGTTGGCTGTTGCCGACCGGCATCGAAGAAGTCTTGCCCGACCGGGCGGCGGAGCTTGAGCGGCTGCGGCGGCGCTTGCTCGATCTGTATCAAAGCTGGGGCTATGAGCTGGTCATCCCGCCGTTCATCGACTACCTGGAGAGCCTGCTCACCGGCACCGGCACTGATCTTGATCTGCAGACCTTTAAGCTGACCGATCAGCTCAGTGGGCGATTGCTTGGCGTGCGGGCCGATATGACCCCACAGGTCGCGCGGATCGACGCCCATCATCTGCGGCGTGACACCGCAACCCGGCTCTGCTATCTGGGCACCGTGCTGCACACGCGTACCGATGGCTTCGCCGGCACCCGCAGCCCGTTGCAGATTGGCGCGGAGATCTATGGCCACGACGGTCCAGCGAGCGATGTCGAAGTGCTGCGCCTGCTGGTGCGGACCCTAGAGACCGCGGGTATCGAATCGCCCTACCTAGACCTGGGCCATGTTGGCGTCTATCGTGGGCTGATCCAGCAGGCGGGGCTGTCGCGCGCCGATGAGCTGCGCCTGTTCGATGCCCTGCAGCGCAAGGCGAGCGCGGAGATCGAGGCGATCATCACTGAGACCGAGGTCGCCGCCCCGGTTGGCAGTATGCTGTTGGCGCTAGTTGAACTCAACGGCGAAGATGCCCTGTCGCGCGCCAGCTCGATGCTGCGAGCGGCCGATCCGCCGGTGTTGGCGGCGCTCGATCGGCTGCGGCGGGTCGCCGACGAGCTGCGCCACTGGCTGCCGGAGCTGCCGGTGCACTTCGATCTTGCGGAACTGCGCGGCTACACGTACAAGACGGGGGTGGTGTTTGCCGCCTTCGTACCCGGCTGGGGGCTCGAGATCGCGCGCGGTGGGCGCTACGATGATATCGGGCGGGTGTTCGGGCGCGCGCGGCCAGCGGTTGGTTTCAGCGCTGACTTGAAGGGGTTGATTGCACTCTCGGCGCAGGCTGCCAGCCTCGCGGAAACTGAGGTGGGCTCGGTGATGGCGCCTTGGGATGCTGATCCAGAGCTACAGCGCATCGTCGAGCGCCTGCGCGCCGAGGGTCGAGAGGTGCGTTATGAATTACCTGATCAGTGCGGTACGCCGCGTGACTACAACTGTTGCGATCGACTCGCCAAGGTCGACGGCGTCTGGCAACTGGTGCCGGATGATGCCGCCTGAGCTGAGCCGCCAACGCCAAACCGGTGGAGCGATCGATTGACCAGAGCAAGGGGAATACATGGGTAAGAATGTCGTCGTGATCGGCACCCAATGGGGTGACGAAGGCAAAGGCAAGGTCGTCGACCTGCTGACCGAGCGTGCTAATGCGGTGGTGCGTTTCCAGGGTGGCCACAATGCCGGTCATACATTGGTCATCGATGGCAAGCAGACCATCTTGCACCTGATCCCCTCTGGCATCCTGCATCCTGGTGTGCGCTGCCTGATTGGCAATGGCGTGGTGCTCTCGCCGGAGGCGCTGCTGACTGAGCTTGCGACGCTCGAGCAGCAGGGTATCCCGGCGCGGGAGCGGATCGGTATCAGCCCGGCCTGTGCCCTGATCATGCCCTATCACATCGCGCTCGATATGGCGCGGGAGAAGGCGCTTGGCAAAAAGGCCATCGGCACGACCGGACGCGGCATCGGACCGGCCTACGAAGACAAGATCGCGCGCCGTGGCATTCGGCTGGGTGAGCTGGTGGATGCCGCGCACTTCGAGGAGCGGCTCGGGGGTCTGCTCGAGCAGCACAACTTTACGCTGCAGCAGCAGTTCGCGGCCGAGCCGATCGATTTCCAGCACTGCCTTGATCAGGCACTTGGCCAGCGCGAGCAGATCCTGCCCTTGATCGCCGATGTGACCGATGAGCTTGGCCGTTTGCGCACCGAGGGCGCCAATGTGCTGTTCGAGGGGGCGCAAGGGGCACTGCTGGACATCGACCACGGCACCTATCCCTATGTGACCTCATCGACCACCACCGCTGGTGGTGCCGCCAGTGGCAGCGGCGTAGGACCCCTGCACCTGGACTATGTGCTGGGCATCGTGAAGGCCTACACCACACGCGTTGGCGGTGGCCCCTTCCCGACCGAGCTGCATGATGCCGATGGTGAGCGGCTGGGCGCGCGTGGCCATGAGTTTGGCGCGACCACCGGTCGTAAACGCCGTTGCGGCTGGCTCGATATGGTTGCGCTGCGGCGCGCCTTCCTGGTCAACAGCGTCTCTGGCCTTTGCGTGACCAAGCTCGATGTGCTGGATGGCATGGAGCGGCTGCGGATCTGTGTTGCCTATGAGCTTGATGGCCGCGAGCTACAAGCGCCGCCGATAACCGCCGATGAGCTTGCCCGCTGTACGCCACGCTACATCGAGCTGCCGGGCTGGCAGGGTTCGACCGTTGGTGCTGAGTCCCTAGATGCGCTGCCGGCGGAAGCGCAAGCCTATCTGAAGACGCTGGAGGAGCTTGGCGGCGTGCCAATCGATATCGTCTCGACCGGACCGGATCGAGCCCAGACATTGACCCTTCGTGATCCCTTTGATCACTGATGTTGGGCCAACCTGATGCTGAAACAGCCGCTTCATCTTCCGGGGTGGCGACAGGCGATGAAGGTTCGCGGGATATTCGGCGCCGCCGATGAGTGCCAACCCTCGTCTTTAACCTTGCGACTGCTTAGTGGAGTGCCTTGATGTCCCAGTCGACCCTGATAGCAGACAGCCTGAACCTGATGGCGATCGGCATGGGTACGGTGTTCAGCTTTCTGCTGTTACTGGTGCTCTTGCTCAGGGGGATGTCTTGGCTAGCGGACAAGCTCGTTCCGGGCGTAACGGAGCCCGCCCGCTCGGCGCCGCCGGTCACCCGCGATGGGCCCACTGCCGATGCCGAACTGATCGCCGTGATCAGTGCGGCAGTGGCGCGATATCGCTCACGGCAGCGGCACTAAGCCCTGGTGTTGAACGAGCCGCGGGCGTCTTCTGAGCAGCGCGGATGACCGACTCGACTTGGAATCCACTCTGGAATCACGTGCAATCCAACCTGGAACCCAACCTGGAATCTAACTGGAACACAGGCCCATGAGCGAACCGAAACCTCTTGGCATTACCGACCTCGTCCTGCGCGACGCTCACCAGTCGCTGTTGGCGACGCGCATGCGCATCGAGGACATGCTCCCGATCGCCCCCAAGCTCGACCAGGTCGGCTATTGGTCGTTAGAGACCTGGGGTGGCGCCACCTTCGATGCCTGCATCCGTTACCTGGGTGAAGATCCCTGGGAGCGGTTGCGGCAGCTCAAGGCGGCGATGCCCAACACGCGTCAGCAGATGCTGTTGCGTGGCCAGAACCTGCTCGGCTATCGCCACTATGCGGACGATGTGGTGGATACCTTCGTCGAGCGGGCGGCGAAGAATGGCATCGATGTCTTCCGCATCTTCGATGCGATGAACGACCTGCGCAACCTGGAGCAGGCGATCCGCGCCGCGCTCGAGACCGACGCCCATGCGCAAGGGACCATGTCTTACACGGTCAGCCCGGTGCACAATGTCGATTACTGGGTCGATATGGGCAAACGGCTTGAGGACCTCGGCTGTCATTCGATCTGCATCAAAGACATGGCCGGGCTGCTGCGCCCCTACGTCTGCGAGGAGCTGATCAGGCGCCTAAAGGAGAGCTGCGCGGTGCCGATTGCGTTGCATTGTCACGCGACCACCGGCATGAGCACCGCGACCTATATCAAGGCCGCCGAGGTCGGCATCGATATGGTCGACACGGCAATCTCGTCGATGAGCATGACCTATGGTCATTCGCCGACCGAGTCGTTAGTCGCCATCCTCGATGGCACTGAGCGCGATACCGGCCTCGATCTCTTGCTGCTCGAGGAGATCGCGGCCTATTTCCGTGAGGTGCGCAAGAAGTACGCACGCTTCGAGGGCTCGTTGAAGGGGGTTGATTCACGCATCCTGGTCGCGCAGGTGCCTGGCGGTATGTTGACGAATATGGAGAACCAGCTGCGCGAGCAGGGCGCGACCGATCGCATGGACGAGGTGCTAGCGGAGATCCCGAAGGTGCGCGAAGACCTCGGCTTCATCCCATTGGTGACGCCGACCTCGCAGATCGTTGGTAGCCAGTCGGTCCTGAATGTATTGATGGGTGAGCGCTACAAGAGCATCACGAATGAGACGGCCGGGGTGCTGCGCGGCGCCTATGGGGCGACGCCAGCGCCGGTGAATGCGGAGCTGCGGGCGAAGGCGCTGAAGGATGGCGAGGAGCCGATCACCGGTCGGCCCGCTGACGATATCGCGGCGGAGATGGATCGGTTGACCGGGGAACTCGCGGAGCTGGCGACCGAGCGCAAGATCGAGCTGGCCAAGGACAGGGTCGATGACGTGCTGATCTATGCCATGTTTCCGCAGGTCGGGCTCAAGTTTCTCGAGAACCGGGGTGACTCCGCGGCCTTTGAGCCGCCGCCTTGGACCATCGAAGCGCCTGCTGCCGCGCCCCCCGCGCCGACAGCCGCTGTCGCCGCACCCACCGCCAGTACCGAGCCTGCGTCCTATCGGGTCGAGGTCAATGGCAAGGGCTACGATGTGCGGGTCTCGCCGCAGGGGGCGGTGGAGCAGGTTCGCTCCGTGGAGACGGCCGATGAGATAGCGACCACCATCGAGGGGCGGGTGATCACCGCGCCCATGGCTGGCAACATCGTCCGCATCGCGGTGCGCGGCGATCAGGCCGTCGAATCCGGTGACGTCTTGGTCGTGCTGGAGGCGATGAAGATGGAAACCGAGATTCGGGCGCCCTCGGCTGGACGCGTCGGTGATATCCGGGTCAAAGAGGGTGATGCGGTGGCGCTCGGTGCGCCGCTGCTCGCGTTAGGCTGACGCGATGGACGAGCTGCTGAAGCTATGGCAATCCACGGGTATTGCCAATCTCGACTGGGGTCAGGTGCTGATGATCGCGGTTGGCTGCGGTCTCATCTATCTGGCGATTGCGAAGAAGTTCGAGCCCCTGTTGCTGGTGCCGATCGGCTTCGGCGCGGTGCTCTCCAATATTCCCGTTGCGGGTATTGGCGGCCCCGATGGTCTGATCGGGATGATCTACACCGTTGGTGTTGAGACGGGCATCTTCCCACTGCTGATCTTCATGGGTGTCGGGGCGCTGACCGATTTTGGCGCGCTGATCGCGCGCCCATCGACGCTCTTGCTGGGGGCCGCGGCGCAATTCGGCATCTTCGCGACGCTGATCGGTGCGGTGGCGCTGAATCTGTTGCCGGGCTTCGACTTCACGCTTCAGGATGCCTCCGCCATCGCGATCATCGGTGGCGCGGATGGTCCGACGGCGATCTTCCTCGCCTCGCGACTGGCGCCTGATCTGCTCGGTGCGATCGCGGTTGCCGCCTATTCGTACATGGCGCTGGTGCCGATCATTCAGCCGCCGATCATGCGGGCGCTGACCACCAAGCAGGAGCGCGCGGTGGTGATGCAGCAGTTGCGGCCGGTCTCGCGGCTGGAGCGCATCCTGTTCCCCTTCGTGGTCTTGACCCTCTGTGCGCTATTGTTGCCCTCGGCGGCCCCGCTGATCGGGATGCTGATGTTCGGTAACCTGTTGCGGGAGAGCGGGGTGGTTGAGCGCCTGAGTCGGGCGGCGCAGAATGAGATCATCAACATCGTCACCATCATGCTGGGGCTCGCCGTCGGCTCGAAGCTCTCGGCGGACAAGTTTCTTGCCCTTGAGACCCTTGGCATTCTGGTCCTTGGCGCCTTGGCCTTTTCCATCGGAACCGCGGCCGGCGTGTTGATGGGCAAGATCATGTACCGGGCGACGGGCGGCAAGGTGAATCCGCTGATCGGGGCGGCCGGTGTGTCGGCGGTGCCGATGGCCGCGCGCGTGGTCAATCGCGTCGGCCTTGATGCTGACCCGCACAATTTCCTGTTGATGCATGCGATGGGACCGAACGTGGCCGGCGTGATTGGCTCGGCCGTGGCAGCGGGCGTGCTGCTCGCCTTAACGGGAAGCTGATCAGGAAGTGGATATTGACAGCATGAATGCTGTCGTTTTATATTTAAGGGCTTATGTCGGTCTCTTTTCCGGATCTCCTCGACCCTAGAAAGGCGGTTGCGCAGTCTGCGGTCTTCGAGGGCGAAATGGCGCTCAGGCGCCTGCCGCGGCTTGCGAAACTGCTCTGGCAGCCTGAGCGCCAGGCGCCGGCGCAAAGAACTGATGATTCCACTGGTGGTTCGGTTCGCTATCGTTTCGCGTTTGGGTATGACGCCGATCAGCGACCAACAGTGGTGGGCAAGGTGGCCACGGTCCTACCGCTGCGCTGCCAACGCTGTTTCGAGCGTTATGACCTCGCCGTCGATACATCGGTGAGTCTCGCGCTGGTTGCTGGGATCGATGAAGCTAGGGCGCTACCGCCCCAGTACGAGCCATTGATGATCGAGGATCGCCTAATGCGACCGTCCGATCTGATTGAAGATGAGCTTATCCTGGAGGTGCCAGCGATCCCGAGACATTCTGAGGGTGACTGTGAGCCACCGCGCGCCCTTGCTAGCGGTGATTTAGCCCCTGCAGCCTCCAAGCAGCTGTCATCAGCCGGCCAGGGTAGAGAACATCCCTTTGCGAGTCTGGCAGCGCTAAAAACACAACGAGATGACTCTGAGCATCAGGATTAATCGCGACCCACGCGGAGATCGAAATGGCCGTTCAACAAAATCGTAAGACCCCCTCGAAGCGCGGCATGCGTCGCTCCCACGATGCGCTCTCCCGCCCAACGCTGTCGGAAGACGGAACCACCGGCGAGATCCATCGACGTCATCATCTGACCCCGGATGGTTTCTACCGAGGCCGCAAGGTCATTGATAAACAAGACTAAAACGTCACATTCATTCAGTCAGGTCGCGGCGGCTGACGCCATTCAAGCGGCAGTCGTGCTCTGACGAGCCGAGGCCGCATGCGTCCGCCGTGATTGCGAATAGGCTCTATCCATAAGGAGACACCGACTTGGCTGTTCGACAGACCCTTGCGTTGGATGCCATGGGTGGCGATCACGGCCCAGGCGTCGTGGTTCCCGCGGCGCTGCGATTCCTAGCCGACCGGCCGCGGTGCAATCTCATCCTCGTCGGCCGCGAAGAGGCCATCGCCAAACAGCTGCCGCGCTCGGCAATCACTGATGAGCGCATCCGCATCCAGCCTGCCTCTCAAGAAGTAGCGATGGATGAGCTGCCTTCCAAGGCCTTACGTGGCAAGAAAGACTCGTCGATGCGGGTTGCGATCGACCTAGTCAAGCGCGGTGAGGCCGATGCCTGTGTCAGTGCCGGGAATACCGGTGCGCTCATGGCTACGGCTCGATTCGTCCTCAAGACGTTGCCGCACATCGACCGCCCGGCCATCATCACCGCGATTCCGGCGCTCAAGGGGCAGACCCACATGCTCGATCTTGGCGCCAATGTCGACTGCACCGCCGAGCATCTATTCCAATTCGCCGTCATGGGCAGCGAGCTGGTGCGTGCCGTGCAAGGTCTACCGATGCCACGGGTCGGGCTGCTGAACATCGGCGCGGAGGAGATCAAGGGCAACGACCAGGTGCGCGGCGCCCACGAGCTGCTCGCCGCAAGCTCGTTGAACTATGTGGGTTATGTCGAAGGCGACGACGTCTATCTTGGGGATGTTGACGTGGTCGTCTCGGATGGCTTCGTTGGGAATGTTGCGCTGAAGGCGAGCGAGGGTGTCGCCAAACTGATTGCTGAGATGCTGAAGCGACGGTTTCGACGCACCTGGCTCAGTCGTCTGTCCGGTTTGTTGGCGCTACCGGTCCTGCGGGGCTTTCGTGCCGAGGTTGATCCGCGCCGATACAACGGCGCTAGCCTACTTGGACTGCGAGGGATCGTGATCAAGAGTCATGGTGGTGCCGATGTGCTGGCGTTTGAGAATGCCTTGCGCATCGCCGATCACGAGGTTCGCTCGGGCGTCATTGCGCGCATCGAACGCGAGGTGGAAGCGCACATGGGCGAGGCCCGCGCTGCCCGCGCCACCAGGCTGCAGGCGGAGAGGATCTCAGCATGAATCGCTTTACTCAGATCCTCGGTACGGGCAGTGCCTTGCCGGCGAAGATCCTGACCAACCAAGCGCTAGAGCGTCTGGTCGACACCTCCGATGACTGGATTCGGGAGCGCACTGGCATTCGCCAACGGCATATCGCCGCGGAGGATGAAACCAGCGTCGATCTGGCCGAGCGCGCGGCGCTGGCGGCGCTCGGCGCTGCTGGCGTGAAGGCGTCTGAGCTGGATCTGATCGTCGTCGCGACAACGACGCCGGATCAGACCTTTCCGAGCAGTGCCTGCCTGCTGCAAGAGCGCCTGGATAGTCATGGCTGTCCCGCCTTCGATGTGCAGGCGGTCTGCACCGGCTTCATCTATGCCTTGGCGATCGCCGAAAAGTTCATTCGCACCGGCAGTGCCGAGCGCGCCCTGGTGGTAGGGGCTGAGACACTCTCGCGCATCCTCGATTGGACCGACCGCGGTACCTGCGTGCTATTTGGCGATGGTGCCGGGGCGGTGGTGATTGGCGCCGCCGATGAGCCAGGCATCATCTCGACCCACTTGCATGCCGATGGCGCCTATCGTGAACTGCTGCAGGTGCCGGCTGGTATCGGCAACGGTGGCAATGGCTCACCCTACATGCAGATGAAGGGCAACGAGGTGTTTCGAGTGGCCGTGACGACGCTCGGCGCGATCGTCGATGACACCTTGGCGGCCAATAACATGACCCGCGCCGATATCGACTGGTTGGTCCCACATCAGGCCAACCTGCGCATCATCAAAGCAACGGCACGCAAGCTGGATCTGGCAATGGAGCAGGTGGTGGTCACGGTTGGCGAGCATGGCAACACCTCGGCCGCCTCGATCCCGTTGGCCTTCGATCAGGCGGTTCGCGATGGTCGCATCCAGCGCGGTCAGATCGTGATGATGGAGGCCTTCGGCGGCGGCTTTACTTGGGGCTCGGCGCTGCTGCGCTACTGATCGTTGGGGCTTTTGATGACGATGCATCCCGCTTTCCTCTTTCCTGGGCAAGGCTCGCAGGCCATCGGCATGCTGGCCGAACTGGCGGCCGCGTTTCCGCTGGTTCGAGCGACTTTCGATGAGGCATCGCAGCTGCTCGGCCGCGATCTCTGGCGGCTCTCGCAAGAGGGACCGAAAGAGGCACTCGATCAAACGCTGAATACCCAGCCGGTGATGCTTGCCGCCGGCGTTGCCGTCTGGCGCGTCTGGCGTGAGCAAGGCGGTGCAATGCCCTCGGTCATGGCGGGGCATAGTCTCGGCGAGTACAGTGCGCTGTCTTGTGCGGGGGCCTTGACCTTTGAAGAGGCGGTTCGTTTGGTGGTCGAGCGAGCGCGCTTGATGCAGTCAGCAGTGCCTGCTGAGGCGGGTGCCATGGCGGCGCTGCTTGGATTGGATGATGATGCGGTTGCTGAACTCTGTCAGTCGCAGGCGGCAGGTCAGGTTCTCGAGCCGGTCAACTTTAACGCGCCTGGACAGGTCGTGATTGCAGGAGAACGCGCCGCGGTGCAGCGGGCGATCGATGCTTCTAAGGCTGCTGGTGCCAAGCGAGCGGTGCTCTTGCCGGTGAGCGTGCCCTCGCATTCCGCGCTAATGCGCGAGGCGGCGACTGAGCTAGCCGCGCAACTGGAGCAGACCGAATTTCATGTGCCATCGATCCCGGTGATCCACAACGTGAGTGTCGAACTGGCCGAGTCGCCAGCGCTGATTCGCCAGCGTTTGGCGGAGCAGTTGTTCAGCCCGGTGCGCTGGGTGGAGACCGTCCGCGCCATCGCTGATCGTGGCGTCCAGCTCGGCATCGAGGCTGGACCTGGCAAGGTGCTTACTGGGCTCGGAAAACGAATCGATAAACGGCTGACAATCTTGCCGGTATTCAGCCCGGAAGGGTTGTCAAGCGCACTGGAGGCGAGTACTCATGCCTGATGTCATGCTTGATGCTGAGATTGCACTGGTGACCGGTGCCAGCCGCGGGATTGGTGCCGCGATTGCTGATGAACTGGCGCGCCTGGGCGCTAAGGTGGCTGGGACGGCAACCACTGAAGCCGGCGCGGCGCGCATTACCGAGCGCCTAGCAGGCGCGAGCGGTGGTGTTGGCTTATGCCTGGACGTGACCCAGCAGGCCTCGGTTGATGCGGCACTGACGGCGATTGAGGAGCGGTTCGGCTCAAAGCCATCGATCCTGGTCAATAACGCCGGGATCACGCGCGATAATCTGCTGATGCGCATGAAAGAAGAGGAATGGGACGCGATCCTGGACACTAACCTGACCGCCGCCTTCCGGCTCTGCAAGGCCTGCGCGCGACCGATGACCAAGGCGCGCCATGGCCGGATCATCAATGTCAGCTCGGTGGTGGGGGTCAGTGGTAATGCCGGCCAATGCAACTATGCGGCATCCAAGGCGGGCCTGATTGGCTTCAGCAAGTCGCTCGCCCGCGAGCTTGGACCGCGCGGCATCACGGTCAACGTTGTCGCGCCCGGTTTCATCGATACCGATATGACCCGCGAGCTTCCCGCGGCCCAGCGCGAGGCACTGCTCTCGAGCATCCCGCTTGGCCGGCTTGGGGCGGCGGAGGAGATCGCCGCCGCGGTCGCCTTCTTGGCCTTGCCGACGGCCGCGTATATCACGGGCCAAACCATTCATGTCAACGGCGGGATGCTCATGGTCTGAATTAGACCGCTGATTTGAAACCACGAATCGCGGCTGTTGGATGGGTGTTGCTGGATGTCGATTCAGCTTTCGCCCGCTGGTGTTTGTCTCTAAAATGGCGCGACCTCTCTAAGAGAAGGTGACGTGTCTCCACATCCTGAGGGTTAATCAATCATGAGTAGCGTTGAAGAGCGGGTGCGCAAGATCGTCGTCGAGCAGCTTGGCGTCAAGGAAGAGGAAGTGACCATGGATGCGTCCTTCGTCGATGACTTGGGCGCCGACTCGCTGGATACGGTCGAGCTTGTCATGGCACTTGAGGAAGAGTTTGAGACCGAGATCCCAGACGAGGACGCTGAGAAGATCACCAAGGTCAAAGAGGCTGTCGATTACGTCAACGCGCATCTTGGTTGATCCTAAGCCCGTGATTGTCCGGTGTCTACCGGGGCACGTCAGCCGTGATCTTCCAGGCTCTCGTGCCGGGTTGAGGCGCACAGCTCGCAATGACCCGGCGTTAAGCCTGCAGTGTTCGGCGGCTTGGCGTCGCCATCTAGATTTGAGGGGTAATTCATGTCTGGCAGAAGGGTAGTCGTCACCGGCCTTGGTATCGTGGCGCCGGTGGGCCTCGACATTCCATCCGCTTGGGAGAGCATCCTGGCGGGGCGGAGTGGGATTCAACCAATCACCCACTTCGACGTGAGTCCCTTTAGCAGTCGCTTCGGCGGTCCAATCTATGGATTCGACATCACCCAATACGTGACCAAGAAAGAGTCACGCAAGATGGATGCCTTCATCCATTATGGTATTGCCGCCGGCACGCAAGCGATCGAAGATTCGGGCCTCGAGATTACCGAGGAGAATTGCCGCCGCATCGGCGTGGTGATCGGCTCGGGCATTGGCGGTATTACCGGCATCGAGAATAACTATGGGGCCTACCTAGAGGGCGGTCCGCGGAAGATCTCACCGTTCTTCGTCCCGGCCAATATCGTCAATATGGTTGCCGGTGATCTTTCGATTAAATATGGGCTCAAGGGGCCAAACTACTCGATCGTCTCCGCCTGTAGTACGGCAACACACAACATCGGTGATGCCGCGTTCATGATTCGTCATGGTGTGGTCGATGCGATGCTTGCTGGGGGTGCCGAGATGGCAACCTCGCCAGTTGGACTTGGCGGTTTCGCCGCGGCGCGTGCGCTCTCGACGCGTAACGATGATCCCCAGGGAGCCAGTCGCCCGTTCGATAAGAATCGGGATGGCTTCGTGCTGAGTGATGGCGCTGGTGTGATGCTGCTAGAAGCGTATGAGCATGCGAAGGCGCGTGGAGCGCGCATCTATGCCGAGGTCGTTGGCATTGGCATGAACTCCGATGCCTATCACATGACCGCACCTTCATTGACCGGTGAGGGTGCCAGCGACTGCATGCTGATGGCGCTGGCTGATGCCGGCCTCA
>Ga0180436_10002201_pt1 | contig 18697 bp, 15 predicted proteins | sample SS_ome_2_FD_132434 | JGI IMG/M metagenome (GOLD analysis project Ga0180436, IMG submission 132434) | Hypersaline lake sediment archaeal communities from the Salton Sea, California, USA - SS_3_S_2 metaG | ecosystem: Environmental > Aquatic > Non-marine Saline and Alkaline > Hypersaline >...
CAGTCAGGCGCTTCCCCAGGTCGCTGTCGGCCAAGATCAGCAGGGCCTTGCTGGCCTCTGTGCGCATGTCTGCCCGGTCCTTGGCGCTCAGCGCCGTCCGGCGCAGGCCCACGACGGCGTCGACCGAACCCTCGGCGATGGCTCTGCGCCGCAGTTGCGCGGCCTCCATCTCGATGCGCATCGTCTCGGCATCACGCCAGTCCCGCAGTCGCGCTTCGCACGCGTCCAGCGCTGCCGCGATGTCCGGCCGGTGCTTCCACTTGGCGTACCAGGTGGATCGCGCGCATAGTTGCTCCTCCTCAGCCGGATCCGCGGACCTCCACACGGAGTCCTCCGACACACCCGGCGTTGCCCGGGCGATAGCCACGCGGATCAGCGTGTAGCGCTTCTTCGCCACGTGCGGTCCCTTGACCGCGTGCAAGGCGTCCAAGATCTCAAGGGTGAGCCAGGGATGCGTCCCGTCAGGCAGAAAGTCGTCCTGTGTCATGGTTACTCTCTGGTCACCATGACTTCGGTTCCCCCGAGCTCTCCCACCCCACTGCGTGACAGGAACGGGGTGTGTCGAGGGCCGCCAGGAGTCCCAATAAGCGAGACCTCATCACGTCAACTCCAGCAGGGGGGCTGCTTCCTCAGGTACGTCGTCCAGGTCGAACAGCTCCGTCTCCTGTTTCAGACACCTCACCACCGTGCCCAGGTCTCCCTTGGCCCACGCCGCCCGCTTCGCCTCGTGCAGCTCAGCCAGCACCCGCGCCCTTCTCTCCCACGGAGCACGCTGAGTCTCGCTCTCCCACTCGCGCTCCAGGTAGGCGATGTCACCGTGGACGACATCCATCCCGTAAGGAAGGTGCGTCTCCGGGTCCACCACGCCGTTCTTGGGAAGCGCCAGCCCGATCTCTGTCGGGCTCAGACCCCGCAGATAGAGCGAAGCGACGCGCAGGCGTCGGAGCGAGGTGTGGCTTCCCTGCGGCGACCCTGTCACGGCGCCAGCTCCATCACTACCGCGGTGGACGGGATGGACTGCTCGGGCAGGTGCTCCGGTTTACCCAGCACCCACATCTCAGCCCATCCGCGCAATGCCTCCAAGCTGGCGAGAAAGCCGCAGTAGTCGCCAGCCCGGCTGGGCGGGACGTCCGGGTCGTAGATCCTCACCTGCAGGCCCGCATCGAGAAGTGAGTCGATCATCTTGGCGTACGGGCTCTCCCGCAGGTCGTCGGTGCCCGTCTTGAAGCTCAGACCCACGACAGCGATCCGCCGCAGACCGGTGGCCAGTACGGAGTCCACTGCGCCCTGTATGCGCTGTTCGTTACTACGGGGGATCGCGTCCAGCACCGGAACCCAGGCCGGGTTCAACGTCGACAGTAGTGCCGCCAGGTCCTTCGGCAGACAGGATCCCCCGTAGGCGAACCCAGGACGCAGGTAGGCCTCAGAAACGTTGAGCACGGTGTCCTGGGTGACGATGTCCATGATGGCGGCCCCAGAGCAGCCCAGGGCGCGCCCCACCACAGCGACTTCGTTGGCGAAGGCCAACTTCAGCGCGTGCCACGCGTTGGACACGTACTTCACCGCCATCGCCGTCCTACAGGTCGTGGCGATCACTGAGGCCCCAAGTCCCGCGTACAGCTCCACGACCACCCGCTGCGCCTCCTCGCTGTGGGCGCCAATGACCGTCATCGGTGGATGACGGAAGTCCTGCAGTGCCGATCCCTCGCGCAGGAACTCTGGGTTCGTGGCGAAGCCGAAGTTACGTCCCACCTCCAGACCCGAGCTCCCCTCGAGGATTCGCACCAACCCGGTGAGCCGGGTCGGCATCACCGTGCTGCGCAGCACGACGACGGGGTACCCGTCCGTGTCGGCGAGGAGAGAGCCGATCTCGTCGCACACCGTCTGCACCGGTGACAGGTACTGGCTTCCATCGGGGAGACTGGGCGTGCCCACGCAGATGAGAAAGACGTCCGACCCCTGTGCCTCGTCCGGATCGGTGGTCACGAGCAGCGCGTGCTGGGCGATGACGGTGGAGAGGAGCTCGTCGATGCCGGGCTCACTGAACGGGGCGCGTCCCCGCTGCAGCCGGGCTACCTTCTTCGCCTGCCTCTCGACGCCCACGACGTAGTGACCCAGTTCGGCCAGCACTGCTGCCGTCACCGTGCCCACGTACCCCATCCCGAACACCGCTACCTGCACGTCGGTCTCCCTGAAACACAACAGGGCTCCAACCCTCGAGTGTGTTCTCGAGAGCTGGAGCCCCGGAATCTACGTCTACTGACGGGCTCGTCTCAGGCGCCGGGCGCCTGACTCATCCCACGCTGAACAGATCCAGCTGCTCCGGATCCGAGGACCGCTTCCTCCGCTTGCCCCACTTCGGGGCGTCGTTCTGGCCCGCCCGCCACAGTGCCTGCGCGCGCTCTGCGTACGGGTCTGCCACGTCAGCCTTGCGCTCCAGGTAGCACCCTACGTCGACCCAGAAGTCGAAGCCGCCCCGGCCCAGGTTCTTGCCCCTCGCCGTGTGCTTGTCCAGTGCATAGTCGGGGATCTCGCGCATCTGCCCCGACAGATGATCTCCCATCCACTGCTGTGTGACCACCCTCTGCAGGTGATCCGCCGTCCGTGCCTTCGGCGCCCGGCACATCAGCATGATGGCGTTGGCCAGGATCAGCCGGCACGTCCCGTCCTTCCCCAACTCACGGAACTCGAAGAACTGGGCCCGCAGCGCCGGCAGTTGCACCAGCACGCTAGGTGCCCCCAGGCCGATGTCCTCGTTGCAGATCACCAGGAGCCGTCGCCACAGGTACATCTCGAACCGCGGCATCAGCTCCATCGCCCAGTAGAGGGCCTCTTCCTCGTTACTCAGCCGGATGTCCTTCTGCAGGGCGCTGATCACCTCGCCCAGCGGATACCCGTTCTGCGTCACCGGTCTGTACCCCATCGTCATCCCTCCTGTGTTGGATGTGAGTCTCCCACTCACCGTGCAGTTTCGCAACGACAGCGAAACTGCCGACGAGAAGGGCGTCCTCCGCCCTTCTCGCATCCTCCCACAGTCAGACTCGTGACGTCAAGCACCAACAACTCCGTGATGGCGTGGAAACGTGTCAACGTTCGGGCGTCCCAACGCTCATCTCGCCACCACCAGGTTCTGCCGGCGCCCCACGTTGACGATCAGCCGCACCGTCGTCTTCCCCGGCCGTATGCTCAGCCACTTGCCCCACTTCTGCTTGAGGTACGCCAGCTCCCGCTGGTTGCGCTCCTCGCTACGCATATGCGCGTTCCCGCCGGTGTTGTTGAACCGCTGCTCAACGAACGCGAACCGCAGGTCGATGAAGATGCACCGGTGCTTTAGTTGTGCCTGCAAGCAGAAGTCGATGTCGGCCCGCACTTTCAGCGTTGGGTCGAACCGCAGCTCGCGCCCGATGATGCCCATCGCGCCGCCCACCCAGCCGCTCAGCGCGAACGGCTCCTGGTTGCGGAACTTGCGCACGTCGCCGCCGTTGGCATTGAAGCCGAACACCGGTGCCCCGGCCGCCCTCGCCATTTGCTCTGCGTTAGCCAGGATCTCGGCGATGACGCGGGGATCCGCGATCGGCGCACTCCGCCGCGGCCGACCCGGCATGGCCTTCAGCACGCTGATGTCGTCGTCGACGATGAAGACCACTTCGTCTTGGACGCTGTCAAGGATCCAGTTCTTCAGCGGCGCGATCCCTCGCACCTCCGGCGGATGCTCCAGCAGCTCCGCACCCAGACCGGCGTAGGCTTCGGCCTCCCCCTCGTGCACCACAACCGTGGCACCGGGGAAGAGCCTCAGCACGTGCCGGCAGCCCTCCACCCGCTTGCGGCTGGGGATGACGACTCTCACCCCGCCGGCTCCGCATCCGGACGCTGGGCGTACTGCTCCAATGCCTCCAGGAACCGCCTGCCGTCCATTGCCCTGCACAGACCCACCTTGCGGTGGGACCGACCTTCCTTCGAGGTGAAGGAGAACCCGCGCTCCTCGATGCCCAACGCGTCCACGGCCTTGGCCCAGTCCCACGTGTTGCGGAAGAAGATGCCCACGTAGTCGTAGTGCTCGAACGGCTGGATCTCCATCTCCGGCACCGGGTCGTGCTCGTCCTTCCCGCTCTTGCCGGTGCCACCCTCGCCGTCCATCTCCTCCAACAGCGACTGCACCTCGTGCTGGTGGAAGAAGGCGCCCAGGTCCAGTCCGGCATCCATCCCCTCCGCGATCTGCTGAGCGTCCCACGCCAGGTTCAGCTCGGCCACCCGGTTGTCGGCGAACGCCAACTCCCGCGCCATCCCGTCCTCGCTATCAAGGTCCAGGTCCACTCGCTGCGTCACCACCAAGGTGTCGCCCGTCGTGGGCACGACTACCACCTGCACCTCGTCGCCCAGGGCCTCTATGGCCTCAAGCGTCTTGTTCCCGCCGAGCAGCCGCCCCTGCCGGTCCGCCAGCACGCCGCGGCCCACGCCGTGGCGGATCAGGCTCTCGCGCAACGCCCACTGGCCCCGGTCGGTGCCCAGGTTGGCGTTCTCGACGTCCTGGGATAGGTCGTCCAGCGTCTCGATCGCCCTCACCTCGTCTGGGGTGTCAGCCATATGCTCCCCGTGAACGCAAACGGGGCCGGCCACGACGAATCGTGACCGGCCCCGGAATCTAGGTCTACTGACAGGCCAAGCTACCTATCCACGAGTATACCCACTGGAAATGGCGGTGTCAACAGGGCGTATTGGCTGGGTGCGGGCCCACGCGAGGGACAATCCACTGTCGCAGGCTCCACGGAACCCCCGCAGGTGGATGCCCTACCAGAGTGCCACAGAACTGCACAGCGCTACACACCGGTCCGCGCCCCTCTGCTCCCCGCACTCAACGCAGGTCATATGGGCGCGGCCCAAACCCTGGCCGGTCCTCCATGGGACCCTCGCAGTTATGTGTGTGGGGCAATCGGGCAATAGCCTTCTCCCGGGAGCTGGGTATCGCCACCTACGTCAGCGGTACACCATAACTGCACGGCTCTTCCGGTCTCGTTTGTCACCGACGCCCCTGGTCTTATGGACCGACTGACCCAGAACCGATAGGGTAGCGCTCTGCCATGCTGAGATGCTTGTGGAGGGGCCCAATCATCCGGCACTGCTACTGCGTCATGGCCAGGGCTACTGCAACGGAATGCAGGGGCGGCCGTGAGAGCCTAGCCCATTGGCGCTGTCATAGGCAAAGCACGACACCTCTCCCGCCTGCCGCGGCACATCAGAACTCTCTCACGCGTGAGAAGGGAACTGGGACCGGCGACGCCGAGACAACACAGACACCGAACATCGGCCCTATCAGCCCGGGTACTGTCCCCCGTGGTGTCCACGGTTCGTTCCCCACAGCGTGTCCGGGTCCTTAGCTTCCCGGAGGCTTGCGCTCGTGGATGCCCAGTGCACAGTGTCCGCATTCGTGGCTAGCGGCAACGGTGCCACGATCCCCCGCAAATACTCCAGCCAACTGGGGCCACTTCACGCTGGCTTGTACTTCTCCAGTCGGGAACGCGCAGGGATGTCGGAACAAAGCTCAGGGCACTGAACCACGCGTCACGATCCACGTCAGCACATAGTTCAGTGCCCCGTAGTGCCCTCAGCAGACTGGGAAGCTGCCCGGTTCCTCACTTTGTGCCAATCGCCGGATACGAGTGGAAGCTATCCCTCTTCGCCAGTCGTGAGCCAATCAAGGCTGAACCGCGCTAGCGTGATCCGCTCGTAGGCATTCTCCGTACCTCTCTCGTAGAGGCAGCAGATGCTCTTGTCTGGAGCAACACACAGATCCGAGTAGGCGGCAGGTCCGGCATACAGAAGCCGACTGACTGGCCAGGTTCGACACTCGTCGTAGCTCAGACGGACTGTCATGCGCTCCCGCTCGCGACTGGCTGGGTTGGAGAAGAGCACGCGATTCCGATCGTGGCGTGCCACCGTGCTCAGCCGGCAGACGCTGGCCTGGCATACTGGCTCAAGCAATGCGGCGTCGTGGACCACGGGTGCGAAACTCTCACCCTCATCCCTACTCCACCCAATGGCGCGGTGATTGCCGCCCTCGGCGAGCCTGTGCTTGTTCCGGCAGTTCAGGTAGAGCCATCCGTCGACGGTCTCAAGCACGGTAGACTCGTTTGTGCCTTCATCGACGATGCCGCCGATCTGCCATGTCTCGCCGTGATCGTCACTGTAGATAATGTGTGAGTGGTATGGATCCTGCCGGTTGCGATCCCGCAAGACTATGTGGTCGCAGGGAATCACTAGCCGCCCGTTGTGTAGCTGGATACCGTGGCACGGCCCGGTTGCATACCATGACCACTCGGTCAGCTTCACCGACTGGGTGATCTCTCTAGGTTCTGCCCAGCTCGCGCCGTCGTCGTCGCTATAAGTGATCCAGACCGTGCGAGGCGCTTTGCCTTGGCAGATCATCGTCTCATCACCATCGCGCAGGTTCTTGCAGAATGGAAGCCAGATCCGTCCGGTATCTCTGTCCACAACGGGTGCAGGATTGCCGCAGACCCATCCATCCTCCGTAGCGATGGTCTGAACTTGCTCAAACGTCTGACCATTGTCGAAGCTGCGACGTAACGAGAGGTCGATCTGGTCCGAATCCTTACCTGTGAACTTCCGCGCCTCACAGAAGGCCAGAATGGTGCCCTGGCCCGTGACGGCCAATGCCGGAATGCGATATCGGGTATAGCCACCCTCACCGCCGATGAAGAGATCCTGCTGCTGAATCGGTTCCATCTCTATGCTCCCTACGTAGAATGACAGGACTGGTGACACGACACAGCTGATATGCTGGTCATAGCCATCGGGCAGCTCCTCGTTGAGCACGCGGTCACTTCGAGCGCCTTCGCAGAGCGTCCCAAGTAGACTCAGATCGAGAACCCCGCCTACAGGCCTCGCTGCTTGAACCAGGCCAGCCTCAGCGGCTGCAGGCTCTGCCTACGCATTGTGTCTGGGGACCCACTTGACAGACTTGGGTGGGCTGGGGCTCTGGCGCCGACCGTTGATCACATCGAAGCTGCACATCACCTCCTCGAAGAGCATCTCCCGTAGGCCGGCCTTGATCTGGGCAAAGTCCGGATTGGACCATCGATTGAGCATCTCGTCGGGATCATTGTGGCGGTCGTAGAGCTCACCATACGTCTCACCGACGTAGGTGACAAGCTTCCAGTCGTTGGTGGTCAGCACGCGCATCTTCATCGGGACGAAGTCGTCATCGTTCTCCGTAAGAGCCGCAGTTCGCCGTGGCGCAGCCTGTCCCGCAAGAGTGGAGGCCAGTGAGCCCCCTTGCACACCCTCAGGTTCCGCGATGTGTGACCAGTCCAAGATAGTTGGCGCCACATCCAACAGCGATGCCACGGTGTCCACACGCCCCTCCGCACTTACGCCGGCCCCGGCGAAGATCAAAGGAACGTGCAGGGCACCATCATACGGTAGGCCCTTGCCGTACATCCCATGGTCACCGAGGTAGTCACCGTGGTCCGCAGTGAACACCACAAGCGTACTCTCTGCCAGACCTGTGGTGCTCAAAGCGCTGAGTATCCTGCCGATGTTCTCATCTAGCAGGCTGACCATGCCGTAGTAGAGCGCCTTGACCTGCTGCCAGTCCTCTGTGGTGTAGCGGTCATAGTGCTCGGGTTTGGTGCCGATCACACGATCGGCGCTGCCGCGCTGCCCGGCCATTCGCAGGTTGCGAGCATAGTAGGCATCCAGGTGCAGTGGCGTTGGGTCTCCAGACTCAACGACCGGCGGGACTGGCGAAGGCATGTCTCCGGGGTTGTGAAGCGACGCATGGGGCTCCGGTACAGCAAAGGGATGGTGAGGGTCAGGGAAGGAGACTTGCAGGAAGAAAGGCTGTTCCCGATCAGCTGCTTCACGAAGAAACGCCTCTGCACGTGCACCTATGTAGTTGCTCGAGTGGACCTCAGCCGGCAGCTCGTAGGAGTAGCAGTCTTGTACGCCGCGCGCGTAGCGTTGTCGCCTGGACAGCCGGCGGGCTGCGTCCGGCACCCGTTCCAGCAGCCATGGCGTGTACTGGGGACCGAAGCAGGCATCGCCGTGGCCATTGACGAGGTCGATCTCCTGGAAACCGTAGTAGTCATAGCCGCCATCAGGCTGTCGAGCCCGTGCGATCGCATCAGGCTCAGTGCCCTGCGGCACCAGATGGATTTTCCCAATCGAAGCCGTCCGGTACCCGCGATCGGCGAGTACGTGGGGGAGGAAGCGTGCATCATCGGGGGTGGTACACCCGACCATACGGCTCCGCAGGACTGATGGGTAACAGCCCGTCAGCAGCGAGGCACGAGACGGCGTACAGGTAGGCTGGGTCACCATGGCGTTGGTGAAAAGCGTCCCCTCCCCTGCCAGACGGTCCAGACTGGGGGTCTGCACGATCGGGTTACCCATACAACCCAGCGCATCGGCACGGAGCTGATCGGCCAAGATCAGAAGCAGATTCGGTCGGTCGTCGGTAGCTCTCATTGGCCTCCTCCTATGTCCAAGTCTCCTAGGAAACACTTGACAGATATGTTCTATTACTATATCATATGACTGTTGGGTTGTATGACAAGCACACAACAACTCGCGCCTTCCGGGCTCTGCTCGGCTGCAACTTCTTCCCACTGACAGCTTCCACGAAGGCTATCACTCACTCAGTCGGTGTGCCAGGAGCGTCGAAGTAGCGCCCAGATCGCTAGATATGGTGAGTCCAGTGGAGAACAGAACCCTAGCGCCCCTAAGCTTTCAGGACCGACACTCACTTCTCCTGGATCGCCTAAAGGGATACATAACCCACAACCACCTGCAGCCGGGTGACAAACTCCCCACCGAAGAGGTCTTGGGCGAGCAGCTCGGGGTCAGTCGCACTGCCGTGCGCGAGGCGCTGCGAGGCCTGGAGGCACTGGGGATCGTTCAAGCTCAGCAGGGCGTGGGGCGGATCGTGATGCCCTTCAGCTTCGAGCCGGTGTTGGAGGCGCTTTCATACGGGCTGACCCTCGAAGACTACAGCGTCCTACAGGTCACCGACATCCGCAAGTCGCTGGATGCCTATTTCATAGAGCTTTCCATCGCCAATATCACGGAAGCGCAGATCGAGGCGCTGGACGACATCGTAAAGCAGATGCGCCGGCGTAATGAGGCTGATGAGGACATGGAGCGTGAGGATCACGCGTTTCACGAGGTGCTGTATCGCGCGTGCGGCAACCCGCTGGCCCTTCAGCTATTCGAGATCACCTGGCGAGTGCGTCTGGCGGCGTTGAGCAAGTCGGCTGCTCTGAAAGAGATGCCACCTGGCACTGTGGAAGAGCATGCAGAGCTTCTCGAGGCGATCAAGGCCCAAGATGTGGGGCTTGCGCGGAATCTTGTCGTCGGACATCACTGGAACATCGAACAACGGTTTCGGAGAGCCCTGGAGCTGGAACTGCTACCGTCAGGGTCCTCGAGCACTAGGAAGGGAGGTGGCGATCCCCGAGGGATTACTGACTAGGGCTGGGCAGAATCGCGCGGTTGATCTTTACTCTCGGTTGAGGTGGTGTCTTCTGTCTATCAGGAGGAGTCTAGCATGGCAAGGAAACTGAGTCGGCGGGATATGCTGAAGATGCTCGGTCTAGCTACGGCCGGGGCAGCTTTGGCGGGGTGTCAGCCTGAACCGGAGATGGTTGAGGTGGAGAAAGTTGTCACGCAGGTGGTGAAGGAAACCCAGATGGTCGAGGGTGAGTCGGTGGTGGTGGAGAAGATCGTCGAGGTGACCGCCACCCCCCCACCTGCTGAGGTGCCTGTGGTATGGTTTGCGCAGCCCCTGGGCTGCCCCAACGGTGGCAGTCCCGAGAGAGTACAGGCTGTCTCCGACTACATACGCGAGCAGACCGGTGTCGAGTGTCACACCCATGTACTGCCCCCGGGGTCCGAGGGAGCAACAAAACGCAACCTCTTGCTGGCCTCGGGAACTGAGGAGATCGACTGCTTTGAGGGTAGCTGGAACGATTACAAGGGCATGATCACGCCGCTCGACGACCTACTTGGGCAGTACGGCCCGAACATCCTGCGCATGAACCTTGAGAAGAACTGGGCCACCATGAAGGACTGGGAGGGCACGACCTGGGGCTACCCTCGCCTCGGCATGATGGGGCATACCTACTTCCCGTTTGTCCGCTCTGACTATCTCGATGAGATGTCCATGGAGGTGCCCAAGACCTGGGATGAGCTGGAAACCTACCAAGAAGGGGTACACGAGGCGCACCCGGACAGCTATGTCGTGATGGATAGTCGCGGTAACCTCATGATGAATACGCTGGGCGCATTCACTGAATACGGGCGCTCCAACTGGGTGGACGATGACGGTCTCCTGAGCCCGCCCGAACTCCAGCCCGGCTACCGCGATTGGGTTGAGACAATGCGCCGTTGGTGGGAGGCCGGCTGGGTCTTCCAGGAATCTTTCACCAGTGCTGACTGGCGCGCGCTGCTGAAGGCGAAGCAGGTCGGAACATGGCTTGGATGGTACTCGCGAGTCACGATCTGGTGGGGTGACAAGTCGGGTGGCATCAAGCGGGACTTGGGCGGCGACGATGAGCCGGCGGACTTCACATTCTACGATGCCATGACTGGGCCCAAAGGCCATCTTGTCACGGTGAACGCCGGCTCAACCAGTGCTTACATGATCCCGCGAAAATCCAAACACCCTGAGGCAGTGATCAAGGTCATGGACTGGTTCTACTCAGGGTTACCGGACGATCTGGATCAGGTCAACACTGCCAACCTGGGCCTGCAGGGCTCGGACTGGGAATGGGTGAACAAAGAGGAACTCAAGTATCGCAGTCTGGTCGACGCGGATGCCGCGTGTGAAGCGAAGTATGCCGGTGACTTCGGCATGGTCAAGGGTATGGGTACCGAGCCCTACACTGGCAAGTGTCTGCTGGAGCTTCCTGACGGCAGCTTCCACTGGAAGCGCCAATCCGAGCACGTTGTCAGCTACTGGAACAACTACGACAACGAGAAGATTCCTATGGACTACGACGTTCCATACGACAGAACGGCGATCAACGATCAGTATCCAAACCTGGGCGACATGAATCGCGTTCTGGATGAGGCTACCATCGGTTTCATCAACGGTACGCGGCCCCTCACCGATGCGTCGTGGGATGCGTTTATGGCGGAGCTCGAGGCGGCCGGCCTGCCTCAGTGGCGCGAAGCTTACACAGCACAGTACAGACAGTACCATCCCGAATAGGGATCTGCAGTGTGCAGTTGCCACGGGCTGCGGACGCGTCCACAGCCCGTGGCCCTTGATTCCTGGCTGGGGTCCGTGTAGTTCTGGTCCCGGCGTCGAACAAGGGGACATCGAGCAGCGATGACCACACGACCGAGAGTCGCAGGGGCCTAATCAGGGACCAAGTCACACCGGCTCCAACAGAGAGAGGTCAACTATGGAATCATCATCAGTTGAGCAACTACAGGCTGCACAGGGAATCCGATCTGCGGGCAAGCGCGAGAAGCACGACCTTGGCTATGCCTGGAAGTGCATCAAACGCGACAGGTTCTACTACCTTATGGCGGCCCTTCCGCTGACCTGGTTCCTGATCTTCCGCTACCTGCCGATGTACGGCATTATCATCTCATTCAAGGACTATCAGCCTTGGATGGGCGTGAAGGGTATCTTGAGTTTTGACGATTGGGTGGGCCTGAAGCACTTCAAAGCCTTCCTCAGCTCTGTGTTCTTCTGGAACATCATGCGCAACACCTTGGTGATCAGCCTCCAGCGCCTGGTCTGGGGATTCCCGATGCCCATCATCCTGGCCCTGCTGATCAATGAGATCCAGCATCGTGCCTTCAAGCGCACGGTACAATCGATCTCCTACCTGCCGCACTTCTTCTCCATGGTTGTGGTTGCCGGACTCCTGCGGGCCATGATCTCGCCGAACGGAGGCCTCCTTCAGGAGGTGATCATGCGACTGGGTATCTCTGACCAGCCCATCTCCTTCTTAACAGACCCAAGGTACTTCAGGTCTATCCTGGTGGGGACCGGCATCTGGCAAGGCGTCGGCTGGGGCAGCATCATCTACCTGGCGGCCATCGCCAACGTCAACCCAGAGCTGTACGAAGCAGCAATGGTGGACGGAGCCAACAAGTTCCAGCGAATCTGGTACATCACGCTGCCAAGTATCAGCTATGCCATCGCGATTACTCTGATTTTCAGGATCGGCGGACTGCTCAACGCCGGCTTCGGGCAGATACTGCTGCTCTATTCACCCTCCGTTTACCAGGTTGCTGACATCATCGATACCTACGTCTATCGCAACGGCCTGATGGGTATGCGGTATTCCTTTGGTGCCGCAGTGGGACTGTTCAAGTCGGTTATCGCCCTCCTGCTGCTTATCATCTCCAACCGCGTAGCAAGGCGGGTTGGTCAACCAGGCATCTGGTAGGAGGAGGCGGAAGTGAGCAAGCTATCAACCGGAGAGAAGGTCTTCGCTGTACTCACCCACGTAGGCCTTGTCATTGTCGTCCTGATCTTCCTCATCCCGGTAGTCTCGGTCATATCAACTTCCCTCACAAGCGGCAGTGAGTTCGCGCAGAGGGGCCGCCTGATCCTGTTCCCTCGACGTCCGGTCTTGCATGCTTACCAGATGCTCCTGGGCAGCGGTTCCGTCGTGCTGAGCGGCCTCAGAAACAGTGTTATGCGTGTCTCGATCGGGACGGGGCTCAACCTGCTCTTCACCTTTCCGCTAGCGTACGTGCTGGCCAGGCGCAAGCTCTACGGTCGGAACGCGATCACGACCTTCATCTTCATCACGATGCTGTTCAGCGGCGGGCTGGTGCCTAACTTCATCCTTGTAGAGAGGCTCGGTTTGATCGATAGTGTGTGGGCCCTGATCCTGCCGTCGCTTATCAATCCGTGGTGGATGCTCATCATGCGCAACTTCATTATGGGATCGATCCCCGATGAGCTGGAGGAGGCCGCGATCGTCGACGGCGCCAACCCGCCACAGATCCTGCTGAAGATCATCCTTCCGCTCTCGATGCCCATCATTGCGACTATCGGCCTGTGGTATGCCGTGTTTCATTGGAACGCCTGGTTCGACGCCCTCATCTACATCAACACGCCCGCGCACATGCCGCTGCAGCCCATCCTGCGCAACATCTTGGAGTATGGGGCCGGCACCTACACGGAGTACCAGAACCTCGCCGAGATGGACTTCGCGGAGCCGCCCCCCTCCGAAACCCTGCGGGCGGCGATGATCGTGGTCACCACACTGCCCATCGTCATGGTCTATCCCTTTATCCAGAAGTACTTCGTCAAAGGCGTCATGGTGGGCGGGATCAAAGGGTGAGTGGCCCCCGGCTTCCATCCTTCTGCGACAACCGGAATCAGCCCACTGCACTTCAGGGAGGATCCTAGATGACTGCCAAACCCGACCCGTTCTACCCCTGGTTCGAGGGGCCGCTTGCCCAGTACCTGATGCGCTTCAGCGCGGACGAGAAGGCCAAGTATCGCGAAGCTGGAGATCTTCTGCGGCTGATCCCGGTGACGTGGCCCATCGGCGCCAACGTCATCAATGACGCCGATCATTTCAGCGGCAACACCGTGACGCGCGTCGGCGACACGCTGCTGGTGTGGTTCGTGACGCGGGCGTTTCACTTTGGCGGGACCGCCAAGCGCAGCCTCGATAGCTGGGCCGGCTTCACCCGGTCGACCGATGGCGGGCAGACCTGGTCGCCGGTGCGCCGCATCGATCACGAGTTGGGCGTGAGCGAGACGCGCATCGATGGCCTGGGATGGGGCGGCTTCAACACGACGCTGGGGGACGATACCTACATCGTCTGCCCTAGGGGCATCTACCACTCCGGGGACGAGGGCGTGACCTGGCGCGTCGTCCCAAACAACCTCGGCGATCTCACCCCCGTGGGCACCTGGAACCACGAGCCTTGCTACCATCCTGACAAGGGCCTACTCATTCTCGGCAACATGGGGAATGATCGCATTGGGCTCCAGAACAACATCGCGGTCAAGTACTCCAAGGACCTGGAGCACTGGGACGAGGAGGTCTACGATCTGCCAGAGACCATGGTCCCCGCCGAACCCACGGCGGTCTATCACGATGGCACCCTGGTCTTCGCCACCCGCAATGGCTCCAACGGTGCCGGCTGGCCCTACGCGCAGATGTTCTCCACTCGGGGATGGTTTCCGATGGAGCACTACGGCGAGACCGACATCACGCAGACTCACGTGACCGCGGACAACACATCCCTCATCTTCAACCCGATATCCGGGCGATATGAGTGCATCGCGGGCAACCGCAACGGCGGGGGACATGGCCCCGAGGACCCGCCCTGTATTTCCGTCAACCTGTTCAGCATTGCGCCGCAGGATTTGCTGAGCGGCAGCACACACTGGCGTTTCGAGGGCACGCTCCTCAAGCGGCAAGGCCGTTTTGGTGAGATTGACGGTCACTACCCCGCCGGGATCTGCATCGATCTGGAAAGAAAGGTCCAGTACATCTGTGTCTGGATGGGTGTCCCCTCGGACCAGAGCGCGGTCTTCCTGATCGAGCGGACGCTGGATACACCAGCACTGAGCGCGTACCTCGCGCCGCGAAGCTAGACGCCGGCGCTGGGATTGCCGGCGCGACGCAGTGCATGACGACCAGTCAGATCGATCACAGCCCTGCAGACCGAAGAGGCCAACTTGGGAACCAAACTCAACCCCCGCTTTGAGCAGCAGACGTTGTTTTCCGGACACCGGCGTGGGCAATGGATGTGTCAGTATCGCGCGCCCAATCTGCTCGTCTCGCGCGCAGGCACCGTCTTCGCCTTCCCCCATGCGAGTCTGGACGGCATCGCGGACCACGCCAAGGGGGAGCTCGTCTACCGGCGCAGTTTCGACCACGGCCAAACCTGGACGGACACCACACAGCTTCGCTCGGACGAGAACCCGCGGATCGGGTTCGGCTTCAACTCCGGCGTCGCCGATCTGGAGACGGGGGGCGTCCTGGTGTTCTTCAGCGTGAACGTCGTCATTCAGCCGAAGGATATCGGAGGTCAGTGGGTGGAGCAATGGGTGAACGAGCATCCACAGGAGGCTGCGGACCTTCGCAAGCGGCTGGCCCCCAATGTGGATCACGGCCTCTACCTGATCTCGACGGACGACGAGGGCGAGACGTGGTCGGAGCCACAGCCGATGCACGACACGCTACACATCGTGCATCCGATGACGGGCGAGAAACGCCGCTTCGGCCCTCAGTGGACGGGCACTCAGTTGCGCTACGGTGCGCACAAGGGGAGACTAATTCTCCCCGGAAGGGGCATGACGCGGGCGGAGCCCTTCGACCTCTCGGCTTATTCGCACAACTACGTTGTCTACAGTGACGACCACGGGCGGACGTGGCAGCCCGGGGGCCTGGCACAGAACGGCACCGGTGAGGCCTGCCTCGTTGAGGAGATCGACGGGACGGTCTATCTGAACAGCCGCAACGAGAGCTTGCGTGGGCGCGGGTATCGCGCATGGGACCGCAGCCACGACGGCGGGTCCACGTTTGTCGAGTCCGGGTATGATCTACAGCTTCCTGAACCGCACTGCCAAGCCTCGATGGTGCGCTTCTCCGGTCCGGAAGAGGGCGGCTCGCGGGTGTTGTTCTGCAATCCGGCTGTGTGGTCCGGGGTTCCCTCGCACTACGATATCGAGGGACGGCGGAATCTGACGGTGTACCTCTCCTACGATGAGTGCCGTACCTGGCCCGTGGCGCGGACCGTCTGCGCGGGCGGCGCGGGCTACTCCGCCATCGCGGTGGCAAACAACGGAGATATCCTCTGTCTGTATGAGACCATTGGCCCCGTCGGCGACAGGCTACATTACACGGGTGAACTGGTGCTTGCGCGGTTCAACCTTGAGTGGCTACGGGCTGAAGAAGCACGTGGCCAACCGTTCAAGGCGCCGTTTCATCCTCAGCTCGATCCGAAGTATCAGTCTGATCGCAGCGAGAGAGAGCAACGTTGAGCGCCAGACTACACGAGCCTGCCCGCAGCATTCCGGTCCGACGCGACTGCGATGTCGTTGTTGCCGGTGGGGGTATCGCTGGAGTCGCGGCAGCCGTTGCCGCAGCCCGCAATGGCGCGTCGACCTGCTTGCTGGAGAAGGAATACGCCCTGGGAGGGTTGGCGACTCTCGGACTCGTGATCGCGTATCTACCGATCTGCGATGGTATGGGCAATCTTGTCTCAGCCGGGTTAGCAGAGGAGTTGCTGCTGCTGTCCACATATGACGGCAGTGCCACGCTGCCCGAATGCTGGCGGCCGGGGGGCGACAGGGAGACAAGAAAGAAGCAGCGGTATTTCCTGGAATTCAACCCGGCATCTTATCTCCTTGAGCTAGAGGATTTCGTCATCAGGAATGATGTCAGCTTGCTCTATGACGCTCGAGTAGTGGGCGTCAATCGCCGGGGCAGTCTTCTGGATGCTGTCATCGTCGAGAGCAAGAGCGGGCGTGAAGCGATCACTTGCCGGGCAGTGGTCGATGCTACTGGCGATGCCGACATCTGCTATTTCGCAGGTGAGGAGACGGCCTCGTTGGGGACAAACAGCGCGTCTGGTTGGTACTACGCGTCAGGGCCAGAAGGCAACCGTCTCCACAAGCTCTACAGACCCTTTGATCCTACGGGGGAGACACTGCCCCCTGGGACGGAGCGAGGCTTCGCTGGGGACTCGATGGAGGAGGTGACGGCCCACGTATTGGCATCGCGCAGCATGATCCGCGATCATCTTGAGAGACTAAGGTCGGAGACGTCGCACGCGTCTCTGTATCCCTTCTTGGTTCCTACCTTTCCCGGATTCCGGATGACCAGGCGGCTGAACGGAGCCGTGGTCATGGACGCCGAGGATCGTAAGGAATACCCTGACAGCATCGGTCTGATTGGCAACTGGCGACGTCCGGGACCCGTGTATAGCATTCCGCTTCGCGTCCTTCAGGGCGTGAAGTGCGCCAACCTGTTCGCTGCTGGACGCTGTGTTTCCGCACGCCGCCACGGGTGGGACATGACCCGCGTAATACCTGCCTGCGCAGTGACCGGGGAAGCTGCCGGCACCGCAGCCGCTCTCTGCAGGGGACAGCATCACGTCCGCATTGAAGCGTTGCAGGAGCGCCTGCTTCGCCAGAATGTCAAACTATGGATGAAACAGATCGACAGTTGAAGCGACGATGATCAGCCCTTAGGGACCAGGCTGTTTGCAGGTCTGAGAAGTGTTGTGCTGTTCAACTGAGTTGCGCCTCTGAGATGAACCGGCAGTCGCGCGGCTCATTCTCGATCGGTCAACGTGAAGCCAGGAGGTGGGTGGTGAGTGAAGCGTTTCCCGAGTTGATCGATGTCTTTGAACCCCAAGAGCGGGAGGGAGAGTGCTGCTACTACCGGGCTGCCCCTGGGCTGGTCGTGACCAACAGCAACGTGGTGCTGGCAACCAACCAGGAGCGTATGGGCACCATCGGTGACTCCTTCAATCGAAAGAACGTCGCGCTGCGTCGCAGCCTGGACGAGGGCCAGACGTGGCTTCCGCTGCAGATCCCCGCGGGCAGCCCCGAGATCTCGTGCAGCGCGGGCGCCATGCTCCTGGACCATGAGATCAACCGCGTCATCCTCTTCTTTTCGCGCAGCCCCATCGAGGGCGCAAGCACCGGGCACAACGAAGCCTGGACCGTTGAGAACACGCCCACAGGCCGCACGCCGGGTACCGGGCAGTTCATGAGCTACAGCGACGACGATGGCGCCACGTGGTCCGACCCCACCGAGATTACCGACGACATCGTCTACGAGGCGCGGTACTCGACAACGTGGGCTCGTACCGTGAACGTGGGCCACGTTCGGCGTGCCGTTGCGCCTGGGGGGCCTCCGGGCAATGGCGTGCAGCTCAAGCACGGTCCTCACAAGGGGCGTCTGCTGGCGACGGCGCGCGTGTGGGTCAAGCCACTCTGGGATCTCAACGCCTACTCCCACAACTGCGTGATTCTCAGTGACGACCACGGGCTGACGTGGCGTCTTGGTGGGCTCTCGCAGCCCGGCATGGGAGAGAGCAGCATCGTGGAGCTCGCCGGCGGCGTGGTCTATATGACGTCGCGGAACGAGAGCATCCGCTCTCGCGGCTACCGTGGCTGGGATCGCAGCTACGACGGCGGCGAGACGTTCATCGAATCGGGCTACGATCTGGCGCTGGTTGAGCCCCACTGTCACGCGGCGCTCGCGCGCTACTCGTGGGGGCAGGCGGATGGCGTGGGTGAATCCGGTGGGCGAAGCCGCGTCCTCTTCAGCAATCCCGCTGTCAAGTCGGACACCGTTGGGTGGTTCGACGCGGCCGGGCGGCGAAATCTAGCTGTACGCCTATCCTACGATGAGGCCCGCTCGTGGCCCGTGGCAAAGACGATCTACGCGGGATCGGCGGGCTACTCCGCCTTGGCGGTGACCCGGAACGGCACGATCCTGTGCCAATTCGAGCGGTCAACCGAGGAGGGCAAACACTCCGCAAGCCAGGGGCTCTGCAGCGTTGCCCGCTTCAACCTTGCCTGGCTGACCGAGGGCCAGGATACGGGGCTTGACTAAGTAACTCCGAAGAAGTCATTTAACAACCAACACCGGCAGTTTGCAGCAGAGCGTCTGGTGACTGTTGCGCAAAGAATGATCGGTAAGCATCTTGGATGGCGTCCAGAGTCCGCGTCACA
>Ga0180436_10002202_pt1 | contig 18691 bp, 21 predicted proteins | sample SS_ome_2_FD_132434 | JGI IMG/M metagenome (GOLD analysis project Ga0180436, IMG submission 132434) | Hypersaline lake sediment archaeal communities from the Salton Sea, California, USA - SS_3_S_2 metaG | ecosystem: Environmental > Aquatic > Non-marine Saline and Alkaline > Hypersaline >...
GAGGCAGAACGGTCATTTGACGTCATCATGATTTGTCATATTTGAATCATATAACCCTTGGATAATACCTCCATCAAAAAATTACCTATGGAGAATCTCTCTGTGAAAATCATCAAACGTCCTTTAGCCACAGCGCTATTGCTTGCTTTATCAACAACTGCCGGTGCTGGTAACTTCAACCGTATTGCGACTTTCAATGTTGCCGACAACCTGCCGGAAGGCTCAAAGGCTAAAACAAAAACCGTCGCTGAAATCGTTGTTGCTGCCAACAAGGGCAACACCCTGGTCTACACAGACTCCAAGCTGGAAGCGATCGGTTATGTAGACATTACAAATGCTGCAGCACCAAAGGCTGCTGGTATTGTCAAGTTATCAGGCGAGCCTACTTCTGTTGCTGTTAAAGGCACTACCGCTTACGCCGGTGTAAACACTTCAAAATCTTACGTTGAGCCTGCTGGCCACGTCGCTGTGATCAACAACAGAAAAATTACTGCCAAATGTGATGTCAAGGGCCAGCCTGACAGTGTTGCGATCAGCCCGGATGGCAAGTACCTGGCCATTGCAATCGAAAACGAGCGTGATGAAGACTTGAATGACGGCATTATCCCGCAGATGCCTGCAGGTCATCTTGCTGTCTTTGAACTGGCTGCTGATGGCGCGGTAAAGAACTGCAACAAAGCCATCATCGTTGATATGACCGGTTTCGCCGGAGTTGCTCCATCTGATCCCGAGCCTGAGTTCGTTGATATCAATGACAACAACATCGCTGTGGTGACTTTACAGGAAAACAACCACATCGCCCTGGTTGACCTGAAGACTGGCAAAGTCATTAAAAATTTCTCAGCAGGTGCGACTTCGATGTCTGACATCGACAGCACCAAAGGTGATCACATATACGCTACTGGCAGTATCAAAGACAAGGCGCGTGAGCCGGATGCTGTTGTCTGGTTAAACAACGAGCTGTTCGCAACGGCAGATGAAGGTGATTACGAAGGTGGCTCACGGACTTTCACCGTGTTCAATACTAAAGGTGAAGTTGTTTTCGATTCTGGCAACTCAATGGAGCACATGGCTGTTTCATACGGCCACTTCCCCAAGGGCCGTGCTCACAAGAAAGGCACTGAGCCTGAAGGCATCACAACCGGCAAGTTCGGCGGTAACGATTACATCTTCGTTGGACTTGAGCGCGCAGGCTTGATGGCAGCGTACAAAGTAAACGGCAAAAAGTTTGAGCTGGTTCAGGGCATTCCTGCTGGCTGGCGGCCGGAAGGCATAAAAGCAATATCCGATCGTAACCTGCTGGTTGTAGCTAACGAGAAAGACAAGCCAAAGAAAGGTGCTCGCTCAACCATCATGATCTATAACTACAGCAACACTGCTGCTACCTACCCACACATCAAATCCGATAACCTGATCGGATGGGGCGCACTGTCCGGTATGGCTGGCGACATCAACGATGCAAACTTTGTTTACACCGTGAACGACAGCTTCTACAAGGCAGCCAACATCTATACAGTTGACGTTTCAGCTAAACCCGCTCGTATCACAGCAGTAACCAAAGTAAACGAGAAGAACCTGGATCTGGAAGGTATAGCGCAAGATGCAGACGGTACTTTCTGGGTAGCTTCTGAAGGCAAGCCTGCTGACAAAAAGAAAAACACACCCGAAGTTCGCAAGAATCGTATTCTGCACATCGACACCAGGGGCAATGTAATTGACGAAATCAAGCTGCCTGAATTGATCATGTCTCAGGTTAAGCGTTTTGGCCTTGAAGGCATCACAGTTGATGGCGACAAAATTCTGGTTGTCTTCCAACGCGAATGGCAAGATGACCCTGAAGGCTTTGCTAAAATCGGTGAATACAATCGCAAGACCAGGTCCTGGGGCTTTTACCATTATCCTCTTGGAAAACCTGAAAGCAGCCGAAAAGCCTGGGTTGGGTTAAGTGAGATCACTACTGTTGCACCAAGCCAGTATATGGTCATTGAGCGAGATAACCAGCGAGGCGTTTACGCTATGGTTAAGCGTGTATTCAGTGTTGACACCAACGGTATTAAACCTGGCACAGCGGGTAGCGAATTGCCAAAGCTGAAGAAGACCCTGGTAAAAGACGTTCTGTCTGATATGCGTGTCACCAACGGCTGGACTCCAGACAAAATTGAAGGCCTCGCGTTCACCAAAGACGGTCGTTTCTTCCTTTCTACAGACAATGACGGCGTTGATGGTAATGGTGGTGAAACCCTTTTCTGGGAAATGAAGAAGTAATTTGTTTCTTAGAACTCAATAGTCCAGCCATATTGTTTGCAGACTAAGTGAAAAGCCCTGCTCATTCTATGAATAGCAGGGCTTTTTCTTACACTGACACCTAAACATTGTTAAACCGGTAACACAAAAAACTTGCATCAAGCAGATATAACCATATAATTAGTTATATGGATATATTAGAACTTAACCCAACTATCGCCGCACAGGGCTTCGCCGCGATCGGTTCAGAAGCCAGGCTGCAGGTTTTGCAGACACTTGTACGTGCCGGCCAGGGCGGTATGCCGATCGGTGACATCCAGCAACGCCTTGAAATCCCGGCATCCACCCTAGCCCACCATATTCGGTTTCTTGTGGCCGCAGGACTCATCGAACAGGAAAAACAGGGACGCCAGGTAATCAACCGGGCCAACTACCCGCTGATTGAAGCACTGGCAGCTTATTTACTACACGAATGCTGCGCGGATGCCAACTGTTCAAGCTGAATATGCGACACGTACAACTGACAATAGAAATGCCACCGCCGCACGAACAGGCAATACTGATCGTGCCGCATCCATTTGATGACTGGAAACAATCGTTTCAGGGCTACCAACTTGATGGCCTGAAGAAAACAGCCTGTATCCATGCAGAGAATTCTCAACAAAAAGCTCTGCTGTTAAAACCACTCACTGACAACGGTAAAATTGAATTCCGCTATGGCAAAGATGATAGCTCTGCACCAGACTGGATCTGGCAGACCCAATCCAATCGTTATACCACTGCTTCTCCAGAACTGGTGCAATCAGCCCTGGACTTGACCTGTAAATGTCGGGATCAAATGGCCTGCGTTGAGGCCCTGATCAATCACGCAGCCGAGATGTTTGGTTATGGCCATCCGGATGAGCGTTTCAACGAAGGGCATGAGCTGGTACCGACACTGTGTGGTACGACCAAAGGCAGTTGTGTAGATATCAATACCTGGCTAATAGCGGCAAGTCGCAGCCTGGGTATCGAGGTGCAGTACCTGGCCGGATACTGGTTTGGCCCGGACAGATTTGAAACACCAGATATGCATTGCTGGCTGGTTTTCCGTATCAACAACAAGCCTGTATTCTGGGATCTTGCTCACCATCTGAAATGGAACGTGGAACCTCTTGCCCCTGGACTTAATCCTGCAGGCGGCCGTCGTGTGTTAATGAGTGCCGGTCGCGGTTTGCAGTTTGAAACGCCATACGGGCTTGTTGAAATCAGCCATTTTTCCGAACCCCACTGGGTACTGCCTGGTGGCAGTCACCATAAATCCAACCTTCGCATTCATTTGACCCGGGACTACTGAGGTAACTGTCATGAATTCTGATAAAAACAATGGTATTAACATCCCCATCAGTATCGGTGAAAACAGTTGCTGCAAGCCTGAACAGCCTGAAGCCCAGTCTTGTTGCGACACTGCGATTCCAGTTGAAATCAATTGCTGCACACCGGAAGAAGCTACTGATGAGACGACATCCTGTTGTGAGGCTCCGGCTTCAAACAGCCAATTGGAACAGTTTTTCGAGAAGCTCTGGTCAGCCTGGCTGTTCATCGCACTGATTCCGATTCTGGTTCTACTGCTTGACAGTCCACGCATTGTTGAAGTCCTCACGATTGCCACCACGGCTCTGGCAGGTACTGCGCCCTACATTGTTTTTGCGGTACTGCTAATTGCCTATCTGAAGGCCACCGATGCTGAAAATCTGGTTGCCAGGGCTTTTGAAGGACGCGAAAACCGCATGATCGTTTTCGCTGCGCTGTTTGGTGGCCTGGCTCCGTTTTGTTCCTGCGAAGTGATCCCGTTTGTGGCAGGCTTGCTTGCAGTGGGTGCCCCCCTGTCTGCAGTCATGGCCTTCTGGTTGTCATCACCCCTGATTGACCCACCGGCTTTGATGATTACAGCCGGTGCACTCGGTTGGGACTTCGCCATCGGCAAAACAATCGCCGCAGTATTTCTTGGATTGTTTGGTGGCTTTGGCGTGAAGTTAATGCTCAGATCCGGTGCTTTCAGCTCGCCACTGAAGGCTGTATCAACCAATACATGCAGCACTGGCAGTTGTAATGTCTCAGCGCCTTTCAGCGGAAAACCCGCCTGGAAGTTCTGGCACCACAGTAAGCGTCGTGAAGTGTTTGGGCGCGAGGCAAAGAACAACGCCCTGTTTCTGTTCAAATGGCTCAGTCTGGCCTACCTGTTGGAGGCCTTGTTGATCCTGTATGTGCCCGCAAGCCTGATTGGTACTATTGTCGGCGGTGAGGGTTTCTGGTCAATAGTTATCGGAGCATTCGTCGGAATGCCAGCATATCTTAACAGCTACGCTGCCCCCCCACTGGTGAGCGGCCTTATGGAACAAGGTATGAGTTACGGCGCGGCAATGGCCTTCATGGTTGCAGGAGCCATTAGTTCGATACCAGCCATGACAGCAGTCTGGAGTCTGGTTAAGCGTGAAGTGTTCTTTGCCTACCTGGGGTTTGGAGTGGGCGGTGCCATTTTGTTCGGCGTACTGTTTGCATCTGTCGTGAGCTAAAATACCCAAGACCCCGGATACTTGAGTGCGACGCTGATCGGGACTAACGAATTTCAAATAACTGATCGAACTTGACCATTGTGAGAATTTCTAAAACTTTTGCAGAGGGTGAATTAATGACCACTGGAAAACCCGTTTTGCTGTGAATCATTAATTGCTTGAGAATGCCTAAAGCGTGACTATCCAGGTCATACACATTTGAAAAATCTATTTCAAAGAAAAATTCTCCGAAGGGAAATACCATAAAAGTCTTTTCAAATTCATTATCGATAATATGCCCTGCAATAATCTGAACTGTATCCGGGCTTATCTTTTTGTATGTGCAGTTTAGACTTTCATTCATAAAGTAAGAAAAACTATTGATCTACGATGTCTTTCAGAATTCCCCGTTTGTTTAGCCATTCGGAGAAATTATCAAAAGCCCGTACACCGTTAGTAGAAGTGAGTAAATTCTTATAACGCTCGTAAGAGCCGACAAGAAACGACCTGTCTACAGGAGACATCTTGTTCCACATCTTATGTGCATCAGCTCTTACTACCATAAATATCACTTGAGAAAATCATTTTAAAAAGCTTTGAGAATATAGAAAAGAAAAATGACAAATGTGTGACAATACGCCCCTACTTACCAATCAGGGATAAAGATTACACTTACATTACAGGCATCTTGATTCTCTAATTCCTACCGGTATCAACTAAACTTAAAGTAGGGATGGTGTATTTTTGGAGGTATACGATGAACTATCTCGCATCAAAATATGAAATAGCCAAACAAGGCAAGTCTCTTGATATTATCAGGTTGTTCATGCTTGAAATCGTTTTGGCTGCTGCAGTTGCGTATGTGCTCGTCAAGCTTTTCTACTAAGTCTCTAGTATGATCAGGCGCTTGTCAGCTTTTTGAAGGGAATAGCGCGCCTTAAAAATCACGATTCAAAATTTCAGGTTTCCTTTTAACTCAAGATAGGCCCTGATAAATTTTCTCACTTCCCTTGCTGCACTTGTATCAAGATCATCACATAACTCAACAAAGTCATCACGCTCTTTTTTCTGAAGACGTATCATCAATTGGCTATCATATTTACTTTTCTTTGGCGAATTGCCCATGAAATATATACTACAGATTGTTTAACTAAAACTGACCAGATTTTAACCAATTGCACAAAGCCTAAGCAATACTGTCATATTTGAATTATTCACAGAGTTATCCACTGCTTTTGTGGATAAGTATGTTGACACCACCCGACACAAAAAAATCATTGTTACATCTGTATTACTTAATTGAGTCCACTGTTACATCTATTGTGTATCACAGTTTTTCTCAATGCCGATGGTTGTACCAGACAATTAGTAAGTTTTAGTATTTTGATTGGTTTGTATCTATGAAACAAAGTTGGAACGAAAAGAAAATTTTTGGAATTTATTCACTTATGAATTCTTGAAGTTTATGTTGTGTATTTTTCTTCTGTGAAGAAATGGATACAGGTTGAGGAAATAAAAAGAGAATTAGCCCAAGGCTTAGGGCAAAAATATCCAAATGCAAATTCACAACCGACATAATCAACAAATAAGACAAGATACCCAGTATCACTATCAAGCTGATTATTTCCAGAAAGGCTTTCATATGCAAAGCATAAAATACCCAGATGACAGTGAAATGACTTACAGTCGTGGTTAGTATGAAGTCGATTTCAAAATTAAACGAGCAAAATCCAGACAATAAGAAGCATGCAAATTATAGAGAAAGTAATTGCACGGAAGATTAGATAATTCTGCATCAGGCTGTCTCTTGAATTGCATCTATCAGCTTTGATTTACCCTTTTCATCAAGCCAAAGGGTACACCAAGCATCCATATTATTGGTGTCTTGTGGTAAATCATTCAATGCTTCTGAAAGAGCACTCTGACCTGATTTCAAAACCAGATCACCATTCAGGGTCAAATAATCCTTGATCATCTCAATATTTAAGTCAGTCCAATAGTTCAATTTTACCTCCTTAAAACTTTTGAATAGTCGATCAGAAGAATAGGCTTAAACACAATCCTGTAAAATGTGATACATCAATTACTCATTTATGAGTAATAGAAACGTAATATTAGAAATAAAATAGCAATGAAAATGTGACATTTTCAATTTTGATAGAAATGTTTGATAGAAAAGAAGTCATAAATCTGTAAATGATTTATGGGATGATCGATCTGCTTCCAAGGATGGTCGCATCAACCAAACAAGATTAGGATATTACCCTACCTCTCTAGAAAAACATAACCCTTAGATTTTGCATGCCTTTTCAGAAGTTAAAAGTTGCATAAAGCTATTTAGACCGAGCCTTTTTAATACATTTAAAGAGTTTTTTCAGCCCATCATCGGTAAGCCACTTTTTACACCAGTCATTCATTTTATCTGGATCAGATGGTAGAGATTTTATCGCTTTATGAATGCCAGCCTGACCCGATTTTAAGAGAAGATCGCCGTAATAACAGAGACAATCCTCTACATGACGTAATTTTTTTTGATTCCAATCTTTAGACATAACTATCTTTTCATAAAAAAAGCCCCACAGTTAAATGGGGCACAAAGAGAAAGTATGAAAACAGCCCTTTCTTAAACAAGGGCGCGCAATATAGCGATTGGAGCATGTCTGATAAATTATGGATTTCCTTAGTATTTTGAATGTAATAATCTGGAACAGTTCATTAACGTTGATTAACACATGACAGGTTTGCGAAACCTGTCAATGAACTCTGAGCAGGCCAGATTCTTTTACAAGACTTTGGCCTGTTTGGGGGTTCAGAACAAAATTGATAAATTCAAGCTTCGATCCCTGCGGCCAACTGCGTGTGAAGAAAAAAATTGTTCTATTTAAGGGATATCTGCCATTAATGGCAACTTTGCGCGTTCCATAGACTCCATCAATCGATAGTGGTTTCACATAGAGATTAAGAAATCCATGACTAATATAGCCGATTGCTTTGGGGTTACGTGAAACTTTCTCAACCATCTCAAAGTTAGAATCTACATATTGAACTGAATTGGCAAGCTCTTTCCCGGACAGAATTTTTTCATTCCATAGGTTGTAAGTGCCAGAAGTTTTATCTCGTGACATGACAATAATGTCCTGATCATTGCCTCCAATGCTCTTCCAATTGGTAATAGCACCAGAAAAAATTCTTCTGAGCTGTTTTTCTGATATGTCTTTTATTTTACTTTTAGGATGAACAATAGGTATTACATAATCGTAGGCAATCTGAAATGGCACTAGGTGAATCCCTTTGGATACAGCCAGATCAATTTCTTCTTTTAGAAGATATCTCGAAGATACTGCTATATCCACCTGACCATTTATCAATTGCTCAATTCCTTTACTAGAGCCTGTCGATGAAACCGAAACATTTAATTTATTGTTTTTTTCTATAAATACCTTAGCCGCTTTACTGACTAGAGGAAAAGCAGTGGTCGATCCTGATATCGTAATTTGCTGGGCATAAACAAATGTTGAGCTTAATAACAATAACAAAAGTAAAAAGACATTGCGGTTGATAAACATAGGGTCTGCCTTAATTGAATGGTTATATCGCTTGAATAATATTATTACTTAATTGTTACCACAATAAGGCAAATGAAATCATGATTTACTATGAGTCAAGCCATCTGCATTACAATTGCGTTACTGCGACATGCCGGGATACTTTTTTCAGACGATAGATTGTTTACAATTTCACTACTCCTGACTCTCTATCATCGATTTCATTGATTCTTCGTATTTTTCCGCTACTGCTGTTTATAACGTTATCCGGTTGTTCCTCAATGTTCTCATCGGTCAGCGAACGTTTTGCCAAAGACCTTCAGGCCGGTATTGTTAATCAGAACGATCCAATGCTGGTTGCTGACGGTTTACCTTCTTATTTATTGCTGCTTGACGGCATGCTTCAAGAACGATCGCGTGACCCTGGATTACTGTTTGCAGCTGCCGATCTCAATGCAGCTTACGCAAGCCAGTTTACCGATGAACCAGCACGCAACCGGCGTTTGAGTAATAAAGCACTCAATTATGCTTTACAAGCGGTTTGCCTCAGCTACAAAGCCTACTGTGAAATACGCACCCTGCCCCTTAATGATCTTAAGTTTGCTTTAGCGCAATCTCAATCACTCGATGTTAGCGCTTTGTACACTCTGGCCACCACCTGGGCTGGTTGGATTCAGGCACACGCCAGTGACTGGAATGCCATTGCTGAATTATCACGCGTAGAGGCCTTACTTACACGAATCATTGAACTTGATCCTTCATATCAGCAAGGTGGAGCTCACCTTTACCTGGGAGTGATCAAGTCACTGATTCCTCCTGCAGCAGGTGGCCGACCCGATGAGGCCAAGGCCCATTTTGAACAGGCTATTTTCATCAGTGAAGAGCGTAACTTGATGGCAAAGGTGCTATATGCAAAACACTATGCCCGCCTGATGTTTGACCAGCAGTTGCACGACCAGTTGCTAACAGATGTTTTGTCTGCAGAGGCTAATGTTACCGGCTTGACCCTGATCAATACCCTGGCTCAACGCCAGGCCAGGGAATTGCTTACCGAAAGCCCTGACTACTTTTAATCACGGAGGTTGTGATGCTGAGAAAATTGATTGTCCTGAGTCTACTATCTCTGCTCTACATTAATAATGCCCAGGCATTGACACTTAAGATCTCAACACTGTCAACCGATGGTTCAAGCTGGATGAATGAGTTAAGAGCGGGTGCCAGCGAAATTGAGCAGCGTACTGAAGGACGGGTCAAATTCAAGTTTTACCCGGGTGGTGTTATGGGTGATGATCAGGCGGTTCTGCGTAAAATACGCTTTGGCCAACTGCACGGTGCAACCTTTACCAACGGCAGCCTAACAAGCATTTTCCTGATGTACAGATATATAACCTGGTGCTCAAATTTCGCAACCTGGATGAAATTGATTATGTACGTGAAAAACTTGATGAAAAAATCATTGCAGGACTTGAACAAAGTGGCCTGGTCACCTTTGGCCTGTCCGAAGTTGGCTTTGCCTATCTGATGTCGGCCGCCCCGATTCATTCGGTTGATGATTTACGCAAGCGTAAAATCTGGACACCGGCTGGCAATCGTGTTGCTACTGCAGCCATTGAGGCATTCGGTGTCACACCTATCCCATTGCCGATTCGTGATGTAATGGTTGCGTTACAAACCGGCATGGTAGATACGGTTGCCGCCTCATCAGTGGGCGCCATAGCATTGCAATGGCATACTCAGGTAAAATACCTGATCGACCTTCCGCTTGCCTATGTCTACGGTATTCTTGCCGTCAACCAAAAGACATTTACAAAAATCGAAGCAAAAGACCAGAAGATTATTCGTGAAGTGCTTGGTCGAGTAAACCGAAAACTCGATGAGATCAATCGCAGGGATAATATTGCTGCACTGGATGCACTTAAAAACCAGGGAATTGAATTCATTCAGATTCGAAAAGACGAGGCAGCTCAAATCCGCGGCTTGATCGATCAGTCCAACAAGCAAATGATCAGCTCTGGTAAGCTCAGTGATGCAATGGTGACTCATCTAGACAGACTGCTTGAAGAGTACCGCTCAAAAATGGACAAACCATAGTGCTGAGTCAATTTCGGCGCATCCATAACGGAATTTTAAAATTTGAACGCGGGCTGTTGGCGTTTGCGTTAATTGCCATGTTGCTACTGGCAGTAGCACAAATAGTACTTCGCAACATATTTGGTTCTGGAATCGTGTGGGCTGACTCGATGGTACGATTACTAGTGCTTTGGACTGCGCTCCTTGGAGCAATGCAGGCAACACATTTCCGTGAACACATCCGCATAGACGCTTTGCTCAGATTGATCCCAGAAAAATGGAACCCTCGGGTAAGAGCAATCATGGATATTCTGGCAGGCATCATCTGTGCATTAGCAGCCTGGTTCAGTGGACAATTTGTTTACCTTGAATACCTCGATGGTGCTGAAGCTTTCGGACATCTGCCGAGTTGGCTTACCGCTTCAATAATTCCTTTCGCATTTTCGATAATGGCAATACGTTTCATGGTTGGCTCTTTCTTGCACACTATTGTGGATAACACCGGTAAAGAGTGAGTCTGATGTTAGCCATAAGCATACTATTGATCTTCTGCCTTCTGCTTGGTGTTCCTCTGTTTGCCGTTCTACTCGCGGCAGCATTACTTGGTTTTTATTCATCTGGAATTGAACCGGCAATAATTGGTGTCGAACTGTACCGTATTGCTGACACACCGTTACTATCTTCGTTGCCTCTATTTACTTTTGCTGGCTATCTGTTGAGCGAAAGCAATACTTCCCAGCGCCTGTTGCGTCTGATCCAGTCGCTCTTTGGCTGGATGCCCGATGGCCTTGCTGTGGTTTCACTGGTGGCTTGCGCAATTTTCACCGCATTAACCGGAGCTTCAGGCGTAACCATTCTGGCACTTGGTGCACTACTGTTACCATCACTGCTAAAAGCTGGCTATCCGGAAAGGTTCAGTCTAGGATTGATCACCTCATCAGGTAGTCTTGGCCTGTTGTTGCCTCCATCTATCCCGTTAATCATTTACGGAATCATCGTGCAGCAAATGGAAGGTGGTATCGCCTTTTCACTGCGTGACCTGATGCTGTCCGGTCTTATACCGGGCCTGTTGATGCTACTTGTTCTTTCCGGCTGGGTAATGTGGGTCAATCGAGACCGGGAAATACCCAAAACCCCGTTCAACAAACAACTGGCGCTTCAGGCGTTGTGGGAATCAAAATGGGAAATCCCGTTACCATTTTTCATCTTTGGCGGCATATTCAGCGGCGTACTTGCTGTCTCTGAAATGGCCGCGGTAGCTGCATTGTATGTTCTGCTCGTCGAGTGTTTCATCTACCGCGAAATTCCTCTTAATGCGTTACCTGACATTGTAAGTAAATCCATGAGAATGGTTGGTGGCATCATTCTTATTCTTGGCGTATCGATGGCATTCACCAACTTCCTGATTGATGCTCAAATTCCGAATATACTTTTCGACTGGGTTCAGCACTTTGTTGACAACAAATACACTTTCCTGCTTTTTTTGAATATCTTCTTACTGGTACTCGGGGCTGTGCTGGATATTTATTCAGCGATCGTGGTCGTGGTTCCCCTGATATTACCGGTAGCTATGGGGTTCGGTATTCACCCAATCCATCTTGGTATTATCTTTCTTGCCAATATGCAGATTGGGTATTTTACTCCCCCAGTCGGTATGAACCTTTTTATCGCCAGTTACCGCTTTCAGCGACCTATTACAGAACTCTACCAGGCCAGCATTCCTTTTATGCTGGTACTTTTTGTTACGGTACTTGCCATTACCTATTGGCCCGATTTAAGCCTGTTTTTTGTCGATTGAATTTAAGATGAGTGCTGCTACAAAAGAAAAACCCCTGCTAAAGCAAATATGGTCACCAATCCAACAATTGGCAATCGCAGACCACGTAAAACAAAGAAACCAACAATCACCAGTGATATTTCCAGAGAAGAATGCACTGCGCTGATAAATACAGGCTGATACAAAGCCGATAACAATAGACCCACCACAGCTGCGTTAATACCCCAGGTTGCACCGGCTATACGGGGCCGACTGGCCAGACTTTCCCAGCCGACATGAAGCCCTAACACCAGTAAAAAGCCCGGGAGGAAAACAGCTAGAGTCGCAATTAAGGCTCCAATTAGAGGAGACTGCGGAATGATCTCAGCCCCGAGGTAAGTAGCCATGGTGAACATAGGACCGGGAACAGCCTGAGCTGCCGCATATCCCAGTAGAAACTGGTCTGTTGTGATGCTATCGCCAACAAGTTGTTGTAACAGGGGCAGTACCACATGACCACCCCCAAACACCAGGCTCCCTGCCTGGTAAAAATCAGAAAAAATCTCAACTTCTTTAGAGTAAGCTGCCAGCATTGGCGTAACTGCAAACAACATGAGAAATATCAGTAAGGGGAGTTTATAAACACGACCTGCGGTATCCGAGTATTTAACTTGCGGATTGCCATAATATGCACCAATAACAGCCGCTGTGGTCAGGACAAATATTTGGGTCCAGATACCAGGCAGCAATAACAGGCAAACGGTAGCCAGTATCATCAGAGTTATTGATAGCTTGTTTTTACAGAAAGTGTTGAACATGCTGAAAGTGGCATCGGCAACAACAACGACAGCAAGTAATTTCAGACCAGAAATAATGCCAGAATATATTTCCGAGGATTGTGATATCTGTGTCGTAGCTAGAAAGAATAACAATATAAATGACGGTAATGTGAACCCAATAAATGCAGCGATGCCACCAGCCAACCCGGCTTTTCGTAACCCGATTGCAAAGCCAATCTGGCTGGAACCGGGGCCTGGTAAAAACTGGCTCAAAGCAATTAAACGGGTATAAGCAGGCCCATCAATCCATTCCAGCTTTTGTACAAAGATTTTTTGGAAATAGCCTATATGAGCTGCAGGGCCACCAAAACTAATACAGCCTAGAGCTAAAAAGCGCCAGAAAACTTCCAGGACATTATTCATGATGATAAGAAATGTGTTTTCCGATTAATGACGGGTAAAAATTGGACTTAAATGATCACGATAGTAACGGTAAAACAGTATCAAAATCTTGGATATCGGAAAATGTCTCTTTTTACGTCAAATATATGTTATATGTCTTAGGTAATATTAGAGTGCTTTTTACGGATGGATCTATCCAAACTCCAAAGCAAATCTTGCGGAATGCATAGAAACATATTTACATGTTTTCTTTCCTTTTAGCCTCACGAAAACGTGGGGCTTTTTTTTAGTTGACCAGGAAACCTAACTACAAATTTGTGACAGTAGTCACAAGTGCGACATTTTGCCACTTGAATGTTTATGAGCATATTCTAATATACTAACCAATGATTCCTGCAGTATTTTGGAGCAAAAAATGTTTAAAAAATTCGTTTTAGTGTTTTTACTGAGTATAGGTTCAGCAAATGCCCAAACCTATTGGTTAAATATGGTTAAGACTGGGATCTCAATGTCTTTACCAGTATCAACTGCTGAGAAATGCATTGAGGCAGTCAATCAGTTTGTCCGTAGCAATCTCGTCAACTTTGTCAGTTGTGACGTTGAGCCGTTGCCTGATGCCGTGAATTTAGAGAAATAATGGAAATTCTATTCTGGATGAATATCGGTGTTGCAGTGGCTATAGGATTAGTTGGGGCTCGATATTTCTTTTGCTTGCGTTGTGAATGTTGTGACCGTTCAGATGACTTGTAAATTACTACTCAACTATGTCGACAATTGAGCAATCTGATGAAAAATGTGCTCCATCTTAATCTAGATGATGGAGCATAAACGAAAAAACATGAATGGAATTATATTCCAGAATTCATGAAAAAATTTTCACTTGTTGTGTCATTTAATGGTAATGCTCATCATGTAATTTCACCTCTCTTTTAATAATTTATTTGGAGAAGAAATGTTTAAGAAAAGCATGATATTTGCACTACTTTTCGCAGCTGCCTTTCTCACAGGCTGCATGAGCAATCAAGAGAAGGCTGATATAAATAATCGCCTTTCAGCCCTGGAATCAAAGTCGAATGAGGCTATGAGAACAGCTAATTCAGCTCAGGTTGATGCTTCAACAGCTTTACATATAGCTGTAGAAAATCAAGAGAAACTCAAGTAAACCATCTAAATAAGAAGGCTGTCCTAAGGCAGCCTTTTCATATATTAAACATGGTTCGATTGGCCGGGATATCATTGTCTATTCAATCAAAATCAACATTCATATCTGTCGGTTTGCTGACTATTCCGCTTGGCTGCCTTTACGGATTTACACGAATCTCTTAACTCTTCAGAATTTAGCCGGATAGTCTACCGAGTTAGAGTAAGGCACTGCTGATAAAGAAAAAGCCAGCCCTATGATCCTTGTCACAGGTACTGGCTTCAAGAACCTCTTGTTTGGAGTTTACCTTTAGGGGGTAAAGAGGTGATTTCATAATACTGGTTGAGTGTTAAAAGAGTGTGACACAAGCACAGAGTAAGCGAGTCTTATTTTGGGTGAGCGCCCGCAAATAGCTAGACTCTTTTGTTGAGAGTATTTCTTATTTAGACCGCTTCTTGCCAATTCCGGGAGTCGCCCCAAATAAAATGACTTGAATCTTAGGCTACCAATGCCACCATCAAAATCACGGTGGTTTTGTTGAAAAAAGTTGCAAATTATTATTTCAAATCTGAAGTTTAACTTTTCACTGCATTTACATAAAAATAATTCTCAGTTTCTTTCCAATTTTTGATCAATTGAGTAGAAAGTACTGGGTCAACACTCTTTACAATTTTACCAACTGCTTTATTTGATGGTTCAAAATAAACTCTTCTCACATTTTTTTTTATTGGGAAAATATCTGTTACTTCAATAATCTCAGTTAGCTTCCTACCCTCAAGAAAATATTTCAATTCATGTGCTGCAGCATACATCTCATTTAAATGTTTCTTTTTTTCTTCACCTACTAAATTATCGACCTCATCATGTTCCACACATAAAAAGATGCCATGTTTTGCCATATCAAATAACTCCAGTATAAAAACTACTCTAACTTAAGAGTTATTAACCTGAACACCAAACAGCCCTGATGTCAACATAAACTATTGATTTTTAAGTTATTTATATAATTATATCATTATCTAAAACCATTTCTGGAGTGCATATTTCTGGCACTTTTATGACGACCTGTAGTCTTTTCTAGCTTAACCTGAGCTATTGTTTTGTCAGTAGGTTTGAGTGACCGGTTTTTCCCGGAATTCCTGTACCCATAAACTGAAATACTATCCTGACTTTTATGGCCCATAATTGCTGAACGTTCATCTTCACTTAAACCACTGGCCTTTAAATCTGAGCCAAGTTGGTGACGGAATGATTTAAGCGTGGGTCTTTTTTTCCTTCTCGGCCAAAGTTTCTTGGTCACATCCGTCAACCTTCTTTGTGTATTATTGAGTTTTGTACTTTTCAAGTTTTTCAGTATCGGGATCGCCATTTTCATATAGGCGATGTCCTTTTTATCCAGCATGATAATCTCCCTTGGTCCTGTAAACCCTCGTTGCTTGCCCTGTATCACCGCCTCCTTGCCTCCTTTGATCCGGATCACAGTCTCACCGGCATCCCCTTGAAACATTTTAATGGTATGCAGTTCACAGGGTCTTGCACCTGTAATTTTTACACCGATCAAGGCAGCCATGAGTTCCTCATCCTGTTTTTGAAGAACCTTTAGCATCAGCTTTTCAAAATCGTCTTCTTTGACAGTTTTACACTTCACCGGCTTTTTCTTTCGTTGATCGACTGGCACAGGATTTTGAATTTTTGCAATCTTTGCCGATACGTTTTTCATCTGTGGATACTGTTTCGCTTTGACACAGTAATATCGCTCCAGATCATTTCGCATGCGCCTGAATGTTCCACTGGTTACTGTTTGAGCATATTCTTCCAGAGCTTGTTCAATATCGGCAAATGACCAATTCCTGCCCCGATCCTTGATATGTTTGTTCAGCCAATTTTCTGCGCTAGTCTTCACCGCTTTGGGTAATTTCTCCGTTTGCTTTTGTGCTGTTTTATCGTTCTGATTCTGCTCTGTCATGTTTAGCCTCACTGTACTGCTTTTATTCATTTCGTTGTCGAAACTGTCTTCGAAAACCGATGCCGACAGGCTCACCTTCCGGTTCACATGCCACGTTGTGGCTGGGCAATTTTCCAATTGCCAAATGGGCGTGCCGTCCCACGCGCTCGTCATCTTCCGATTCCTTGCTTGGTGACTGAAGGCAGGCAGAAGTAAAACCTAATGTCTCCTGCCAAAGCCCCCACACGCTCCCATACTTTGAGATCGAGTTGAAAAAAATAAGCTCCAGATAAGTGCTTATGTCTCTCTCAAAGTATGGTCTGGCCCATACTCAGGGTATGGTCGTGCCCGAAATCAAAGTATGGCGTGCTATGATCTCAAAGTATGGTTGAGTCACTTCGTTCTTTTCCTTTGTTTACGAAATTTCAGCATATCGACAACGATGCCATTTTCCCGGATATTTCCTGTTTCCTTGCCCTTGGTTCGCAGGCTCACTCTGTTACCGGGAATTCTCAAAGTATGGTTTTCGACAACGGGTATTGTTACTTCCTCAGGAAGTATTTTTACCTTTTCTAGGAATTGAAATTTACGTTTCGTGCTCAAACCCTTGCCATATTTTTCACCCTCACCTCCGTTTCCCGACCAACCACCAAGAATATTTGTGGTCGACGAATCCAATCCTGCTTCACGACAGTAATCACGGAAGGTATGTCTAAAACTATGAAAAACCTTCTTGCCGGTTGCTGTTTCGGAAGTCTTCAGCCCGAGTATTTTTTTGATATGGCGGTTAATGTGCTTGCTGAAACTGTTACTGATATCGCCATCGTAAACAGGAAAAACTTTTGCCCAACCACCATATTTTTTCCAATAGTCTAAAAAGCCATGGGCTATCAACCAGGGATGAACGGGGACTGATCGGACTGTTGCGGCATTTTTCACTGACTTGCCATTTCTGTCATTAATTTCAAATGACCAGATACCATGGCGCTGACGTATATCTAAAAATCTAAGCTGAAGAATTTCGGCTAAACGAAATCCCTGGTAGGCGGCGATCATGCAAACCCACTTCTCGGTGGCATCAATATCGGAGTTGGCAATTTTCAGAATTTCTTCTTCTGTGAAAACATCTCTTGTACTGGTCTTACCTTTGATACTTTTAGACACTTTTGGAAGCTTGAGCTTGATGTCTCGCTCTTCTGACAACCAGTTTGCAAAGGTTTTCAGGTTATTAAAGTAGTTCCAGATCGTGGTTGGACTTTTACCGTCGGCTTCGAGCTTTTTCTTAAGGGCATTGCCATCCCATTTTTCTTTTTCCAAAGCATTAATAAAGCTCTCATACATTTTGATGGTTTTTTCAGGCAGGTTTGCTTCGCGTTTTTCCTCGATGTATTCGTTAGCCAATTCGCGATAACTGTACGTTTTTTTCGTCACCTTCTCGGATTCTTGGATAAATTGCTGCATCGTAAATTGATCAACCTGCTCTGGTGCCACCCACATCTTGGTCACCATGTTAAACAAGGTGTTCAGTTCCCGTCTTAACACCAGGGAGACATTTTCCACGCCCTGGAAAACAATATTTTCTGCTGCCACCATGTAATCCAGATCTTCACGTCTGGCAATTTGCATTTCATCTTCGGCATGCACGGCGTGGTTTAGTGCGCTTCTTAAGCCTGAATTAATCGTTTTCACGCCTTGATTGGGATTTCGTTTGACTAATTACAGCGGATGTCCCTGGCTGAGCCGTTGCTCGGCTTTTCTGAATTTCTCACGCCAATGTCCTAAGCGAATATCTCGCAGTTGACGTGCCTCAACGACATCCGGAGTTTGCAGGGATTCGACAACGGTACTGCCAAATTCACCTCGAAGATGGGACGGTACTGCCAGTTGAAAATACCAGTTGGAACTACTGGTACGCTGTTTGAGATATTGATTTTGCCTGGCCATTTTTCTCTCTGTACTAGAACTGCTTCTAGTACATAAAATTAGGCCATGGCCACTAGATCGGCAAGGCCTGCAGCAAAATCAATAACTTAGAATGAATTGGCAGAGAGGAAGGGATTCGGATAAATAGCCACTAACCTACTGATATTTAACGTTTTCCATTAACCCATTTTGTTAAATGTAACACCAACAGCACTATTAAAATAAGTGGACTCATAGAACATGTCAAGCATAACTACTTTAAGAAACATCAGTCATTTAAGCTTACATATTATTGATAAAAGAATTTAACTTACAGGTGCGGACTCAATAACTGAGTAATTATCGATAATCA
>Ga0180436_10002206_pt1 | contig 18680 bp, 14 predicted proteins | sample SS_ome_2_FD_132434 | JGI IMG/M metagenome (GOLD analysis project Ga0180436, IMG submission 132434) | Hypersaline lake sediment archaeal communities from the Salton Sea, California, USA - SS_3_S_2 metaG | ecosystem: Environmental > Aquatic > Non-marine Saline and Alkaline > Hypersaline >...
ACCGGGTGCATCCGGCTGGTGCCGGTCATGCCGGATTTCAGCGCCTCGAGGTGCACGATGTAGACCAGCGCGATGTAGGATACGGCGGCCGGAACGATCGCGGTCTTGACGACCTCGACGTAGGAGACGCCGACATATTCGGTCATCAGGAAGGCCACGGCGCCCATCACCGGCGGCGTCAGTACCCCGTTGATCGAGGACGAAACCTCGACCGCGCCGGCCTTGGTGGCGGAAAAGCCGACCCGCTTCATCAGCGGGATGGTGAAGGTGCCGGTCGTCACGACATTTGCGATTGACGAGCCCGAGATCAGCCCGGTCGCGGCCGAGGCGATGACGGCGGCCTTGGCCGGCCCGCCGCGCAGGTGTCCCAGCGCGGCGAAGGCCAGTTTCAGGAAATAGTTGCCGGCCCCGGCCTGGTTCAGGAGCGAGCCGAAAAGAACGAAGAGAAAGACGAAACCCGAGGAAACGCCAAGGGCGACGCCGAAGACGCCCTCGGTCGTCAGCCACATGTGGCTCATCGCCTTTTCGAAGCTGGCGCCCTTCCATTGGACCACTTCCGGCAGGCCGGTCCACGAGCCGAAGAAGACATAGGCGAGGAAGAACAGCGCCACGGCCATCAACGGTATGCCGAGCGAGCGCCGCGCCGCCTCAAGCAGCAGGACGATGCCGATCCCGGCGACGACGATGTCGGTCATGTTCGGTGCGCCGGTGCGTTGGGCAACGCCGCGGTAATCCCACCACAGATACGAAGCGGCCGCGGCGGCGACCAGCGCGATGACCCAGGTCAGCGCCGGGATGCGGTGGCGCGGGCCGCCACGGGTGCCGGGGAAGGCAAGAAAGGCCAGCAGGACGGCAAAGCCCAGGTGGATCGAGCGTGTCTGCGTGTCGTTCCAGACGAAGCCCACGACGAAGGGCAGGGGCGAGGCGATCCAGAGCTGGTAGAGCGACCAGACCAGCGGGATGTACCAAAGGGCCGCGCGGTTGAAGGCGTCCTTAGGCTGGCGCCCGCCGGTATCGGCATCCGCGATGAAATCGTCCAGCGCGGGATCCCGGTCCCGCTCGTTCCTCTGGTCGGACATGCTACCCCCCGGCCGGTCCTGCATCAGTTGAAACGCCCGCCGCGATCAGACGGCGGGCGCCCCGTTGTCACCTCACGCGCGGATCACATCCAGCCGCGTTCCTTGTAGTACTGTTCCGCGCCGGGGTGCAGCGGGGCGGACAGACCATCCTTGATCATCTCTTCTTCGGTCAGGCGGCCGAAGGCGGGATGCAGCTTCTTGAAATCCTCGAAATTCTCGAAGACCGCCTTGACCAGCGTGTAGACCACTTCGTCCGGCGTCGAGGCGTCGGTCACGAAGGTCGCCTTGGGGCCCCAGGACGTGATGTCACCCTCGTTGCCCGGATACATGCCGCCGGGGATCGTGGCCTTGGCATAGGCCGGGTTCGAGGCAAGCACCTTGTCCAGACCCGAAGAGGTCAGGTCGAGGATGTCGATGTCGCAGGTCGAGGTCGCTTCCATCGACGAACCGTTCGGCAGACCGGCCGCCCAGACGGCAGCGTCGATCTTGCCGTCGCAAAGCGCCGCGGCCTGTTCCGAGGATTTCAGCTCGGCGGCCAGGGCGAAATCGTCGGGCGTGACGCCCGCGGCATCCATCAGCACGCCTGCCAGCACGCGGGTGCCGGAACCGGGGTTGCCGATGTTCACGCTCTTGCCCTTCATGTCCATGACGGAGTTGATGCCAGCATCGGCGCGCACCATCACGTGCAGCGGTTCGGGATGGACCGAGAATACGGCGCGCAGGCCCTCATATGGCTCGTCGCCGTCGAAGGCGCCGGCACCCTTCATCGCGGCGCCCTGCACGTCGGATTGCACGACGCCGAAATCCAGTTCGCCTTCACGGATCGTGCGGGTGTTGTAGACCGAGCCGCCGGTGGATTCGACCGAGCAGCGGATGCCGTGATCCTTGCGGTCCTTGTTGACCAGGCGACAGATCGCGCCCCCCGTCGGGTAGTACACGCCGGTCACGCCGCCGGTGCCGATGGTGATGAAGGTCTGCTCCTGCGCCTGTGCGGCGGGGGCTGCCATCATCGCCGCCACCAGCGCGACGCCTGCGAGTTTGGGGTTGAACAGCATCACTTTCTCCCTTGTTGCTGACACTTTCTTGTTTAGGTCAGTTCGACCAGTGTTCGCCAAGTTCGCGGGTTTGCGCCGCCATTGCAAGGATGCGCTGCTCGGCTTGTGGCCCATCGCGACGCAGCAGCAGGCCGATGAAGGTCTCGAACAGGGCAAGCGCGGCGGAATAGGAGAAGAAGACATTGGGGCTTTCGACGGGCACGACGAAGCCGTGATCGGCATGTTCCATTGCGGGGGAGTCCGGGCTGTCCGTCACCGCGATCGTGGTCGCACCGCGGTTCCGCGCGGCCCTGAGCGCGGCCAGTGTCCGCGACGAATAGGGCGTCAGCGTCATGCCCAGAACGACATCGCCAGGCCCCAGTTGTGACAGGACCGCGGCGGTTGAGGTGCCATTGCTGCCCGCGACGTGCCAGTTCGCCGCCATCCACTGCGCCTGGTAGCCCAGATAGTCGATCAGCCCGGCCGAGGCCTGCGACCCGACCAGAAGGACGGTCCCGGCCCGGTGCAGGGCATCGACCGCTTCCATCAGGTGCGGGCCTTCGATCGTCTGTTCCAGGCAGTCGACATTGGCGCGGCTTGCCTGCGCGACGGCATGCAGCATGTCCGTTCCCGTCGAGGGTTGCGCGGGTTCGCTCAGGCGGCGGGCGCGTTCGGTCAGCGGCACGATGCTGCGCCCGACGGCCGCGCGCCCGGCCTCGCGCAGCGCCTCGTAATCGGCATAGCCAAGGGCGCGGGCCAGGCGCGAAAAGGTCGAGGGCGAAATGCCGGTGGTTTGGGCCACCGACCGCAAGGATCGGCTGGCGACATCGACGGGATTGCCGGCCACGTAATCCGCCGCCGCGCGCAGCTTGGCGCTCAGGCCATCGTAACGGTTCCTGATCCGCTCCTCGATGCTGTCGGCGACTGACACGGAAATCCCCTTTTCGCGAACTGTTTCGGCGGCGTTTTTTCTTGTCAACGCCTGAAACAGCTGTTTCAGCTTCCGCCGGTCGGCCGGCTGCCGCCGTGACCCGCAAGAGGTTGTGGCACCGGTGCCGATCCGGTGTATGTCTGTCGGGTGCCCCCGGACGCTGCGTGTCATGAGGGGCGATAGAGGATGGGGATGGTACGTCCGTTGATCATGGCCGCGCCGAACGGGGCGCGCCGCACCAAGGCCGATCACCCGGCCCTGCCGATGACGATCGACGAGACCGTTGAGGCGGCACAGGCCTGCCATGCCGCCGGGGCCGAGGCGCTGCATCTGCATGTGCGCGACGGCGCCGGCCTGCACAGCCTCGACCCGGGACTATACCGCGAGGCGCTGGATGAACTGGCCCGCACCGTTCCGGCGCTGCGCGTGCAGATCACCACCGAGTCCGCCGACCGCTATTCGGTGGACGAGCAATTCGATTGCCTGCGGCAGGTGCGGCCGGATTGGGCCAGCATCTCGCTTCGCGAGATCGCGCGCGCGCCGGACCTCGCGCCACGGGTCTATGCCGCCTGCGCCGATCTGGGGATCGAGGTGCAGCATATCCTGTTCGACACCGGCGATATCCGCACCTTCGCGGAATGGCGCACCCGCGGGGTGATCGGCATCGGGCAGGACCGTGTGCTTCTGGTTCTGGGCGATTATGCAAGCCGAACGGGCGCCGCGCCGGCCGATCTTGCGCCATTGCTGGCCGCCTTGCCGCCGGTGTCGCGCTGGATGGTCTGTGCCTTCGGCCCGCGCGAACATGCCTGCCTGGTCGAGGCCGCGATCATGGGCGGGGATTGCCGCGTCGGTTTCGAAAACGGGCTGGAGGACGGCCAGGGACGGCCCTGGGCCGACAATGCCGCATCGGTCGCATCGCTGCGGGCGAGCCTTGCGGAGCCCGAGCGATGATCCGCATCGAACGGCTGGCCGACGCCACGATGGCCGCGCCGCTGCTGCACGAGTTGCGCCACGTTCTGGACGATGCGACCCTTGCGCGGCGGCTGGCGGCGGCGCAGGCGCAGGGCTATCGGGTGATCGCGGCCAGCGACGGCGAAACCATGGTCGGCGCGCTGGGCTGCCGGGTGATCGACGATCTTTGTTGGGGGCGGTCGCTCTTCGTCGACGATCTCGTCGTCACCGAAACACGGCGCGGCGCAGGGATCGGCGCGGCGCTGCTGCAGGCTGCCCGCGACCTTGCGGCCGACGAGGATTGCGCGCATTTGCGCCTGTGTTCCGGGCTGGCGCGCACGGATGCGCACAGGTTCTACGAAACCCAGGGGATGACGGGGCGCAGCCTGCACTTCGTCCAGTCCCTCGAACAAGGATGACAGCCATGTCCCATATCTTTCCCCGCCACACCCGCAAACTGCCGCCGACGGCGCTGCGCGGCGAGGGCTGCTATCTCTACGACACGTCGGGCAAGGCTTATCTGGACGGGTCCGGGGGCGCCGCGGTGTCGTGTCTGGGACATGGCGATGCCGAGGTGATCGCGGCGGTCCAGAAACAGGTGGCAGATCTTGCCTTCGCGCATACCGGGTTCTTCACCTCGGAACCGGCCGAGGAACTGGCCGACCTGCTGATCGCCAATGCGCCGGGGCGGCTGGACCGGGTCTATCTGGTCTCGGGCGGGTCCGAGGCGACCGAGGCGGCGATCAAGCTGGCGCGGCAGTATCATGTCGAGAACGGCCAGCCCGAACGCCGCCATCTGATCGCAAGGCGGCAAAGCTATCACGGCAACACGCTGGGCGCGCTCAGCGCCGGCGGCAACGAATGGCGGCGGGCGCAGTTCGCGCCGATCCTGATCGAGATGAGCCACATCGCGCCCTGCTACGAATACCTGCTGCGCGACGAGGGCGAGAGCGCCGAGGCCTATGGCCAGCGCGCCGCGCAGGAACTGGAGGACGAGATCCTGCGGCTGGGGCCCGACAGCGTGATGGCCTTCATGGCCGAACCTGTCGTGGGCGCGACGATGGGCGCGGTGCCGGCCGCCGAGGGTTATTTCCGGCGTATCCGCGAGATCTGCGACCGTTACGGCGTGCTTCTGATCCTCGACGAGGTGATGTGCGGCATGGGCCGCACCGGCCACCTGTTCGCCTGCGAGGCCGATGGCGTGGTGCCCGACATCCTGTGCATCGCCAAGGGGCTGGGCGGCGGCTATCAGCCGATCGGCGCGATGCTGTGCACCGATGCCGTCTATGACGCGATCAAGGCGGGCAGCGGGTTCTTCCAGCATGGCCATACCTATATCGGCCACCCGGTTGCGGCGGCGGCGGGGCGCGCGGTGGTGCAGAAGCTTCTGCGTGACGGGCTGGTCGCACGGTCCGCCCGGCAGGGGGAGCGCCTGCGCACGGCGCTGAACGCGGCCTTCGGCCAGCATCCGCATGTCGGCGACATACGTGGCCGCGGCCTGTTCCAGGGGATCGAGATCGTCGCGGACCGTGAAACCAAGCGCCCGTTCGATCCGGCGCGCGGAATCGCGGCCAGGATCAAGGCCGAGGCGATGGAGGCGGGTCTGATCTGCTACCCGATGTCGGGCACCCGCGACGGGCGCGAGGGCGACCATGTGCTGCTGGCGCCGCCCTTCATCATCGAGGATGCGCAGATCGAGGAACTGACCGAAAAGCTGGGCGCGGCGCTGGAGCGCGCGCTGGCGGTCTGAAACCTCTAGGCGGCAGGCGCGACCGCCCTCTAGTCTGACCCGACGGGACGGAGGGAGGACGGACCATGACCTACCAGTTGCAGATCGGGCAGATCCTGCGAACGCCGCTGGCAACGGCGCCGGAACAATGCGTGCATCACGGCGATGCGGTGACGCTGACCTACCGCCAGGTCGCCGACCGCGTCGCGCGGCTGGGCGCGGCGCTTGGTGCGCTGGGTCTTGGCCCCGGCGCGACCGTCGCGGTCATGGACTGGGACAGTCACCGCTATTTCGAATGCTATTTCGGCGTTCCGATGCTGGGTGCCACGCTGCACATGATCAACGTGCGCCTCGCGCCCGAACAGGTGCGCTACACGATCGACCATGCCGAGGATGACGCGATCCTGGTGCACGAGGATTTCCTTCCGCTTCTGCTGCCCCTGCTGCCGAAACTGGCGCGGCGGCCGCGGCTGATCCTGCTGACCGACCGCGGTGCGGCGGTGCCCGATGGGTTCGAGGGCGAATACGAGGCCTTGCTGGCCGCGCAGGAGGATTGTTTCGCCTTTCCCGATCTTGACGAGGGTACGCGCGCAACGCTGTTCTACACCACCGGCACGACCGGGCAGCCGAAAGGCGTCAGTTACAGCCATCGCCAGATCGTGTTGCACACGCTGGGGGCGCTGGCCGCGCTCGGGCCGGTGCCGGGCCAGGGCGGGCTGAAGAAGAATGACGTCTACATGCCGGTCACGCCGCTGTTTCACGTCCATGGCTGGGGCTTTCCCTATGTCGCCACGATGCTGGGGCTGAAACAGGTCTATCCGGGCCGCTACGAACCCGCGCGGCTTCTGCGGCTGATCGAGACGCACGGCGTCACCTTCTCGCATTTCGTGCCGACGATCCTGGCGATGCTTCTGAACGCGCCCGAGGCCAGGGGCGTGGACCTGTCGCGGCTGAAGGTGCTGATCGGCGGATCGGCCCTGCCCGAGGGGCTGGCGCGGGCCGCCCGCGCGCGCGGGATCGATGTGCATGCCGCCTATGGCATGTCGGAAACCTGCCCGCTGCTGACCATTGCCGACATGGTCGCCTCGCAGGCGTCGGAGGAGGTGACGATCCGCACCGCCACCGGCAAGCCGACGCCGATGGTGGACCTGCGGATCGTGGATGGCGAGATGAACGATGTCGCCCATGACGGGCGGACGACGGGCGAAGTGGTCGTCCGCGCGCCCTGGCTGACCGAAGGCTACCTGAAAGACCCCGAAGGGACCGGGGCGCTTTGGCGGGGCGGCTGGCTGCATACCGGCGATGTGGGGCACCTGTCGCCCGACGGGACGCTGCGCATCACCGACCGGCTGAAGGACGTCATCAAATCGGGGGGGGAATGGGTGTCGTCGCTGCAACTGGAAGACATCGCCTCGACCGTGCCGGGCCTGGCCGAGGTAGCGGCGATCGGCGTCCCCGATGCACGCTGGGGCGAACGGCCGGTTCTGGTCGTCGCCTGCGGGGCGGCGGAGGAGGAGCGGGTGGCGCAGGACATTCGCGCCGTCATCGACGCCGCCATCGCGCGTGGCGATCTGCCCGGATGGGCCGCCCCGGACCGGATCGTGCGGGTCGAGGCCCTGCCCAAGACCTCGGTCGGAAAGATCGACAAGAAGGCGATCCGCGCGAATGTGGCCGCCGGTGTCGCGCATGGATAAGCCGGTGTCGTGATCAGCGCCGACCGGGGGCACGGGGCGCGGCATAGGGCAAAGTGTCGCGCCACGCCTGCACAAGGAACCGCCCCATGTATGGCATCACCCCGTCGTCCCGCCTGCGCAAATCGCCGTTCTTCGATTCGACCGTGGCCGAGGGCGTCTGCGCCTTCACGACCTACAACCACATGCTGATGCCCACCTCCTACGGCGACCCCGAGGCGGAATACTGGCGCCTGATCAACGGTGTCAGCCAGTGGGACGTCGCGGTGGAACGGCAGGTGGAACTTCGCGGGCCGGATGCCGCGCGGCTGGCGCAGGCGCTGGCGCCGCGCGACCTGTCGCGGCAGAAGGTGGGCCAGGGCAAATACGTGCCGCTGTGCAACAAGCAGGGCGTGCTGATCAACGATCCGATCTGCCTGAAGCTGGACGAGGATCATTTCTGGCTGTCGATCGCGGATTCGAACATCTGGTTCTGGGCCTCGGCCATCGCGGCCGAGCGCGGGCTGGACGTGTCGGTGGGCGAACCCGACGTTTCGCCGATGGCGATCCAGGGGCCGAAGGCCGAAGACGTGGTGGCCCATGTCTGCGGCGATTGGGTGCGCGGCCTGAAATACTTCTGGTTCCGCGAGGCCGTGATCGAGGGCATCCCGGTCGTGGTCCAGCGGTCGGGCTGGTCCAAGCAGGGCGGGTTCGAGATCTATCTGCGCGACGGCAAGCAGGGCGGCCGGCTCTGGTCGATCTTCCGCGAGGCGGGGCGGCCCTGGGATATCGGGCCGGGCAACCCGAACTGGTGCGAGCGGATCGAAAGCGGCCTGATCTCGTATGGCGGGGATACCGACGACACGACCAACCCGTTCGAGGTGCATCTGGGCAAGTATGTCGACCTGGACGTCCCCGACGACACGGTCGGCATCGCCGCCCTGCGCCGCATCGCCGAGGAAGGCCCGCGCCGGCACATGCTGGGCGTCGTGCTGGACGAGGGCGCACCGCTGGAGCCCGCCTTCGGCTGGAACGATATCCTGGCGGATGGCGCCAAGGTGGGCGACATGACGAATGGCGTCTTCTCGCGCCGGCTGAAGCGCAATATCGGCTTCGCGCTGGTCGCGCGCGATTGCCGGCCGGGCGCCGAGGTGACGGTCGAGATCGAGGGGCAGGGACAGAAAGGCAGGCTGGTCGACCTGCCGTTCCTCTAGACCTTTTCGTCGGTCCAGATGGGAAAGGGCAGGTCCAGCCGGACAAGCAGCCCGCCGCCCAGTTCGGAACTTACGCCAAGCGTGCCGCCCATCACCTCGGCAAGGCGCTTGACCGCCCACAGGCCCAGCCCGTCGCCGTTGTCGGGGTCGCGGGCATTGCCGTCCTCGTGAAACAGGGGTTCGAGGATACGGGCCAGATCGGCCTCGCTTATCTCGGGGCCGGTATCGGCCACTTCCACGCGCATTCCGTCGCCGGAGATCGTGCGTAGCCGCACCTCCACCCCGCCCAAGGCGGTGCGGCCGATGCCGTATTCGATCAGCCGGTCGAGCATCCGGCGCAATTGCACGCCATCCGCGCGGCGCGGCTCGGCTGCACCGGCATCGGTGAGAATATCCAGCGATATGCCGCGGGCAAGCGCCGCCGGCATGTGGACCCTGCGCAACTCTTCCGCCAGTTCGTCGATCTGAAGGGGGGCGGGTTCGATCTGGATGCGCCCGTCTTCGAGCCGGGTGAGTTCGACCAGCCGGTCGATCATCGCCACCAGCTTCTCGCCCGATTCCTCGGCGATCTCGAACAATTCCTCCTGTTCGGGGGTGGCCCCGCCGGCACGCAGCAGCGACACCGCGCCCAGGACGCCGTTCAGCGGCGTGCGGATTTCGTGGCTGACCCGTTCGAGGAATTCCAGCTTGGTCCGGGCGGAACGTTCGAGGTCGAGCTGGACGCGCTTCAGGTCGGTGATGTCGACCAGAACCCCGGCCATGCGCTGCGGGCGCCCGTCCGGGTCGTGCTCGCTGATCTTGCCGCGCATCCGGCCCCAGAGCCAGCTGCCATCGCGGTGGCGCTGCCGGATTTCCACGTCGATCCGGTCGATCTCGCCGGCCAGGTGACGCGCATGGGCGGCATCCAGACGGGCGATGTCGTCAGGGTGACTGATCGACCGGAACAGGTCCATCGGCGTCCCGGCGATGTCGGCGCGGTCGTAGCCGATCGAGTCCAGCCAATAGTCGATCGTCCGGTCGGTGAGCGGATTGCTGATATAGGTTTGGGTCTCGATATCCCATTCCCAGGTGCCGTGGCCCGCACCGTCGAGGATCGCGGTCAGGCGCGCCTCGTTCTGCTTGACCTCGGTGACGTCGATCCGGAGGCTGATCCAGCCACCCGTCGGAAGGCGCCTGTCGACGGCCAGCACCCAGCGACCGTTGGCCAGCCGTACCGTCCGTTCGACCTGGGTGTCCGCGCGGGTCCAGAACGCCATCGCTTCGGCGATCCAGGCCTCTTCGTTGCCGACCGCCTCGGGATAGGCGCCGCGTTCGAGGCCGATGCGCAGCATGTTCTCGAATTTCTGGCCCGGCACGATCGTGTCGGCCATCAGCGGGAAGATCCGCTTGACCTGTTCGTTGGCCAAGAGGAAACGCCCCTCCTCGTCCAGCAGGAAAACCGCGTCTGGCAGGGATTCGATCGCCTCGCGCATCTTGGTCATGGCGTCGTTCGCCGCGCGTTCGCGGTGGCGCAACTCGGTCACGTCCACCCGCGTGCCCACGCGCCAGCCATCGGGCAGCAAGTGGTCGTTGATGCGAAGGATCCGGCCGTCGCCCAGTTCCATCTCGTAATCGAGAACGCCGTCCGCGCGCGCGGCCAGCATGTTGGCCAGCCATTCTTCCTCGCGGCCCACCGCCTCGGGCACTCCATGCCGACCGACCACGTCGCGCACCAGATCCTCGAACCGGCGGCCGACGATCTGCTGTGCGGATTCGTAGCCGAAAAGTTCGATCATCTGCGAATTCGCCAGGACCAGGCGGTCGTCGGGGTCGTAGACCGACACGCCGTCGGGCAGGGCGGCCAGGGCACGCCGCGCCGCCGCCTCGCCATCGGCATTGACCACGCCCGCGATCGTCTCGGCCCCGGTTTCGGGCAGCGGCACCCATAAACCGGTCAGACCGCCCGGTTCCGGCGCCATTCGGCACAGAACCCGATCCACGGCACCGCCTTGCGCAAGGCGCAAGGTCAGCGTGGCGGGTCTGCCGGCGTCAAGCGCGGCGCGGAAGCGCGCGCGATCTTCCGGGTGAACAACCCCGGCAAGCGTTTCGATGTTCGAGGGGGGGCTGGCATCGCCGGTGCCAAGCAACATCTCCCAGCCGCCACCGCATTGCACGCGCGTGCCGTCGGCGGCGAGCCACCAATGGGCAAGTCCGAGAGTCTTTGCGGCGCTGGCTGCGTCCAAACCCAATCCGGTCACGTCAGTTAAGTCCCTACAGGCGAAGGGTTGCATAGCTGTGCGGTTGCCCCAAGGGATATCGCGACAATTCTAAAGGCAAGGCGGCGAAAGGTCAGACCGGTTCGCGGCTTGGCCGCCGTGTCGGACCGGGGATCAACTTGCGGGCGTCTTCGGTTCAGGGCGTGATGGCGGTGGCGCGCTTGATCTCGCGCAGGACGACATTGGTCTGCGCGCTTTGAACGCCGGGAAGCCGGAACAGGAAATCCTCGAGAAACGCGTTGTAGGCGGCGATGTCGCGGGTCAGCACCCGCAGGTGGTAATCGGCCGCGCCGGTGGTGGCGTAGCAATCCAGCACTTCGGGTCGCGTCTCTATCCCGCGGATGAATCCTGCCAGCCGATCCGGATCGTGCCGCGTCAACTGGACGTGTACGATTGCCTGGAACGCCAGGCCAAGGCGGTCGGGCGCCACGCGGGCGCCGTAGCCGCTAACGATGCCGGCCTCTTCCAGCGCCCTGATGCGGCGCCAGCAGGCCGAGGTGGACATGCCGACACGTTCCGCCAATTCGGCGTTCGGCAGGCGGCAATCCTGCTGCAGAAGGGCAAGAAGGCGGCGGTCGCGGTCGTCAAGTTGCATGAAACCTGATTTCGTCATTGTCCATTTTCCTGAACGATCATGCCGCACATGAGCGGAAACGGCAACGAGACTGGTCGGATTCTTCTGGCCTGTCGCGATATCATGGCAGCCAAGACCATGAGGGCCCGCCATGACCGACCAAAGCCGATCCTTCGATGTCTACGCCCTGTCCGATCGCTACGACCGGACCGGGGGGCGCGTGTTTCTGACCGGCACGCAGGCGCTGGTGCGGATCCTGATCGAACAGGCGCGGCGCGACCGGGCCGCGGGGTTGAACACGGCCGGCTTCGTTTCGGGCTATCGCGGATCGCCCCTTGGCGGGGTCGACCGCGAATTGTGGGCCGCGCGCGACGTGGTGGCGGAGAACCGCATCACCTTCCTGCCTGCCGTGAACGAGGATCTGGGCGCCACCGCCGTTCTGGGCGCGCAGCAGGCCAGCCTTGACCCGGATTGCGACGTCGAGGGCGTTTTCGCGATGTGGTACGGCAAGGGGCCCGGGGTGGACCGGTCGGGCGACGCGTTGCGTCATGGCAATGCCTACGGGTCCGCGCCCAGGGGCGGCGTGCTGGTCGTGGCGGGCGATGACCACGGTTGCGTTTCGTCCTCGATGCCGCACCAATCGGATGTGGCGTTCATGACCTGGTTCATGCCCACGCTGAACCCGGCGGATGTTGGCGAGTACCTGGAATACGGCGAATACGGCTATGCCCTGTCGCGCTATTCGGGCAGCTGGGTCGGATTCAAGGCGGTGTCGGAGACAGTGGAATCCGCCCGATCGGTCGAACTGCGCCCCGACCGCGCCTTCATCCTGCCGCCCTTCGACGCGCCGCCCGGCGGATTGCACGTGCGCAACCCCGACCTGCCCAGCCCCGAGATCGAGACGCGGATCGGCCACAAGCTGCGCGCGGTGCAGGCCTTCGTCGAGGCGAACCCGATCGACCGGCGCATCTATGACATCGCCGGGGCCGGTTTCGGCATCGTCACCACCGGCAAAGGGTACCACGACACGATGGAGGCCTTGCGCCTTCTGGGCCTGGACGAACCCGCCTGCCGGCGTCTTGGCATCGACATCTACAAGGTGGGCATGGTCTGGCCGCTGGCCCGCCGCGATGCGCTGGCCTTCGTGAAGGGCAAGCGCGAGGTTCTGGTGATCGAGGAGAAGCGCGGCATCATCGAAAGCCAGTTCAAGGAATATTTCTACGACTGGCCCGGCGACAAGCCCGAGAAGATGGTGGGCAAGCACGATGCGCAGGCCACCCGCGACCTGGTGCCCTGGACGGGCGAACTGAGCCCCCGTGCGCTGGCCCCGATCCTGGCCGAACGGCTGGACCGGTTCTTTCCGGCCGAGGGCCTGCCGGCCCGCGCCGCCGCGCTGACGCGAGAGGGTCCGATCCGCCTGTCGCTGCCCGGCGCGGTACGAACGCCCTATTTCTGCTCGGGCTGTCCGCACAACACGTCGACCAGGGTACCCGAGGGCAGCAAGGCGGCCAGCGGCATCGGCTGCCACGTCATGGCAAGCTGGATGAACCGCGAAACCGTGGGTTTCGCGCAGATGGGCGGCGAGGGCGTGCCCTGGGTCGCGGCCTCGATGTTCAATGGCGGCAAGCACCTGTTCCAGAACATCGGCGAGGGGACTTGGTATCATTCCGGCTCGCTTGCCGTGCGGCAGGCGGTGGCGGCGGGCACCAACATCACCTTCAAGATCCTCTACAACGAGGCGGTGGCGATGACCGGCGGGCAGCCGGTGGACGGGCCGGTCAGCGTGACGGGTATCGCCCAGGCCTGCCGGGCCGAGGGCGTGGCGCGCATCGCCGTTGTCTCGGACCACCCCGAGCGGGTCGACCGCACCGGTCTGCCGCCCGGCACGAGTGTTCATTCGCGCAACGAGATGGACGCGGTGCAGCGCGAATTGCGCGACATCCCCGGCGTCACCGTTCTGATCTACGCCCAGCCCTGCGCGACCGAGTTGCGCCGCCGCCGCAAGCGCGGCAAGGCCGCCGATCCGCCCCGGTTTGCGGTGATCAACCCGCTGGTCTGCGAGGGTTGCGGCGATTGTTCGGTCGAATCCAATTGCCTGAGCGTGGAACCCGTGGAAACCGAGTTCGGCCGCAAGCGGCGGGTGAACCTGTCCACCTGCAACAAGGATTTTTCCTGCCTGAACGGGTTCTGCCCGAGTTTCGTGACGGTGGAAGGCGCGCAACGCAAGAAGCGCGACATGCAGATCGACCTTGCGCCGCTTCTGGCCGAACTGCCCGCACCCGACCTGCCGGGGCTGGAAAAGCCCCATGATCTTCTGGTGACCGGCGTGGGCGGTACCGGCGTGGTGACGGTGGGGCAGGTGATCACGATGGCCGCGCATCTGGAAGGGCGGGGCGCCAGCGTGCTGGACTTCACCGGCTTTTCGCAGAAATTCGGCACCGTCCTTGGCCATGTCCGACTGGCCCGCACGCCCGACGCGCTGCATCAGGTGCGGATCGATACCGGCGCGGCGGATGCCGTGATCGGCTGCGATGCGGTGGTGTCGTCGTCGCCGAAAGCCTCCATCCATTACCGCAAGGGCGCGCGGGTGGTGCTGAACCTGGCCGAGATGCCGACTGGCGATCTGGTTCTGAACCGCGATGCCGAATTGCGGATCGACGACAGGGCCGCGCTGGTCGGCGATGCCGTGGGGGCCGGCAACCTTGCGGCAATCGATGCCAACCGCGCGGCCGAAAGGCTGATGGGCGACCCTGTCTTCGCCAATGTGCTGCTGCTGGGGTTCGCGTGGCAGCACGGGTTGGTGCCGGTCGGCGCGGCGGCGCTGAAACAGGCGATGAGGCTGAACGGCGTGGCCGTTGACGCCAATATCCGCGCCTTCGATCTGGGGCGGGTTCTGGCCGCGCGGCCCGAGGCGCTGGAGGCGCCGCCGCCCGAACCGGCCCCGCAAACCGCCAAGGCGATCATCGACCATCGCGCCGCCTTCCTGGAAGACTACCAGGATGCCGCCTATGCCACCCGGTTCCGCGACCGGATCGGGCGGTTCCGCAAGGCGATGCCCGACACGCTCGACCCGGCGCTGGCGGACGAGATGACGGCAACGGCAGCGAAATCGCTGTTCAAGCTGATGGCGGTGAAGGACGAATACGAGGTCGCGCGGCTGCACACGCGCGCGGGGTTCGCCGAAGGGTTGGAGGCCGAATTCGAACCGGGGTTCCGCGTGGTCTATCACATGGCGCCGCCGATCCTGTCCTGGCGGAAGGATGCGCGGGGCCGGCCCGTCAAGCGGCGCCTTGGCCCCTGGCTGACGCCGGTGCTGCGCGGGCTGGCCCGGCTGCGGCACCTTCGGGGCACGGCGTTCGATCCGTTCGGCTATACCGCCGAACGTCGCGCGGAACGCGCGCTGATCGGCTGGTTCGAAGACGTGCTGGACCGGATCGCACCGCATGTCGGCCCCGAGACGGCCGAGGCGGCGCGCGCGGTTCTGGCAGCGCCGATGGCGATGCGCGGCTACGGCCCGGTCAAGGACGCCGCCGTCGCCCGCCACCGGCCCGAGGCAGAGCGGTTGCTGGCGCAAATCACCCTCTGACGCCACGGCGCCTGCATCCGTCGCGATGACGGGGGCAACGGCCTTTCCGTTGTTACCTTCGGCAATTACAACGGCGGTGGAACGGCAATCGGCGGACCGCCAGGGACGGAGTGGCAGCATGCATCTTCAAAACCGGACCTTCGACCAGATCGAGATTGGCGAAACGGCCGAGATGCGCCGGCTGGTGACACCGGATGACCTGCTGGTCTTCGCGGCGACGTCGGGCAATTACAACCCGATGCATCTGCCGCCCGCCGACGGCACGGCGGGGCCGGAAACCCTTGCGCCAGGCATGTTCGTCGCCGCGCTCGTCTCGGCGGTGCTGGGAACGCGGTTGCCGGGGCCGGGTACGCTGTACCGGCGGCAGTTGCTGCAATTCCACGAACGCGCGCATGCCGGCGACGAATTGTGCACCCGTGTCGAGGTGCGCGAGAAACATGACGACGGCTGCCTGAGCATCGGCACCGAGGTTCGGCGGATCGGGGACAACGCGCTGATCCTGTCGGGCGAGGCCGAGGTGCTGGCCCCCATCGAACCCTATTCCAGCGACGCGGCCGACATGCCGGGCCTGATCGTCGAACGCCACCGGCATTTCCAGGCCTTGCTGGCCAAGGCCAGGGATCTGCCGCCGCTGCCGACCGCGGTGGTTTGCCCCGACGAGGCGAATTCTTTGGGGGGCGCGCTGCTGGCGGCCCGGGAAAGCCTGATCACCCCGATCCTGATCGGGCGCACGGCGGCGATCACCGCGGTGGCGGGCGAGATCGGCGCGGACCTGTCGGGGATCGAACTGATCGACGTGACCGAGGGCGACCGGGCCGCGGCTGCGCTGGCCTGTCGGATGGTCCATGAAGGTCGGGTGGCCGCCGTGATGAAGGGTCATCTGCATACCGAAGACCTTCTGCATCCGATGCTGGACAAGCTGCACGGGCTGCGCGTGGGGCGCCGGTTCACCCATGTTTTCGTCATGGACGTTCCGGGACAGCCGCAACCCGTCATGGTGACCGACGCGGCGATCAACATAGCGCCCGACCTGATGACGAAGGTGGATATCGTGCAGAACGCGATCGACCTGGCGCTGGCGCTGGGGATCGAACCGCGGGTGGGCGTGCTGTCGGCGGTGGAGACGGTGAACCCCGCGATCCAGTCCTCCATCGACGCGGCGCTGTTGTCGAAGATGGCCGAGCGCGGGCAGATCAGGGGCGGGCTGGTCGAGGGGCCGCTGGCGATGGACAATGCGGTCGATATCGGCGCGGCGCGGGTCAAGGGGTTGAAGAACGGGGTTGCGGGCCGCGCCAACATCCTGGTGGTTCCGGACATTGACGCGGGCAACATGGTGGCCAAGCAACTGGCCTATATCAGCCATGCCGAGGGGGCCGGGCTGGTCCTGGGCGCGCGGGTGCCGGTGATCCTCAACTCGCGCTCCGACAGTCCGATGTCGCGGCTGGCCTCGTGCGCCGTGGCGGCCCTGCACCATGCGGCGGGCAAGGCATGACGCGGGCGGTGCTGACGCTGAACGCGGGGTCGTCCTCGCTCAAGGTCGGGCTGTTTCCCGCGGCGGGCGATGAGGCGATGCTGGCCTCGGGCCAGGCCGACCGGATCGGGCCCGAGGGCACGCTGACGATGAAGGATGAAGCGGGTGCGCCGATGTCCCCGGCGTCCGGCGACCTGGCCAGCCACGAAGGGGCGCTGGCCGCGGCGCTGGACAGCTTTCGCGCCGCCTTCCCCGATCTCGGCCTCTGCGCGGTGGGTCACCGGGTGGTCCATGGCGGGACCGATTACGCCGCGCCGGTCACGATCACCGATGCCATCCTCGACGATCTGGCACGGCTGGAACCTTTCGCGCCGCTGCATCAGCCGCACAACCTGGCCGGTATCCGCGCGGCGCGTGCCGCCTTTCCCGGCGTGCCGCAGGTGGCCTGTTTCGATACGGCCTTCCACCGGTCGCATCCCTGGGTGAACGATGTCTTCGCGCTGCCGCGGGAATATTACGACCGCGGCGTCCGGCGCTACGGCTTTCACGGGCTGAGCTACGATTACATCGCTGGCGCCCTGCGCGACCTCGCGCCCGGTATCGCGATGGGCCGCGTGGTGATCGCGCATCTGGGCAACGGCGCCTCGATGTGCGCGATCCATGAAGGCCGGTCGGTTGCCTCCTCGATGGGGTTCTCGGCGCTCGACGGGTTGCCTATGGGTACCCGTTGCGGCCAGCTCGATCCCGGTGTCATGCTTTACCTGATGGAGCAGGAGGGGATGGGCGCGGCCGAAATATCGGACCTGCTCTATCGCCGGTCGGGCCTTCTGGGCCTGTCGGGCCTGTCGAACGACATGCGGATGCTGGAACAGGCGGGCACCCCCGAGGCGGACGCGGCGATCGGCTATTTCACCTTCCGCATCCGGCGTGAGCTGGGCGGGCTGGCCGCCGCTTTGGGTGGCATCGACGCGCTCGTCTTCACCGGCGGGATCGGCGAACATTCTGCGCGGGTGCGTGCCGAGGTCTGCGAGGCGACGGGCTGGATGGGCATCGCCCTGGACCCGGCGCGGAATGCGGACCATTCGACCGTGATCTCGCCCGACGGCGCGGCGGTGCCGGTGCTGGTGGTGCCGACGAACGAAGAACTGGTGATCGCCCGCGCCGCGCGCAAGGCGGTCGGCTTGGCGGAAGGGGATGCGGGATGAAGTGGCCAGGGCCGGTTGCGCGGCGGCCGCGATGATTCGGAACGGGCCGGCCTGATCGCGCCCGCGTAGGAGGCGCCCATGCGGCCCGTCTAGCCGCCCGCGGCGCGGCGCCTCGGCGGGGCTTCGGGCGGCTGCGTGGTATTGGAATGGAGAATGTCGCCGATGGCGCGCAAGACATCCTTCGGGGCACAAGGCTTGGCCAATGCGGCCCGTGCGCCGAACCGCCGGGCAAGATCGAGATAAAGAAGCCCGCCGAAATCGCCGCCGCCCGACAGCGCGATGATCGGCAGGTCGGGCTGCGTTTCGGTCAGAACCCGGATCAGTTCCAGCCCGTCCATGTCCGGCATGACGATGTCGGTGACCACAAGGTCGAAACGCGTGCGGCCCTGCGCGGCCAGCGCCGTTGCCGCCGTGGCGGCGCGCGTGACCTCGTAGCCCGCCATTTCCAGCACGATGCCGAACGCGTCGCGAACCGCGGCGTCGTCATCGACAAGAAGAATGCGCTGCGAGGTCATCGGCGTCTGCCTTCGGGCGTGGGGTCAGTTTCGCCGTGCGTTGCGCCGTTCGGCACCGATCAGGGTTTCGACGGCATCGGCCAGCGCGGCCTCTTCGGCCTCAAGCCCGTTGCGTTCGCAATAGCGGACCAGTTCGATGACATGGGCCAGAAGCCAGTCGTCGGCACCATCCTCGGCCCCCTGCGGTGGAACGGATCGACCGGCGAAGGCGACGACATTGGTTGCCGCCGCCCCGCCGGAAGACGAAGCGGGCACAGCCCCGACCCGCGCCGTCTTTTCCGCCACCCGGCCCGCGAAGGGCCCTTCCACCACGTTGTCCATTGTCGCTCCGGTTCCCGATTCCGCGATGCCCATTCCCTGACAAGAGTATGCCGCAACACCAGAATGGACTATTCGGTGCTTGACCTACGCAGAATTCCCTATCCGTTCGGAGAGGTGAGGCAGTCCCGCAGCGTGTCGAGCAGCT
>Ga0180436_10002207_pt1 | contig 18668 bp, 14 predicted proteins | sample SS_ome_2_FD_132434 | JGI IMG/M metagenome (GOLD analysis project Ga0180436, IMG submission 132434) | Hypersaline lake sediment archaeal communities from the Salton Sea, California, USA - SS_3_S_2 metaG | ecosystem: Environmental > Aquatic > Non-marine Saline and Alkaline > Hypersaline >...
ACGACTCTCTTGCAACGAGTAACGCTATGACGAGTAAGCTGGTCGGTTAAGGGCATCCGAGTAAGGGGAGCGGTTAAGACGGCGTTTAAGTGTAGCCAAGAACGGGGGAGAAGGCCGAGAGATAGCTAACCCCCTACAGCGGGGGGGGCAAACAAATCACTGTGTCATGCGGCGCCAAAGTCGTATCTGTTTTCCGATGAAGTACTTGCGGGTGTAGCTTAGTGGTAAAGCTCCAGCCTTCCAAGCTGGCCACACGGGTTCGATTCCCGTCACCCGCTCCACACGGCCCCGCCTGCGGCGGGGTAAAGTTCGATCTTGCCACGCCATCGGCGTGGTCTCAGGGCAGCGTCAGGCTGGGTGCGATGTCCAGCCGCAGGGCTTCCTCGCCGCCGATCCCCTGCCCCATCCCCGCCAACCCGGCAATCATGGCGCCGTTGTCGGCGCAGAATTCCGGTTGGGCCAGCAGCAGGCGCACGTTGCGGCAGGCCGCCAGTTCGCGCAGCCTTTCACGGAGCCTGGAATTGAGCGAAACACCTCCCCCCACGACCAGCGCCTTTTCCTCACGCAGTGCCTTGTCGCACCGCTCGACTACGGCGTCGACAATCGCCTCCTGGTAACTGGCGGCCAGCGAAGCCTGCGCGGCGGCGTCCGCAGGCAGGCCGTTGTCCCTGATGTGATACAGCAACGATGTCTTGAGGCCGCTGAAGCTGAAGCACAATTCATGATCCAGCCCCTTCAGCCGGAACCTGCCCTTACGCTGGCGCCCGCGCGGGAAGCGCACTGCTTTCCGGTTGCCCGAGCGGCTCGCCCGGTCAATCGCCGGCCCGCCCGGGTAGCCGAGCCCGAGCAGGTTGGCGCCCTTGTCGAAGGCTTCGCCGGCGGCGTCGTCGATGGTCTGTCCCAGCAGCTCGTAGCGGCCCAGCCCGCTCACCCGGAATAACGACGTATGCCCGCCCGAAATCACCAGCGCCACCAGCGGACAGGCCCGCTCGAATTCGGGAGCATCCGGCGACAGAAAGGGAGAATAGACGTGCGCCTCAATATGATTCACGGCGCGGAACGGCCTGTCGAGCCGAACGGCCAGCGCCCTGCCCGCGGCCAGGCCTACCATCAGCGAACTGGCGAGACCGGGACCGTATGTCGCCGCTACCCCGTCGATCGCCTCCCATTCCAGCCCGGACACCCGTAACGCTTCCTCCACCACGCCCCTGATGCGCTCGACATGGCTGCGCGACGCGATTTCCGGAACTACGCCCCCGTAAGGGGCGTGAAGTTTCGACTGGCTGAAAACAATGTTCGACAACACCCGCCGGCCGTCCGCGACAACCGCGGCAGACGTCTCGTCGCAAGAGGTTTCGATGCCGAAGATGTTCACCGTCTGAAGATCTTGACGGCCTGCAGGAGATCCACCGCCCGCTCAAGCTGTGGATCGACTACTGAGGCGTACTTTTCGGCTTCTTCCCGGTCGGCATGATACTCCGGGTTCTCGCGATAGCTTCTGGCCGCAAGAACGTCGCGCCACTCACGCGGCGACAGGTAAACCGGAACATCCGGCTCGATGCCCTTCTCGTGGATCAAACGTCCGTTGGGAGTGTAGTAGTAGGCAACCGTCAGACGGATGGCGGCGCCGCCATCGCTTAGCGGTATCAGGCTCTGCACGGATCCCTTTCCGAAAGTAGTATCGCCCAGAAGCACCGCCCGCTTATGGTCCTGCAGCGCGCCGGCGACAATCTCGGACGCGCTGGCGCTGCCGCTGTTGACCAGAACGGCCATCGGGAAATCCAGGTAGTGATATCCCCCGCCCGCCTTGATTTCCGTCCTGTCGTGCATTCCCGCCCGTCCTTCCGTCGCAACCACGACGCTGCCTTTCGGCAGAAACAGCTCGGCAACATCTTTCGCGGATGTCAGAAGACCGCCGGGATTCCCCCGCAAGTCCAGTATGAGAGCGTCCATGCCCTGAGCCAGAAGATCGTTCATCGCTTCCCGCAGCGAATCCGCGGTAGGTTTGGCAAACTGCGTCAGGCGTATGTAACCGACGCCGCCCCGGACGATCGCGGCGCCCTTCACACTAGGCACCTCAATGTCGTCGCGCGTAATCTCTATATCGCGCGTCTCCTCCTCGTTCAGACTGCGCACGGTAATGGTAACCTTCGATCCCTTCGGTCCGCGCAGTTTCTCGACGGCGTCCCGCAAGGTAATGCCCATGGTCTTTTCGCCGTCGATGGCCAGAACCTGGTCTCCCGACTGCAATCCCGCTCGAAAACCCGGTGTATCCTCGATAGGCGCTATGATCGTGAGAACACCGTCGCGCAACGCGATATGGACGCCGATGCCCCCGAATCTGCCCTGCGTGCCTTCACGCATTTCCTCGTATTCGGACGGCTCCATGAAGGCGCTGTGCGGATCCAAAGCGTGCAGCATGCCGTGCAGAGCGCCGTAAGTGATGTCCTTATAGGATTTTTCTTCAACGTAGTGTTTCCTGACGCGCAGCAGCGCTTCAGTGAGAAGCTCGATATGGTCGTAGGCCGAAGATCCCTCGCCCTCCAAGCCGGAAACGTCGTCTGCCGTCGCGGCGCCGCCGACGGGGGTTTCCTCCTCGATCTGCTCTCCCGGTTCAATTTCCTCCTGGCCGACGGCAGAACCCGCCGGAACGGTCAGAAGTGCCGCCGCGAACACCAACCACAATACTCTCAAGCGGGTTTCTCCGAACATATCGCGCGTCTCCTCAAAAAAGCGCCCGCGGTTGCCGTCGTTTCCCTTCGGCATCGAAGTTTCGAACGTATTGTTTCACTCCCGCTTTCTTCTGTCCATCATATTCAGGAAGACCAGGCCGAACATCGCGTACCAGACCCAAACCGCCCACACGGGCGGCCGCGGCACGCGGATACAGAGCAGCGGAATGGAACCAAGCCAATCCATAACCCCGACCAGGGCAAATATGACGGCGGCGGCGGCGTGATTAAAGATCTCGGCCGGCAAATCCAAACAGGGACCAAGCGCCAGCGATGAGAACCCCGAGACGGCGATCAGGAAGGCTGCCGGTATCACCAGCACGTTGCCCGGCAACGCCGCAGGTATGAGTCTTTCGAAGTAATAGGCCGTCAAAGGGGTCGAAGCCAGCCACGCCACGACGGAAAGCGCAGTCCAGTTTGCCAGGCATCCGGCCAGACCGCGCAAGGCGCCGACCCGCCATGATTCCGGCTGAAGGCGCAGAGGGTCCTTCCGCCACAGGCAACGGAGTCTGTATTCGATCTCGGGGTGGCAGATCAGCAGTGCCAGCACCACGGTAAACGAATAGACGAAACCGACGTCGAACAACTGGCGCGGATCCCACAGCAGAATGATCAGCGCGGCTATCGCCAGTGCCGTGAAAGCGTCGGACCGGCGTCTCAGCAGAGGGGCGGAGAAATAGACCGTTGCCATTACCCAGGCTCTTACCGCGCTTGCCCGCGCTCCCGTGGCGCAGACGTAGAGTCCGAGCAAGGGCACCAGGTAGAGCGCCCATCTGACGCGGGATACCCCGCAGGCACTCAGGACAAAGATGATCAGCAGGCTGACAATACCCACGTGCAGACCCGATATAGCGAAGATATGCAGCGCTCCGCAAAGCGCGAAGACTTCGCGCGTTTCGCGGTCGAGATCCGAGCGGTAGCCCAGCACCATGGCCCGCAGGATGGCGAGTTCCCTGCGCCGGTCGCCGATGCCGATGGAGAGAGACGCCGCCGCGCGGCCCCGGGCCCTGCGGCAGGACGTCATCAACCGTTCACGCACTGAGGCCGGCCCCCGACTGCGGGCCGGCGGCGTTTCGCACGTACTTGTCGGCGTCTGCCGGCCGGTATCGCCGGCGGCGCGGCGCGCAGCCGTGTCGCAGCCCGTCGCCACAATCGCAAGGTAGATGAGGACCGCCGATACGGTACGCGCAGCGGGGCTCCAGCGCCGCGCCGAAAGCGCTTCGATCAGGACAAAAAGCGACGCGGCCAGCGAAACGAGAGCCGCGCCGAGAGATGACAGACCGGAGGGGACGGGACGGGCGTGGCCGACCGCCACACCGGCCATGAAGATCACGACGATTCCCACAAGCGGCCGCCGCGCAAAAGGCGGATACCCCTGCCCCAAGCTCCCCCCCGTTCTACGCTTCAGCCGCCGCCGTCAGCGACGTCAGCGTTACACTTCCCTCGTAGAGCGCTTTGCCCACGATTATGCCTTCGAGATTGCCTCGCGCGAGATCCTTCAACGCCTGCACGTCGTCGGCCGAATGCACGCCTCCCGACGCAATAACGCGGCATGCAACACGGGCGCATATCTCATCCACGGCGTCGACGTTGACTCCGCTCAGCATGCCGTCGGTGGCGGTATCGGTGCAGATGATCGTCTTCACGCCCATTTCGACAACTTTGGCCGCAAGGTCCGCCGCCCGCATGCCGGTGGTTTCGACCCAGCCCTTCACCTGGACCATACCGTCGCGCGCGTCAATGCCCACCGCCAGCCGCTCGCCGAACTCATCCGCCATGAGGCCGATCGATTCGGGCGAACATGCGGCGCGCGTTCCGACGATGGCGCGGTCGACGCCGGCGTCGAGCATGGCCCGCACATGGCCGGTCTCCCGCAGTCCGCCGCCGATTTCAACCGGTATATCCAAGGCCGCCGCTATGCGCTCGATAACCGCGGCATGGACCGGCCTGCCCTGAAAAGCCCCGTCGAGATCGACTACGTGCAGGTAGCGGGCGCCCTCGCCGGCCCAGCGGCGCGCCACCTCGACCGGATCGTCGGCGTAGACCTTCCCGTCGTCCGCCCGGCCCTGACGCAGCCTGACGCACTTGCCTTCCTTGAGATCGATGGCCGGAATAATCAGCATGATGGCCCGCCCCTGCTGCGCAGCTCTATATCCTGCCCTTGCTCGACGGAACTCCGCCTTCGCGTCCGTCGCGCGCTACCGCCATGCGCAGCGACCTTGCCAATGCCTTGAAGACCGACTCGTAAGCATGATGGGCTTCCTGTCCGAGAATCTGGGCAATGTGCAGGTTCATCCGGGCCTGTACCGTCAATCCCCCGAAAAAGTCTTTGAACAAACCCAGATCGAAATCCAGGATCTTGCGCTTGCGGCAGGCCATGTCCATCACGAGGTAAGGACGCCCCCCCAGGTCAACGACTACGCGGCTGAGCGCCTCGTCCATCGGAACATAGCACCAGCCGTAGCGCGTTATCCCCCGCCGCGATCCGAGCGCCTTGTCCAGCGCCTCGCCCAGCGCGATCCCCAGGTCCTCCACGGTGTGGTGATAGTCCACCGCCAGGTCCCCTTTTGCATTCACGGTCAGATCGATCAGCGAATGCCGCGCCAGCAGCTCCAGCATGTGGTCCATGAACGGCAGTCCCGTCGCCACGCAAAACGAACCCCGACCGTCAAGGTCGAGGCCCACCGTAATATCGGTTTCGCGAGTCTTTCGTGCGACTTCAGCCGTGCGGTTCTTCATGGGATATCTCCAGATGTTTTTCCCGGCCTGATCGTCTCCAGCGCCGCGATCAGCCGGTCTATCTCCTCATCGGTCCCTACGGTAATGCGCAGATACCCGGACGTCAACCGTCCGGGAAAGAACCTTACCAGAATCCGGCGCCTTCTCAACTCCTCAAAAAAAACCGGCGCGGCGCCGTCCGGCGGAGCGGCCCAGACGAAGTTCGTCCGCGACGGAAAAACCTCGAACCCGAGACGGCGCAACGCGCCGCACAATCTTTCGCGCGTCCCGCGAATTCTCGCGGCGTTGGCCAGCATATGGGCGCGGTCTTCCAGAGCCGCCAGCGCCAGGCGCTGCGAGACAACGTTGACGTTGTAGGAGTCCTTGATCTTGCCGAGGGCTTCGATCAGCCGCGGCGGCCCAACGGCATAACCGACCCTGACCCCCGCCAGGGAGTATGCCTTGGAGAAGGTGCGGGCAACCAGCACGTTCTCCAATTCGAGCGCCAGGTCCATATTGTCTTCGTCCGCAAAATCGACATATGCTTCATCGATTACAACTACTCCCTCGAAGCTCTCGCAGAACCGGCGCACGTCGGCCGCGGGATACTGCATGCCGGTGGGGGCGTTCGGGTTTGTGAGGAAGAACAGATCCATACCGCCGGTTTCGGGCATTTGCCACTCGAAGCGCTCGCCCAGCTTCTGCGGGCGGCGGCGGACCGCCCTGATGTCCGCCAGTACCGGGTAGAGAGAGTAAGACAGTTCGAAGTAACCGACCGCACCGCCGTCTTCCACAAAAGCTCGCGTGCATAAGGCCAGAACTTCGTCGGAACCGTTGCCCACGAAGACCCTTTCAGGGCCGCATGCGTGGAGCGCCGCGATGCCTTCCCTGAGTCTTTGGCACACAGGGTCCGGGTAGCGCCGCAGTGAGGACGAATCCAGCTTCGCCAGCGCCTCGGTAACGCGCGGCGAAGGCGGATAGGGGTTCTCGTTGGTGTTGAGCTTGATCGTGGACAAATCGGCAGGCTGCTCGCCTGGAACGTAAGCCTTCAGTGTTTCGACCGAATTGCGTATCAGGGCCATGCGCACTACTCGAATCGGAGCCGGGCCGAACGGGCGTGGGCGTCGAGGCCCTCTACCGCGCCGAACGTCTCGATAACCGGCAGGGCGTCCAGCAGATCCCCGCGCGTGAACTCGATCACGCTGCTGCGCCGTCGGAAGTCGTCGACGGTCAACCCGGAAAACATCGCGGCGGCTCCGCCCGTCGGCAGAACGTGACTGGGACCGGCGACAAAGTCGCCGGCCGACTCGGGAGTCCACTCTCCCACGAAGATCGCGCCGGCGCAGCGGACACGGGCGGTCCAACGGCGCGGATTGCGCGTCATGATCTCCAGGTGTTCCGGCGCGAAGCGGTTGCAGAGCTCGACGCCGTCATCCAGGGAGGGGACGATCACGAGCAGCGTACCTTTTCGCAAAACCTCGCTTGCCGCCGCACGGCGGCTGAGATCGCCGACCTGCCGAACCAGCTCGCGGCGCACGGCGCGCGCCAGGGCCGCGCTGGGAGTCACGAGCAGCGTTTTCTCCCAGCCGGTTCCGTGCTCCGCCTGCGAGAGCAGGTCGGCCGCCGCACGGCGCGGGTCGGCATGCTCGTCGGCCAACACCGCAATCTCACTGGGGCCGGCCACCAGATCGAGGGCCACGTGACCGTACACCTGGCGTTTCGCGGCGGTGACGTAAGTGCCCCCCGGCCCGACGATCTTCTGGACCTTGGCAACCGTTGACGTCCCGTAGGCCATCAGCCCGATCGCCTGAATACCGCCGAGGCGGTAGATCTCGGTGGCCCCGGCCGAGTCAAGCGCGTGCAACACAAAAGGATTAACGCGCCTGTCCGGACCGCAGGGCGTACAGGCCGCAATTTCCGGAACGCCCGCGGCGCGCGCGATCGAGACCGTCATCAGCGCCGTCGATACCAGCGGCGCAGAGCCTCCCGGAACGTAGGCCCCTACTCTGTCGTATGGCACGAACTGCTCGCCCAGCCTTCCGCCTCGAGGGGTAGCCATACGCCAGTCCTTCCTCATACCCTTTCGCGCGAACGCCACGATGCGTTTACGCGCTTCACGGACGGCCCGGCGAAAAGCCGGATCGACCGCGCGCGCGGCCCGGTCGATCTCGGCGCGGCTCACACGGAACTGCCGCGGCTGCAGGGCCACGCCGTCGAACTCGCGCGCAAAGTGCACCACCGCCCGGTTGCCCTCGTTGCGGATCCTCTCAAGCACGTCGCGCGCAATCTCCTCGGCCCTGGGATGGAACGCTTCGCGCTTGAGAAACGCCGTGACCGTGGCCGACTCGGCCCCCGGCCGCCATTTGACAACCCGTATTCGCAATTCTTTCCTGCCGGCCATCTTGATAACCTCACTAACCTTTCTACTGCCGCTCACAGCCAATTGTTACGCGTCCCCTCAAGCCGGGAGTCGCCCCCGGAAGCGTCGCCCTGTAAGCCGCCCTCACCAGGCCGGCGTCGATCGACGAATCGCCGCTGCTGTTTATGACGAAAACGTGTTCGATGCGTCCGCCTGCAGCCGCTTCCACTTCGAGCACCACCTCCCAGGACTTGCCGCTTACCATTTCCGCTTCGAGGACGTCGGCCAACCGGAATCCGGCGTCCCGCAACGCGTCGGAGCACCACACCACGAGGCGGGATTGCCCGCCGCCGGCGCGCATGAAGGCGGGGGAATCGATCCACAGCGAAGAATACTCCCCGAGGCTGTCCCGCGCATCGCGCGCCGGCGATGCGCTTTCCAAGGGCACGGGTTCGAAGACGCCTGCGACATTGTCCAGCATGCGCCGGCGCGGCCTGTGCGCCACCCGCTGTATCTCGCCGAAATCCCTTGCCGCGGGGCCCGAACCCGCCAACCCGGGGGCAAAGAGAAATGCCGTCGGCCTGCGATACGATTCTGCGCCGCCCGGATCGACATACCTGACCTGCATGCTTCCGGGGATTCGCACGCGCGCGGGGCGCGAGCCACCCCAAGGCCATACCATCCAGAGAGCCAGCCACGCTGCGACGATCAGGACGCTCGGCGCGTCGATCGGCCGCCTGTAAAACGCAAAGTGCCGCAGTTTTGCTATGGGATTCATCTGGCGCCCGGCAAATAATCCCGCGGATCACGGGTAGCTAAATTGACAGTGCGGATACCGGCGCGGCGCGCCATCTCGAAAAGCCTGACCAAGGCGCCCTGCCGCACGCGGCGATCGGCCTCAAGCACCAGTCCCGCGTCCGGATTCCCGCGCAAACGGCTCCGCAAGGCCTCCTGCAGACGTTCCATCTGCTTCGCGTCGCTCATAACGTAGCGTTCGTCTTCAAAAAGAACGATCTCCTCGCGTTGCCGGCGCGACCGCTCCTCCCCCGAAAGCACCACGGCAATCAGATCCGATCCCATTCCTTCGCGAAACTCGGCCTCGGGAAGCTCGATCAGAACACCGGGTTCAACCACCAGCCGGTTCTCCAGCATCAGCAGAAATACAAGCACCAGCACCACGTCGATCCAGGGCGCCATGCTCACCAGGCCGTGCCCGATGCGGCTCTTCGGGAAATAACGGGTGCGCAACCCGCTGATCGCAAGCGGACTGATTACCCCCCGCCTCATCCGGACCTCCCGCTCCCTTTTGCGCGCCCCGTCATGAAAGCAAGTATCTCGGACGATGCCCGCTCCATGTCCAGGACGATCCGGTCGATCTTGACAACCAGAAGATTGAAGGCGGCGTAACAGGGGATTGCCACCGTCAGGCCCGCGGCGGTCGTAATAAGGGCCTTGAACAGGCCGTCCATGATATCGACCGAATGCACCAGAGGGGCCTGCATCCGCATGGCCATCAGGGCTTCCACAATCCCCAGCACGGTCCCCAGCAGGCCCAGCAGAGGCGCGATCTGCGCCACCGTCGCGACTACCACCAGGCGCCGTTCCATCCGCGAAACCTCGGCCAGGCTGGCCTCCTCGAGCGCCTCGCGCAAATCCTCGCGCTCGGCATGCCGGTGCAGCACCGCCGTCTTTACCAGGTGCGCGACGGGGCCGGGGGTCTCAGCGCAGATTGCCAGCGCTTCCTCGACGTTGCGGCGCCTGAGAATCGTGAAGACGCCGGTCAGGAAATCCTCCGACTTGATCCTGGCGCGATGCAGGTGAAGCGAGCGTTCGATAAAAACAGCCATTGCGCCCAGACCGCAGCCCAGAATCACCCACAAAACCGCGCCGCCGTCGCGCAACAACCCGAACATAATAAACCTCCCGAAGCCGGTCCGTAGAACCGACAATGCCTACTTCCGTCAATAAAACAGCCACCAGTGTTCGGAACGGATCTTGCGTATCCGTTCACGAATCTCCGGCTCATCGGGCACGCCGGTGCCCAGCACACGCTCCAGAATGCTCACCACCTTGCGCCATTCTTCCTTACTTTCCAGAATGTCGGCGGCATCCCGCGAAGCTCTCCAGAACCACGTCTTGGCGGTCTTAGTATGCCAGAAGCCGCTGTCCCTGTCTTCAAGAAAGCCGACCATGACCTGCGTGTAGTACTGCTCGACCGCTTGATCGAGGCGTCCCATCTTCTCCAGGCAGCGGCCGATCTTGTAGCGGGCCTGCAAAACAAGGTCGGGGTCGGCGTCGGGGTTTTCGGCCACAACCCTGAACGGCTCGACGGCCTCCTCGTAACGCTTCGGGTCTTCCGACCCGAGCATGAAACGGCAATCGCCGATGCGCAGCCATGTTTCGGGCATTAGTTCGCTGTCGGGATACTTGTTTATGATTTCCTCGAAGATGACGATTGCATCCGCAAAGCGGCCTATCTGGCGCAGCGCGTCGCCCTGCTCAAAACGCGCTTCCGCCGTGCGCGGGCCGTCCGGGTATTCCTTGATGAGACGGGTCAGGCACTCAATCGCCCGCAGGTACTCGCTGCGTCTCGATGCCGCGCGTCCCGCCCACAACAGGGCATTCTCGGCGTCGGGATGGCGCGGATACCTCTCCACGAAGTTCAGGAAAATCTCTTCCGCTTCCTCGAACCTTTCTCCGTTGAAAGCGTGCTTCCCCAGCCAGAAAAGGGTCTGCGGAGCGAAGAGCGAATCCGGATACCTTTCAAGGAACCTGCGCGCCACTTCCACGGCCTGAGCGTCGCGCCCGAGCCAGTACAACGACATCGCCAGCTTGTGCAGCGCGTTTTCCGCGCTGTCGGAGGCAGGGAAGCGCTCGACGATCGCGCGGAAGTCGGCGATGGCTTCCTGGAACCGGTAAAGCCTGTACTTGACCAATCCCCTGTGGAGCAGAGCTTCGCCGTAATAGGCGCTGTTGCTGTACACCGTCATAATATGTTCGTAGGCTGCGATCGCATCCATCCACGCTTCGCGGGTTTCGCGCAGTTCGCCGGCCCGCAACCACGCTTCCTCGGCCTCGGGCGTCCCCGGAAAGCTGTCCGCCAGGCGCAGGAAACCGTCTTCCGCGCCGGCGGCATCGCCCGTACGGGATTTGCTCTCGGCCATCTGAAACAACGCCGCGGGTACAAGTTCGCTTTCCGGAAAATCAGCGACCAGGCGTTCGTATGTCTGCACCGCCAGTTTGTACTGCTCGTTGGCGAAGTACGAATCGCCGACCTTGAACAGCGCTTGCTGCTGCTTCATGGGATCGCGGTACAGATCGAAAGCCTTTGCGAAAGCCGTGGCGGCTTCGGCATAACGGCCGATGCGCGTGAGCGCCCACCCCCTGCCCTTCTGCGCTTCGGCCTGGCCGGTGACATTCGTGAAAGTTTCAAGGTAGTACTGGAATTCAGCCGCCGCCTGCTCGGCGCGGTCCCGATCGTACAGCGCCCGGGCCAGCCTCAACTGGGCGTCTCCGGCATCAGGATGGCCGGGTGATTCCGCGACGAAGAGCTTCAGGATCTCAATCCCCTCCTCGGGATTGCCGGCGTCAAGCTGCAGCAGACCCAGTCGATAGCGTCCGTCCGATTTGAGATCCGCGGCTCTTGCCCTGGCAATCCCGCGATTCAGCGCGACAATCGCCTCGCCTGTGTTGCCTTCCGCCGCGTAGACCTTGCCAAGGGCGTACCATGCCTGCGCGCGCAGGTTGTCGCGCGCCAGCTCCTGGCCCGCCACGGCGGTCAACAGAGTGGCGGCCTCCTGCCAGTTCTGCGTCGCCATCATCACGCGGCCGAGCCAGTAGCGTCCTTCAAACACGACTGCCGTCTGCTCCGGGCTGTCGGCGAGCTTTCGGAGCACGCCGCCCGCCTCGGGAATCTGTCCCTGCGACAAGAGCACTTTACCCCATTCCAGCAGGTTCACGCGGCCGCCCTCTCCCGACCCGAAACTCTCGTCATAGCGGGCGAATTCGGCCAGCGCCTCCGCGGTCCGCCCCAGCTTGAGATGACACCAGGCGCGCAAACGCAATGCATGGTTGACGTACTGGCTCTGCGCGTATTCGGTTTCGAAACCGGCGAGTTCCTCGAGCGCGGCCTGCGGTTCACCCAGCTCGTAGCGGGCCAGCGCCTCCCAGAAGGGAAAAAGCCCCTTGTCGGCCGTGGCCCCGAAGCTCTGCCTGTTGGCGGCGATAAACTCAAGGATCAGCCGCGGCTTGCCCTGCGCGGCCAGCGCGCGCGCCAGGAGCGTGAGAACCTCCGATGCCCGCTCCGGGCCTGCCTCGCGGCCGGCAAGTTCGAGATACCGCTCGAGTTGGCTCTGCGCGATCTCGTAGAGTCCGTCCTCCAGCGCCGCCTTGCCCGCCACAAACAGATCCGCCGGTTGCCGATCGGTGTCGGACAGAGCCCGGGCGCCCGCCAGCAGGCAGCAAAGAACCAGCCATGCTTTCTTCTTCACTTCAGAGCTTCCGTCAAGAAACGTCCCGTGTAGGAACTCTCGCAGTCCGCCACTTCCTCAGGCGTTCCCGCAACCACAACGCGTCCGCCAGCATCGCCCCCTTCGGGACCAAGGTCAATAATGTAGTCGGCGCTCCTGATCACATCCATATTGTGTTCGATCACGACAACCGTGTTGCCGGCCTCGCACAGGCGCTGCAGAACGTGCAGCAGGCGGTGCACGTCGGCGAAGTGCAGCCCCGTCGTCGGTTCGTCCAGCAGGTACAGCGTCTTCCCCGTGGCTTTCCTGGCCAATTCGGCCGACAGCTTGATGCGCTGCGCCTCCCCGCCCGAAAGCGTCGTGGCCGACTGGCCGAGCTGCAGGTATCCGAGGCCGACCTCCGAAAGGGTGCGCAACCTGCGCTCGACCGCCGGTATGTTCCCGAAGAAATCAAGCGCCTCGTCGACGGTCATCGCCAGCACTTCGGCGATTGTCTTGCCGCCGTAACGGATGCTGAGGGTCTCCCTGTTGTAGCGCTCTCCCCGGCATTGCTCGCAGGTTACGTAGACATCCGGCAGGAAGTGCATTTCCAGGCGCAGGATGCCGTCGCCCTTGCATGTTTCGCAGCGCCCCCCCTTAACGTTGAAGCTGAAGCGCCCCGGCCCGTAACCGCGCACCTTTGCCGCCGGCGTCTGCGCGAAAAGATTACGGATCACGGTATAAGCCCCGGTATACGTGGCCGGGTTGCTGCGCGGCGTCCGGCCGATGGGCGACTGCTCAATGACGACCACCTTGTCGATCTTCTCGGCGCCCGCAATGCGGCGATGCTTTCCCGGGCGCTCGCGCGAACCGTAGAAACGCCGGAACATGGCCCTGCGCAGAATGTCGTCCACAAGCGTGCTCTTGCCGCTGCCCGAAACCCCGGTCACGCAAACCATCAACCCCAGCGGAATGGTCACGTCAATATTCTTGAGATTGTTCTCGGCGGCGCCCTGGATCCGCAGCAGCGCGCGCCGCGCGACCGGCCGGCGGCGCTGGGGTCCCACGGAGCTGCGATCGCGCAGGTACCTGGCCGTGAGCGATTCCTTACTCGCCAGCAGATCCCGCACGCTGCCCGCGGCCACGACGCGCCCCCCGTGCCGCCCCGCGCCGGGCCCCAGGTCGATCACGTAGTCGGCCGAGCGTATCATTTCTTCGTCGTGCTCCACCACTACCACCGTGTTGCCGATGTCGCGCAGCTCCCGCAGCATTCTTATCAGGCGCTGATTGTCGCGCAGATGCAGCCCGATCGTCGGCTCGTCAAGAACGTACAGAACGCCGGCCAGGCCCGAGCCGATCTGCGTGGCCAGCCTGATCCTTTGCAGTTCGCCCCCCGAGAGCGTGCCGCTCTCGCGGTCCAGGGTGATGTAATCCAGACCGACTTCGCACATGAAGCGCAGACGCCGCCTGATCTCCTTCAGGACCTCCGCCACGATGTGCAGCTCCTGCTCGGTCAACTCGATGCAATCGAAGAACTCGGCCGCCTGCACGATCGACAACTTGACGACGTCCACGATCGATTTGCCTTTCACGGTACACGCCGCGGCCTCGGGCCGCAGGCGGGCCCCGCGGCACGTTTCGCAGGGCTGGCGGCTCATGTAGCCGCGCAGCCTCTGACGGGTATAGTCGCTGCGGGTTGTTTCGTAGCGTCTCACCAGGTTCGGGATAATCCCCTCGAAGGGTTTGACAGTGCGCCGGTACGCGCCGCCGCGCCAGTAGCCGAACTCCACCTGCTCTTCTCCCGAACCGTGCATGAGAATCCTGCGGATCGCCGGGCTGAGCTTCCTGTAGGGCTTGTCCACGTCTATCCCGTAATGCCGGGCCACCGAGCGCAGCACCCGCTTGTAATAGATGATCAGCCGCCTGCCTCCCCTGCGCCAGGCCTGGATGGCGCCGCCCTCGATCGAAAGATCGCGATCGGGAACGATCAGGTCCTCGTCAAAGACCAGCATCGTGCCCAACCCGGAGCAGGTGGGGCACGCCCCGTAAGGGCTGTTAAACGAAAAGCTGCGGGCCGTGAGGCGCTCAAAACTGATTCCGCAGCCGGGACAGGCATTTTTTTCCGAGTAAAGCGATTCCTGCCAGTCGGACGCGTTCTCCGCCTGGTGCAGAACAACGAGCACGCCGTCGCCCTGCTTCAAGGCCGTTTCCACCGAGTCCGTCAGGCGCGGCCCGATACGGTTCGTAACCGCCAGGCGGTCGACCACCAGGTCAATATCGTGTTTCTTGTTGCGGTCCGGCTTCGGTACGTCGTCGATTTCGTGAATTTCGCCGTCGACCCGCACCCTCACGAATCCCTGCCGCCGGGCCGCGTCCAGCACATCCTCGTGCAACCCCTTGCGCCCGCGTACCAGCGGCGCCATGATTATTAACCGCGCGCGGTTCGGCAGGGCCAACAGGCGCTCCACGATCTCCTGCGCGCTCTGGCGCGTCACGGGCTTGCCGCAGCGCGGGCAGTGGGCCTTGCCCACGTTGGCGTAAAGCAGCCTGAGATAGTCGTGGATCTCCGTGGACGTGGCCACAATCGAGCGCGGGTTCGAGCCTGCCGTGCGCTGCTCGATGGCGATGGCGGGCGAAAGCCCCTCGATGTAGTCGACGTCCGGCTTCTGCATCTGGTTCAGGAATTGCCGCGCGTAGGCCGAAAGACTCTCCACGTAGCGCCGCTGCCCCTCGGCGTAGAGCGTATCGAACGCCAGCGAAGACTTGCCCGATCCGCTCAGTCCGGTGATGACCGTGAGTTTGTTGCGCGGAACGCTGACGTCAATGTTCCGCAGGTTGTGCTCGCGAGCACCCGCGATAAGAATCGAGTCCCTGTTCATGCGGAAGTCAGACCACCTTGATCAGGCGGTAGTTCTTCTTGCCGGTTCTGAGAACCACGATTCGCCCGTCAATGATGTCGGAGGCGGCGATCCGCGCCGCAACGTCGGTCACGCGCCGGTTGTTGACGTAAAGACCGCCGCCTTCGACCAGCCGCCGCGCCGCGCCCTTGCTGGCGCACACTCCCGTATCGGCCGCAAGATCGACCACGGCGCGCCCGTCAACCTCCGGCAGCCGGCATTCGGCGGCCGGAACGTCGGCCATTACGCCAAGGAGTTCATCGGCCGAAAGACCTTCCATCGGTTCGCCGAACAGCACCGCGCTTGACCGACGCGCGGTGTGCAGCCCTTCTTCCCCGTGGACCGCGCGCGTGACCTCGGCCGCCAGGCGCAACTGCGCCGCGCGCTTCTCCGGTTCCGCGCGCGCCGCAAGCGACAGCGCTTCAATGTCGTCCGGCGGCAGAAACGTGAATATCTTCAGAAAACGTTCGACGTCGGCGTCCTCGGTTCTCACAAAGAACTGGTAGAAGTCGAAAACCGACGTCTTGCCGGAATCCAGGTACAGGGCGTTGCCTTCGGACTTCCCGAATTTACGGCCGGCGCTGTCGCACACCAGCGGGATGGTCACGCCGTAGGCTTCCCCGCCACGCACACGCCGGATAAGCTCGATGCCGGCCGTAATGTTGCCCCACTGATCCGACCCCCCGATCTGAACGGTGCAGCCGTGCCCGTCGAAAAGTTTCAGGAAGTCGTATGCCTGGAGGAGTTGATAACTGAACTCCGTGAAACTCATGCCGGCTTCGCTGCTCAGCCGGGCCTTGACGCTCTCGCGGCCCAGCATCGCGCCCATGCGAAAATGCTTGCCGACGTCGCGCAGGAACTCGATCAATCCGAACCCTCCCAGCCAGTCGTGATTGTTCACGATTACGGCCGGAGCCTTCGGGTGCTCGAAATCCAGAAAGCGTGAAAGGTTCTCGCGGATTCCTTCGGCGTTGCGGCGCACCGCCTCCGCATCGAGCAGTTTGCGTTCGCCGGATTTGCCGGAAGGATCGCCGATCATGCCCGTCGCGCCGCCCACAACCGCGATCACACGGTGGCCGCAGCGCTGAAAATGCGCCAGCGCCATGACCGTGACGAGATTGCCGGCCTGCAGACTCTCGGCGGACGGGTCGAATCCGGCGTAGACGGTGGCGGGTTTTCGCAGGAAATCCTCAACACCGGCGCTGGTAACGTCATCCAGCAGCCCGCGCTCTCGAAGAATTCGGATAACGTTTTCCATGGCGTCCAGTGCGGCAATACCGGCCCAAGCGGGCTTCGCCCGCAAACCAAGTCCGTACCCTTTGACCGCCGCGGACCGGCCGCCCGGCTAAAAAACCGCGATTCGCCCCGATCTACCGGCCGTCCCGTTCGCTTTCCACGTCCTCCGGACTGTCTTCCCCCGGACGCCACTCCTCGCCCGCCGCAAGGCCCATGGCCTGGTCAAACGCCCCCGCCAGGTCCACCATGTCCTCACCCGGTCTCAGGCCTTCAATGATCTCTTCCTTGTGCTTTGCGAATTCCTCGTCCGGCAGCGACGCGGCCTTGATGCTCAGCCCGATCCTGCGGTCGGAACGGTCGATGCGAATGATGCGAGCTTCAATCTCGTCGCCTATGTTCAGCGCATCCTTGACCTTGTCGACGTGCTGATCGCTGATCTGCGAAATGTGGACCAGCCCGTCGACCCCCTCTTCCAGTTCCACGAAGGCACCGAAAGCGGCGATCTTGGTGACCTTGCCCTTGACGATTGCGCCGACCTCGTAGCGCGAGGTAATGGTACTCCACGGGTCTTCCTGCGCCTGCTTCAGCCCCAGGCTGATGCGCTTGCTCTCCGCGTCCACCTCAAGCACAACGGCTTCCACCTGCTCGCCCTTTTGCAGGACTTCGGTGGGGTGATTGATCTTGCGCGTCCACGACATGTCGGACACGTGAATCATACCGTCAATCCCGTCTTCCAGCTCTACGAACGCGCCGTAGGCGGTGAAGTTGCGCACCACGCCGCTGATCCGCGACCCGACCGGGTAGCGCTCCTGCACGGTGTCCCACGGATTCTCTTCCGTCTGCCGGATGCCGAGGGCTATCTTCTGTTCTTCCCTGTTGATGTTAAGAACGACCACGTCGACCTCGTCGTCCACCGAAAGCACGTCCGACGCCCGCGCGATGCGCTTGGTCCACGACAGTTCCGACACGTGCACCAGGCCTTCCACCCCCGTCTCAAGTTCTACGAAGGCGCCGTAAGGCACCAGGTTCACGACTTTGCCGCGCAGGCGACTGCCGACGGGATACTTGCCATCGATATCGTCCCACGGGTTCGGCGTCGCCTGCTTCAAGCCCAGCGACACGCGCTCGCGGTCATGGTCCACGTCGAGAATGATCACCTCGAGATCCTGGCCGACCGAGACCATCTCGGAGGGATGCCGGATTCTGCCCCAGCTCATATCGGTGATATGCAAAAGTCCGTCGAGCCCGTCGAGATCCACGAAGGCGCCGAAATCGGTGATATTCTTCACCTTGCCCTTGCGTTTCTGCCCCACTTCGATCGTGGCCATCAACTCGCGGCGCTTCTTCTTAAGGCGTTCCTCTATCAGTTCGCGGCGCGAGAGGATGATGTTGCGGCGCTCGGCGCTGATCTTGATGATCTTGAACTCGTATTCTTTTCCGATGTAGGCGTCGGTGTTGCGCACCGGCATGGCATCGATCTGCGACCCCGGCAGGAAGGCATCGACGCCTTCGACATCCACTATGAGTCCGCCGCGCACACGGCTCCTGACCGTGCCGTTGGTGGTGCCGCCCTCCTCGAACCTGGCGAGCACGTTGTCCCAGCGAAGCTTCTCGTCGGCCTTCTGCTTGCTGAGAATGACCATGCCGTCTTCGTCTTCAATCTGGTCCAGGAGCACGTCGAGTCCGTCGCCCGGTTTCACTTCCGAGATGTCCGGGAATTCCGAACCCGCTATGACGCCCTCGGATTTGTAGCCGATGTCGACGAGCACCTCGTTGCTGCGTACTTCCAGGACCTTGCCGGACACGATAGAGCCCTCAACGAAATCCCTGAGGGTTTCCTCGTACATTCTTGCCATCTCGGCGCGCTCGTCGCGCTCGTCGCCGTTGAGTCGGGCCCGTTCAATGTCCGTTGCTTGTTGTTCTTGCACCTGTTTTACCGTTACTTCTTGTGTTTACTGCTTCCCGTGCCTGAATTCCGCGTCTCCGGATGCGGAGGCCGGGCGTTTTCCATTGACCAAACCGTCAATCTACATAATCGGCGGGCCTCCTGCAAGGCCGGAAATCCCCAAATTTCGGCGAAAAAGCTTGGAAATGCGCCGCTTGCATTCGCCGTGGCGAATAATTAGCCTGATCTATGCATCAACTTCGTCACGAAAATGAGTAGTTTGCGTCAGATGAAGGGCTTATTGGTAAATGCCGGGCGAGGGCGTGCCGGGGCACGTCGAGGTCGGCATTCGACAAGAAGTTCTTCAGATGACGTGAGATACGCATTTGCAGT
>Ga0180436_10002209_pt1 | contig 18665 bp, 14 predicted proteins | sample SS_ome_2_FD_132434 | JGI IMG/M metagenome (GOLD analysis project Ga0180436, IMG submission 132434) | Hypersaline lake sediment archaeal communities from the Salton Sea, California, USA - SS_3_S_2 metaG | ecosystem: Environmental > Aquatic > Non-marine Saline and Alkaline > Hypersaline >...
CGTAGACCGTTCCCGCCGTGTTGGTGGCAAAGGCGCGCACATAGTAGGTCGTGTTGGGGTTCAGACCGGTGATACCGGCTGTAAACGCACCCGTGCCACTAGCTCGACCGATGTCGTTAAAGTTGTCCGCTGTGGTGGGGTTCTCAGACGTGCTCCAGCACACCCCATGCTCCGAGGGGTTGGGCACTCCCAAGCTTACTATCGTGCCGTTACCCGTGGCGGTTGTTGGGGTGATGGAACCGGGGTCTACTGCCTGGGTACTCACTTGTGGTGGTTCGGGAAGGGTGTTGAATGATACGATGTTATCCGCAAAGCCGTCTCCATCGGCATTGGTGGCGTAGGCCCGGACATAATAAGTCGTATTGGGATCCAGACCGCCCATATAGGAAGTAAATATCCCGGCTCCCCCAGCACCTTCTGCTGTGCAGGTGTCGCTAAAATCCGGTGGCGGTGTGTCTGTTGTATCATAACATACGCCACGATCTGTTATACTCGCACCGCCATCGTCAGTTATCAACCCCTGACCGACTGCTTCATACATATCAATACTTTGGACCAAAAGCGTCGTCACCTCTGGTTCAGCCGCGAACGACTCGCCTAGGGCCAAAAAAGTCAAAATTAGGAAAACCGATACGACAAAATGATATTTCTTCATGATATTCCCGGGACCTCATTAGGTTATTCGACCAATACATCGACTGATTTAGTTGCTTTAAGCCACTAACTGTCACAAAGATGCTTTGTCTGATCATAACGGATCAGAGCAATTACCGTGCAACAATTACAAATCAAACCAAAAAAACCATCTTTGGCATAATTACAGTATGTTACACCTCAAATCAAAATAAAATATCACAAATGTGGGCATTTTACTACTGAATTGATGTGTAATTCGTTGTCCATTTTAAGAAAGAAATTTCCTAAAACCGGCCGGAAGTTGGAAGCGTGGCCCCTCAGGGGCATATTCGGGCCAGGCATAAAAGATGGGTTGAAATATCAGAGGAAAATCGTTATTATCACCCATGCTGTAGCAAATGCCACTGCAGGCATATGAACTCCTCACGTGTCATCAAACTGTTTCTTGGTGTAAATGATGAATTTTAAACTGATCATTGCCGGGTTGTTAACCTTAGCGATAGTAAACTGTGCCTCAACCCCGACTGAGTCACCAGATATGGAGTTGTCCGAGCAGGCTTATGAAGCCATTGTGGCCGGCAACTATGAAAAAGCTGAAGCGATTTTGGAAGTGGCCTTGTCAATCAATCCAGACAATCCCTATGCCTTGCTCAACCTCGGTGTGGTTTATCAAAACACTGGCAGAATCGATGAAGCCCGGGAGCAGTATGTTAAGGTGATTTTATTGGATGCCAAGGAAAAGGTATTGAAAAGTAACGTCAAAAATGCAGAAGGCAAATCACTTGTCGATATTGCCAAGCAGAATTTAGAAAATTTATAATAAAGCTACCAAAGGTCAGATAGTTCTAGCCGGTAAAACCAGATGCGATCATAGGCAGGGTTTGAATCGAGAATCATTTTCGTCGAATAATCAGCAACCCAACCAAACCAGCCCCCAATAAAATGCCGATTGTTAACAATTGTTGCTGATCGATCCGCACCGATTGCGGTGACTTCTCAGATAACAAATCGTTGAATGCTGTCTGCTGTGCGGCGATTGAAGCATCTAAATAGTCATTTTCAATCTTACCGGCATAGCCGAAGAATCCCAGAAGAATAATGAAAAGCGTAATTAGGATATAAATCTTCTTCATTGATCTATCTTCAAACAAAAGGATTTGCCATTTTGACGGCGATGGTTCCTATGCGTACCGTGTAGCCACATACATGACAGACTACACAATCATATGCTCATGCACATCCAATGCCAGAATGGCGCGTTCACCTGAAGAACAATATTGCTAACAATATCAAATAAAAAACGCTATATCATTATATAAGCTGAATTAAACAATGAAGTATTCTACACAATTAATATGTATTTCTTTACATACTTTTGGAATAAAGCTTCCCAACTTCGCTGTCCTGCCTGGATTGCATCACCATCAATCCTGGAGCATATTTACAAAACAACTGATTCCACTATCATTTGAGGTATCCGCATCATTAGAAAGCGGTGGTTCATTGTACCACGCAATGCTGTCTATACCAATGGTTGCTACGATGCTACCATTGACCGTGTTATCCGTATCAGTCGTTTGACCGTCCGTCAAGGCTATTGGCAGCGTCATGTTGTTCCCATCGAAAGTTATTTCCCTGTCACTATTCTGCCATCCATGAACGACATTATAGGTATACCAGTTGGTTTTCTGGCTTGTGACGGGATACAAAACAACGTCAACGGCGATATCGTCGCGCGGTTCCTGCGATCTGATCCTAAAGCTTAATATACTCAAAGAGGTGTTGCCTGGTGGTTGAGTCGAATGGATATCATGGTTCGATCTAAGTTGAACCGCATCAATCTGAATATTTGATCCACTACGGAACATAATAGTCCCACCATTGGTGAGCGCCACGCTATAGCTTAAAGTGTCATCTGATGTGTCATCATCTTGCTCATTTCCCGAATTTGCGTCTCCATCATCATCCAGGCAAAACAAATTGCTTCCATCACAAGGTTCCTGTTCCACGTGCAGTATGAAGGTTTGCGACCATTCAGAAGCAACACCCTCAACGTCCATGAATTGGACACGCCAGGAGTAACTCTCGCCCATTTGAAGCAACGGCCAAGGTAGCGGCAATGCTGTCAAATAATCATAACTTGAAATATCGACCACCTTGTTCGCAAACTGACTATCTACACTTACCTGCCAATTACTTACCATGTGCTTAGCGGCCTGATCCGCAGACATAAATGGTTCAACCTGCAAGATTACATCCGTTGGTTGCACCCATGCACCGTTTTCCGGATTCAGCGGAAACGGCTGCTGTATCAAATCAATCTCTGGTGGCGGCCCTGGTTCAGGCTCCGGTTCGGGAAGCGGTTCGGGCTCTGGTTCGGGCTCTGGTTCGGGCTCCGGTTCGGGAGGCGGTTCGGGCTCCGGTTCGGGAGGCAGCGTGGCGACGCTCACAACAATTTCCGCTGAGATTGTTGAAGAATAAACTTCGTTGCCCTGGAATACCGCTCTGATTATCCATTCACCTGGAATACTGAATCCATCCAGATTTTCCAGTAAAAATTCGCCGGAGGGGTCCCCGATGAACACTGATATCGAGCGAAAAGCACCTTCGGGGCCTTGGACTTCAACATCAATTGGTAAGTTGGCGTATCCGCCTTCACAATATGCGCTTGCCATCAACCGCCCGTTTAAAGTGATGCCCTCGTTAGATAGTATGGTGAGGGCATTGCTGGAAAGCGCCAACTCAGAATCCAATTTCACCACTTGCATCTCTTGTAAACCGCTTCGGGCGGGTTTTAAATAACTTGGATGCACCAGTTCCCCCCCCCAACTTGCCTGAATCTTCCAAAGACCCGCTTGACTCAAAGCGCTGCAATCAGTTTGATAAATATAGGATCCATCAGAATTTGCCGAAACCCGTGTTTCAGAAACAACGCCGGATGGTGATATGAACGCAAGTAGCACATCGGGACTGGAAATATATGGCGCTGGCGTTATGGCCCCACCGATTGAGAGGGAATCTCCGATTTTCAACACGCGCTTCTCCAAATAGCAGCTAATGGCCGACGAAACCGATTGATCGATATGATGACTCGCTTCACCGGTAAAGTCGCCGTTACCTTCACCCAAACCACCTAAAGGATTGCCTAACGAATCGCTTATTGAATCATCATCCACCAAAGACACACCCAAATCGCCGACACCCGTATAGTTTTTTACGGAGATCAGGTAATGATCGCCGGTGCCGGTGAGCTCAAGAATTTCGCCGCCGATTACATTTTCTGTCTGCCATAGGATAAAATCGGATACCGATACACCTGAAACAGGTTCACTAAAGGAAATCTGAAATTCAACCGAATGCGAGCCCGTGGGATAATTTTCGGAAACACGAATATCGCTGACAATCGGGTATTGTCTGTCAACATAGTAGCTAGATCCTTCCCATTTTTTTTTAACGATTCCGGGACCACCGAGAGGATTCCCGGCCGGATCCACAATAGAATCATTGTCATTCAGAATAAGCTGAATTGGACCCTCACCCATATACCCACTTACGGTTGTCACATAGATCGTGTCCATGCCAACAGGACTGGTGATATAACCGCCTACTGGTGATGGGGCCAAACTTAAATCATCTTCGTCAAATCCTGAAATTGGCTCGCTGAAAACAATCTCGAAGGTTAATTGGGAAACATTGGTGGGACTTTGGGTGTCGCAGGCTATAAGCATAACTTCCGGAAATGTTTGATCAATCATATATACTGGGCCTAAATCAAAATCACCGTTACCAAAACCACTCCCGCTCAAAGGGCGGCCTTCATGATCAACAATGGAATCGTCATCAATCAATTTGATTCCCAAGGTTCCGTCGCCGACAACATTCTCGATACGCACCCAATAGACAGCACCGCCTCCTTCCACACGTGTAATCTCGGCAGTGACGCCATCTGATATCAACTCGAAATCTAAAATGTCGACCCCATGGACAACCTTGTTGAATTCAACTTGAAATATGAGGTTCATCTTATTGGTTGGATTTTGTTCGGTCAATTTGATGGACACCACTGAGGGTAATAGATCATTGGTTTGTTCTGGGCTGATCGTGTCCGTCACCGAGGCAACGATCGGATTAAGAAAGGGTTCGATTACGGAATAATCGCTCGTCCATTCCGGTTGCCAGGATAGGCCTGTCCGGACAGCGACAATATCCAAACTCGGAATCACGACAAGAAGGCTGTCCCCTGATCCCCAAGCCCAGTACGCATCATCAGGCACGCTACCCAAACGACTATCGGCATTGTTCCACCACAAGATTCCATAGTTCCTGGAGGCTTCAAAGTGATCCTCGGATTGGTAAACATCGAGGTCGAACACACTGGGAACAGCCTTTCCGACTTGTTTCACGAATTCTTCTGAAATCAATTGATCCTGATTCCACTTCCCGTTTCGAAGAAAAAGATAGCCTATTTTAGCCATAGCCGAGACTGAGGCCTGCATACCGGATCCAAATTCCCGTCTTTCCAGACCATCGATCGTTGGCTCCCGATTTGCGTTGGGGCGCCAGAAAAACTCATCAGCGCTAATCGCCAGGGGATTAAGTATCCGTTCAAAAAACAGCTGATTGAGATCCTGCTGGTACTGAATCGTCAATAAATCAGCCAACCAGTTTGTTCCGCCGTTGCTGTATGCCCATAAGGTACCTGGATGATAAAACAGATTGCCATATCCGGCCGTTAGTTCAAAACCAGCGGTATGGGTTGCCAAATGAAAAATAGTGATTCGATCTAACCATCCAAAATCCAGGTTGCTCACTGGCGGAATCCCGATTTCGGCGATGTGCTGGTTCGCCTTGTCGTTTAGACGAATCAGGCCATCATCGATAGCCATTCCCAAAACAATGCTCCCCATTGATTTTGAAGCGGACTTGAGTTCGTAACGCTGATGAAGATCGCCCCAGGACAAGACGATTTTACCAGCACGGGTAACAATGCCGGCACCTTCTCCTGTCATAGCATACGTTCGCGACAAGTCGAGTATGGTCGGATCCATCCCCATTTCAACCGGATCCGCCAGATCCCATTCGTGGATAGGAAACGATCCCATGCTGTCAATGATAAACACATCCGCAGTGGCACTGATCCCATCCTGTTCAGCAGTGACTGTGTATCTTCCAGCCAGGTCCCCTGCCGAAAACAGGCCGAATTCATCAATCTCGCCGCCAGAAGTTGTCCAATCAGGTCTGACTGATATGGGCTTGCCCACCTGATCGAAACCATTTACCAAGAATCGGTATGCATTCCCAGACGTGACTGTCGCCATTTTAGGCTCAATGGTCATGCGGTCGAGAACTGAGGCCTCCTCAACATCAATTTGCACTTGATCCGTGGTAGTCAGTTCACCGTCATCTGCGCTTAAGTTTATGGTGTATTGACCTGGGCCTGAAAACGAGACAATCGTCTCTAAATTCTGAGGCGAGAATATAACGGCTGATTCAGGTTGATCCAAAACTTCCCACAAGGTATTTATTTGATTGAACGGATATCCGTCATCGCTAGCGGTTCCTTTCAGTCTTATGGTATTCTCAGGCAGAATGACCGTCTGCGAATCACCTGCATTGACAAATGGAGCTTGGTTGTTGAGTGGAATATAAATGAATTCCGGATCTCCCGCATCGGCATCACTCGATAGTCCTAATTGCCCATGATGTGCAGAGGAAGAACTGTCATTCAGAATCTGGCCACCGGCATCGTTCATTTGAAAATAAGCAACGAGCCCGGCCTCAATTCCCGATCTTTCAGTATACATGAAACTGAAGATTTCTTCTTGACTCAGAGCGATATCCCAAACTTGCAGCTCATCGATGGCGCCCTGAAAAGATCTTAAATAATCTGTCGTGCGAATGCCAATCCGAACCGCCCGATCCGAAGGCAGGGGAGTCGGCACATCTTCAAAAATGGCAGATTCGATTCCATTGAGGTAGAAAATTAAGCGGTTGGTATCGAATACGACAGCCACATGCTGCCATTCATTTAATACAATTGAATGCGGTGCCGTAATAAGATTCTTGGTTTGATCGTTATTTATCTGAAATCGGAGCGCTTCCACAGCGTTCATATTGTCCAGGTGTAGGCTCCAACCGACATTGCCATCACTCCCACCGGCATGATCGATGATTCGACCTTGATTGTTTTGACCCCATCCACTCGGCTTAATCCAGGCTGATAGAGTAAAGGTATTGATGGTGAGGTTTAAATCATCACTACCTGGTATTTCGACATGGTCATCAACACCGTCGAAGCGGAGAAATTGCGATAAGGGTAAAGCCAAAGTGATGTGCGCAGCCGTAGTAAAAAAGAGGCCCACCACCACGAGCCAAGCAAGTATAGTGATACTGAATTTTAACTTTATAGCCCTTAAAACCATGACGCATCCAACACGAATACACTGCAACTGAAGCTGTGATCCAACATTATTAATTTCTATTTTGTTTGACGATAGGTTGTGCATTATGTGGAAGAATTTAATTATGCAATAATTACACCATATAATCAAGGACCTTTTACTCACTTAATCCAATACCTTTATTATATTCGGTATGCACGGTAGTTGAATGCCATCAGGTTGTTACGGTGATGGTATCGATGGTCAAGCAGCTGGCTCCCCTGCCGCATGAATCAGCGGTTGCCATATCGGCATCCAGGGTTTAAGATGGCCGGCTGTTACGTTTTGCAAATCCTGTTTCAGGATGGACATTCAGGTGAGAGCCAACCCAAAAAAGCGCCAGGCCGCCATACTAACCGGTCTGATCATGGCCACCGTATCCGCCATGATGTCGACCCACCTTTACACCCCCAGTATGCCGCACCTGAGCGACTATTTCCAAACCACGCCGGCGGTGGTCAAATTGTCCTTAAGCCTGAATGCCCTGGCTTTCGGATGCATGCAGATCGTTTACGGTCCGCTTTCCGACCGTTTGGGTCGACGCCCGATTATGCTGCTGGGCATGGTCGGGTTTTCCCTGGCCAGTCTGATCTGTGCGCTGGCACAAACCATCTCGCAATTGATCGTCATGCGCATCGGCCAGGGGCTTTTTTCGGCCGCCGAAGCAGTATTGGTGTACGCCATTATCCACGATTATTTTGAAGATGCCGACATGGTCCGCGCCCTGGCTATCTATGGTATGGCGGTTGCTTTGGCCCCGGCAACTGCACCGATCATCGGTGGGTATATCCACGTCTGGCTGGGGTGGCGATTCAACTTCATTTTGATTGCCCTCATCGGCTGCCTCACAACCCTAATGATCTGGCGGGTGCTGCCGGAAACATCCACACCCCAGGGATCTGACATCCAGCTGGGAAGAATAGTGCGCGATTATGGCAATCTGCTGGGTAATAAACATTTTATGAACTATGCCGTTATGACCGGCGCCGGTTCCGGTTTCATCATGGCCATGGTGACATCCGGACCTTTTATTCTGATTTCGTATCTGGGTGTTCCCGTTCAGAATTATGGACTCTTTATGGTCGGACCGGTATCGACCTACATTATCTCCAACCTGATCACGCGCCAACTGGTGGGTCGATTCGATATGGTAACTATTCTAAAGACCGGAATCGGCATTGCGGCCATCGGTGCCCTCAGCCTGGCGCTGATGGTCTTTAGCGACAATGTTTCGCTTGCCGGCTTGGTCTCGATATTCTCACTGACAACCTTCGGCCTGGGACCGGTGTGGGCCATCGCCCCCATGAAAGCGCTTCATACGACCGATCGGCCCACCGGCATCGCATCCGCCATGATTAACACAGTACCCATGATCATGGGCGCCCTGGCTGCCCTGAGCCTGAGCATATTTCACGACGATACCGCCCGGCCCCTGGCCGGAACCATCCTGGGCCTACTGCTGATCGCGGTGATATCGTATCTTGCTGCCGCCAGGAAACAGGAGAATTTTTAGGGACGTTCTATACTTTTAAACTTATTATTATGTAGCGTTGTCATCAAAAATCTCGCTGGATGTAAGAAACATTTAAGTTTAAAAGTTTAGAACGTCCCTCATTTGAAAGCTGCATGGACAAGAAAATTGAAAAACTAGTTGCAACTGCGGTTCGCATGGGTGCCAGTGATGTGGGGATCATCTCAGCCTCAGATATTATGGTTGAAGACAACCTGGCAAAACTATGCAACGGCCACCCGGCCTGCGAGAACTATGGGCGTTCCATGAGCTGCCCGCCGCATGTGGCTGGCCCGCAACAGTTTCGGGAGTGGCAAAAACAAAGTGATCGCGCCCTGGTGGTCCGCATCGAGGTGCCCTCGTCGGTGATGTTTTCAGATGAACGCCGGGAGGTCATGCAGTTGCTACACGAAATTGTTGCATCGGTGGAACGGGAAGCCATCCGCATGGGATTCGATGGTTCACGAGCCTTTGCCGGCGGATCTTGTAAAAATCTTTTTTGCGCGGATCAACCCGACTGCCGGGTGATTGATGAAAACGGCAATTGCCGTAACCCTGAATCTGCCCGACCATCCATGTCCGGCTTCGGCATCAATGTGACTGAAATGATACGATCCGCCGGATGGCCGTTAAAAATCGCCAGTCGGGATGATGCGGTCAATTCAGAGTCCATGACCTGGGTGGCTGGCCTGGTACTAATAATCAAGTAAAAGAATTATCAAGGGATTTTAATATACTCAATTTTTGACATTTTTTAACAGGCGGTTTAAAATGACTGAAAAACTATATCTACAGGATTCTTATCTAGACCATTGTCCGGCCGCAATCATCCGAAAAATTCAGCTTGACGGGCAAATAGGTGTCATTCTGGACAAAACTATATTCTATGCTACCTCCGGCGGACAACCGCATGATACCGGGACCATCAATGATGTAGACGTTGTGGATGTGTTTGCAAATCAAAACCACGAAATTGTACATGTACTCGAGCAGTCTATCGAAGATTCCCGGGTTAAATGTCTTCTTAATTGGGAGAGACGCCTGGACCACATGCAGCAGCATACGGGCCAGCACATCCTATCCCAAGCGTTTTTAAAAACCATAGAAGCCAATACGCTTTCCTTTCACCTGGGAGAGAAAAGCGCCACCATCGACGTGGATAAAGCCGATCTGAATACCGCGACCATCCACCAGGTGGAAGAACTGTGCAATCAGATCATTATTGAGAACCGTAACGTTCTTGTGCATACGGTCGATCGTGATGAACTCCACCGCTACCCCACCCGCAAACAGCCCCAAGTTGAAGGCCCTGTCCGGATCATCGAAATCGAGGGTTTTGACCACTCGCCCTGCGGCGGCACCCACTGCGCACATACCGGCGAAATCGGCCTAATAAAAATCTGGCGTCATGAAAATTACAAGGGCGGTACCCGCATCCACTTCAAATGCGGTTTCAGGGCCCTAAGGGATTATCAGCACAAAACAGAAATTCTAAAGCAGCTGTCCAATGTCATGAGTGCAGCCGAAACCGACTTGGTTGCCAATATCGTCAAATTAAAGACAGAACTCAAAACGGCCCGCCGGGAGCGTGACCGGCTCTCAAAAGCCTTGATGGATTACGAGGCTGATAAGCTCATTTCCGAATCACTGTCTTATGAAGGCATCTCACTGATCAGTAAAACATTTGAAGAGCGGGATATGAAGGCGCTTGGTGTGTTGGCGAATCTGATCATTGAGAGATCATCTAACACTGTCATATTCTTCGGAACTTCTATCCAAAATAAAGCCCAGCTCCTCTTCAGAAGCACCTCCGATATCAGCATGGACATGAACAAACTCATGCAAAAAGCCTGTGCAACCATCGATGGGCGCGGAGGCGGACAAACTCATAAAGCCCAGGGGGGCGGGCCGGCAATCGACAAACTCCAACTGGCATTAGTCACCGCTGAAAAAGAACTCAAAGCTGCTATCTAGGGCCAATAGAATATATAGGGGACGCGTATTCATTTATCACTTTAGAATACGTCCCAAATAGAAGGATTTATTTTTTTTGCTTAAAGTAATAAATGAATACCCGTCCCCTATTTTAATAACCTTAGAACTATGATTTTGGGCTGTAATGGCGTCGGAGCCAGCGGCTCAAGCCGCCCAGGCCCGGGAAAAGGACACGTTCGGTGATATTGGCTTGATCCAACTTATCGCGGATCTCCCATTTCAATTCTTTTGGAATAATGATCTTGCGATATAAATCCGGATAATTCGACAGCCATGAATCCATGATCTCCTTTGGATCGGACATGATCGAAAACAACGCATATTGATTGACAATGCGGTCATCCATGGATGGCGGCTCAAAAAACAGTACCACGCAGGTATCCGACAAATTTGCCAGCTCGGCCAATGAAGCAATTTGCTTGGACAACATCTCCACCGTAAAAATATTGGCACCTTCAGCTTGCAGATCCAGGCGCAATATCTCCGGTAGCATTCGATGGGTCTTGACGTAATTAACGGCCCAGATCACGCCATCCTTATCCATCTCATCCACACTGGCGGTGGCAAAGTGCATGGCCACAAACGGTGAATAGGTCCAATCCATCAACCGGGTTGGTAGGCCATAGTGCTGGGCCACGGCCAGCCACTCCCAGATGGAGTCTCTTTTGACCGCACTCCGATGGGCATACTTTTTAAAATTCCTGAGCAAATGATGCTCCAACTGCTCAAAATTTCCACCCAAGCGGATCAATGCTGTTTCAAGCGCATAATTCACATTGGACATACCGCGGAAGGCGCAACGAGACCGATATCGACCGATTTGATCATCCCAGGCGTCTTCGAACAGCCAGTCATGCAGCTGGTTCCAGCTTTGTGCATGCAGTTCATTGGGCATTTTTAAACCTTCGGGTTGTTTACATCGTTGAGTAGTTGCGTAGTTGATGGAGTTGCCATCATATTAGCACAAAAGACCTGCAGATGTCATTGCCTTCATTAGAAATAAAGGATCTTGCTCATAATTTGAATTCATCTACCGCTGTTTACTGCGGCCGTTGCCAAGACTACGACTGAGCTCGTCAAAGACGGACACTCACTCGGGCTCCTCATTCGTATCGCAAGTGGAATTCCAATTTTAAAATACTTGTCCCACGCGTACAATTTTCATGGCATTGGTGACACCGTTGACACCGTCAAGATCCCCTTTGGTAATAATGGCCATATCATCGTCTTCAACAAAGCCTTCTCGCTGGAGAAGGCCCACGGCCTCGCGTTTAATTTCTTCTCTTGGATAGGCTGCCACATCGAAGTACAACGGATATACATTTCTAAACAAAGTCATTTTGCCGATTGCCGATCGATGGCGACTCAGTCCGAATATGGGAATCGCTGTCCGTATCCGCGACATCCAAAGCGGCGTCGATCCAGACTCGGTTAATGCGATTATGGCCTTGATATCCAAATGATTGGCGGCATACATGGTGGACATGGAGATGGCCTCGTCAACACGCCCAAAGCGCCTTTCCAGACGATGACCGGATTGCTGAGTTATGGGCTGCTTCTCTGCTGCCAGAACGGCGCGGACCACGGCATCGACAACCTTGTGTGGATGTAAGCCGACCGCAGTTTCACCTGAAAGCATCACAGCGTCGGTTCCTTCCAGTACGGCGTTGGCCACATCGGAAACTTCAGCTCGTGTTGGAACCGGACTATGGATCATGGATTCCATCATCTGGGTGGCGGTTATAACCGGTTTGTCCAGCCAAATGGCCCGTTGGATGATGTGCTTCTGTATGGCCGGTACTTCGGCATCTCCGATTTCCACACCCAGGTCACCGCGTGCCACCATCACGCCGTTTGCTGTCCGAATGATATTGTCTACATCAGCTATCGCTTCTGAGCGTTCAATTTTAGCAATAACCCCGGCATCGCTCCCGGTCATTTCTAAAATTCGACGAGCCTCCTGAATGTCGTCGGCATCGCGGACAAAAGAAACTGCTATGTAGTCAACCCCTAAATCGGCTGCAGTTTTGATATCGCGGCGGTCTTTAGCAGTCAAAGCACCGGCCGAAAGTCCTCCCCCACGGCGATTGAGTCCCTTGCCACTGGATAATGGGCCACCGGTCCATACCGTACAAATTACCTGTGACGCATTGACCTCTTTGACAACTAACTCTATGCGCCCGTCGTCAAGCAGTAGAACATCGTCCGCAAATACATCTTGTGTCAGTTGCTCATATTCTACATACACCTTGCTCTGGGTTCCGGCATTGAATTCCAACTTGCTATCCAGTACAAAGGTCTGCCCGTTTTCCAACTGTACCGGTCCACTGGCAAACCCACCGATACGAATTTTGGGGCCCTGAAGATCCGCCAAGATTCCGATTTTCCGTCCTAAGGCTGTGGCACAATTTCGAACAGACGTTATCCGTGTTTCATGATCTGAGCTTTTCCCATGGGAAAAATTGACTCGAACTAAATCGACTCCAGCACTTATTATTTTTTCCAGAACCGAGCTGTCATCGGTTGCCGGGCCTAGGGTGGCTAAAATTTTGGTGCGTCTAAACAAGAAATCTATCCTTATAGGTATTAAAAAGTTTGAACAATAAAGTCGAAAGTCGGTAGGAAAATGAGAGGGACAACAAAGAGTTTATTCGCCTTTAAGAAGATACAATTACTTTGTACTAAGTTTGCACGATCAAATAATTATGGCAAGCAGGATAATTTCTACATCGAAATCGAATCTTGTCTTCATTGCGCATATATATGTGCATGGCGTGGTGGCATTCCGGGCAATCTGGTCGATTCTTGACCGGTTTAATCGAACATGGCCAGGCGAACTGACGTTTGCAAGCCAGACACAAGTAGCGTTGCTTACCAGACCGCAAACGACCATATTTATTTAAAGCGGTAGAATCGCAACGGGGGCATTTTACAGGTAATTCCAGATTGGAACTTATATTTTCAGTCTGCATCTTAAATTTGGGTCCGATTGGTGCATACAATTATTGGAATAATAATAGAAGCATAATGTTATATTTTTGTTAGAAAACGGTTAGGATACCGTAATGGCTTGCTTTAGAAAAAAAATGATTTTATTTTAAAAAAAAATTGAATTTTGAATTTCTGGGCGCTATGTATCTTTGTATTGTTTCCCCATCCCATCGACCGAATTATGATCAGTTTTCTTGAGTGAGAATTGAAAATTCAAGGAGGACACATGATATCAAATAAATGTAGAATTGAGGACTTTTTCAAAAAAGTAGATGGGCGCAATCGTCTTGAGGCCATCCATCTCGCAAATTTGGAAATTACTGAAGCACAACGGCGCCAATTAGCCCAACAGGCTTCTGTCTATAGTGCAGTTGAAACAAAACCGAACTATGTCGATTATTCTGAGTCCCTTAAAGAGTTTATACATTTTGTTCGGTATAGCGTTCGACCCAAGTTAGCTGATTCCATCAAAAGTCAGCTATTTAGGTCATACCTTGATAGCGCACCGGTGGAAACAGACCCAAGATTATAAATGAAATTCGGCTCATCTAGATTAAAACCATCTACGTACGCTTGATTGGTAGGCCCGGTACGCGTCACCGAATTTAGCTTCGAGGTATGCTTCTTCAGGCATCACAGCCATCCGGTCAAGTGTAACCACCAATATGATGGTTGCGATCAGAAACCAAATCGATACAAAAGCGACCGACAACCCCAACATAGATAACACCAATGACAGGTACATGGGATTCCGTGAAATCCGAAAAGGGCCGCCGGCTACAATCTTAATTGCCGGCCTGCTTGGATCGATGGGGGTCCCTTCTCTTTTCAACACAAAGACAGCATGCAGGGCCAAATAGCCTGAAAAAATCCATATCAACACAGCTATCGTCCAAATCATTCCACCCACATACGCAACCCGGAAAAGGCCATACCAATATTCAGCCAGGCCGGCAATGATGAGAAGGATAACAAAAATGACGGGTGGTGGTATCTTTATTGCTGGTGAATCTTGTTTTTTTGGTGACGCCATCTGTAAAGCAGCAGTATTCGGATTCGATGCGATAAATAATGAAATATATCATTCCTGTTTCATATGACGTACGATTTCACCTTCCACGAGGTAGATAATTTCCTCAGCTATATTTTCAGTATGATCGGCCAGTCTTTCTAGATGACGTGATATCAGTAATAGATTGATCAGGTATCCAACTTTATCCGGGTTTTCCTGGATGGCCTGTTTGATGCGATCATAGGCTTCACTTTTAATATCGTCGACCTCATCGTCTAATGTGGCAACTTTATAAGCCGTATCCATGTCCAGATTGATGAGGGCATCCAGGCTCATTTTCAACATGGCTTGAACTTTCTCACCCATGGATGAATAATCAAAAAAGTTATCGATGGGTTCGAACTTGGCTGTTACCCCAACCCGTTCAGCGATATTTACGGCTTGGTCGCCGATTCGTTCCAAATCATTGTTAATTTTTATTACGGCCACCAAAAATCGTAGATCGACGGCCACCGGCTGATGCAATGCCAATACTTTCAAACACTCTTCTTCAATTTCGACTTCGACCTCATCAATTTCGTAATCGGTCTTGATAATCTGGTTGGCTAGCTCCGAATCGTTGTCTTCCACAGCCTTTAAGGCCATTTGAAACCGTTCCTCAACCATGGAACCCAGGGTTAGGATTTGCTTTTTTATATTTTCCAGTTCTTTTCGAAAACGTTTGGTCATGTTCCCTCCTGCAATAATCTTTTCAAAATGTTCCAGGAGTTAAGCATATTTATTTCTATTTTTCCAACATAATTTAGCACTTAACAAAAGCCTAATTTACTCCTAACAAAACACTAACAATTAAGACTTACACTGCTTGCACATTGAAACAGCGTATACATTATGAATTTAACATATATCTCTGCCACCAATTTTGAACCCGTTGGTTTCGCCGTTTAAGGAGTAAACAGATGCCGGCAACCACCTTATTATTTGTGCTCCTCTTACTCTCATTAGTCGGTTATTATTTTGGCCGACGACGCGCTTTCGTGGTCGCCGGTTCACCAAGCCAGGTCAAAGAGCTTCACTCGCGCCCAACCTATTACGGTGCATTGACAGCACTCTGGTGCGGAATTCCCGCACTTCTTATATTCGGCTTCTGGTTGGCTTTCGAAGATACCATAATTACCCAACTGGTGGTGGCCCAATTCCCAGAAGAATTGCACAAGTTGTCGGCTGCCAAGCTGAACCTGATTGTCAATAACATCCGCAATCTGGTCAGTGGCAATATTACCTCCGGAGAAATCGATGCCACGATGCAGGCGGCTGCTGACCACTACCGGCAATTGCAAACCATCAGCAGTGCAGCATTGTCAGTCATCGCCGTTGCTATTGCCATTGGGGGCATCTTACTGGTTCGGGGACGAATCAAAGCCAGTTTACGCGCCCGCAATCAGGTGGAATCCATCATTAAATATGTTTTAATCGCCTGTTCCACCATCGCTATTTTTACAACCATCGGCATCGTTTTGTCCGTATTGTATGAAGCTATCCGATTTTTTCAGATTATCCCCATCACCGAGTTTTTGTTTGGACTGGAATGGAGTCCCCAAATGGCCATCCGCGCGGATCAGGTGGGATCTTCCGGTGCCTTTGGTGCCATACCGGTCTTCATGGGCACGCTGCTTATTTCCGCCATTGCCATGGTGGTGGCAGTCCCCATCGGTCTGATGTCGGCAATCTACTTGTCTGAATACGCCAACCGCAGTTTCAGATCCCTAGCCAAACCCTTGATCGAAATTCTGGCCGGTATACCCACAGTTGTTTACGGCTTTTTCGCGGCCTTAACCGTGGCACCGTTTATCCGCGAAACAGGTTCCATGCTGGGTATGGATGTCTCTTCCGAAAGTGCTTTGGCAGCCGGTTTGGTCATGGGTATCATGATCATCCCCTTTGTCTCATCTTTGTCGGACGACTTTATTAACGCGGTGCCACAATCCTTGAGAGATGGTGCCTACAGCCTTGGCGCCACCCAATCGGAAACCATACGTAAAGTCATTATTCCGGCGGCACTGCCCGGTATTATCGGTGGGATATTGCTGGCCGTATCCCGCGCCATTGGCGAAACCATGATTGTGGTTATGGCCGCCGGCCTGTCAGCTAACTTGACGGTCAATCCTCTCAAGACGGTCACCACCGTAACCGTTCAAATTGTTACCCTGCTTGTCGGGGATCAGGAATTCGACAGTCCCAAAACCCTGGCGGCCTTTGCTCTGGGTCTACTTTTGTTTATCGTCACCTTAATACTGAACGTCATCGCCCTATACGTCGTGAGGAAATACCGGGAACAGTATGAATAAAATCGTTGCCACGATTTTAAGTAAACCAAAGTCAACGACCACCGATCTTGTCAGTGGCTTTTGATTAGAGTAAAAAGGTTCAGAATATGCGGAAACAACGCGCCATCGATATCGTCAACCAAAGCCTGCCGCGACGTTATCGATCCGAACGCCGATTTAAATGGTATGGTATTGCCGCCATTGCAGCCAGCATTGCCTTTCTCTCGCTTCTGTTTATCTCTATTTTCGCCAATGGCTACAGTGCCTTCTGGCAGACTTATATTCAGTTGGAAGTTCATTTTGACCCTGAAATAATAGAACAGGATTCATTGGCTACGGCCAACTACCAGGGGCTTGTTAAAAAGACCTTGCGCGACATGTTCCCCGAAGCAAAAAGCCGGCGTGACAAACGCCAACTTTACAGCATGGTCAGCGGCGGTGCGACTTTTCAATTGCGCGATGCGGCGTTAACTGACCCCAAAATTATCGGTGAAACCCTGTCTATCTGGGTACCGGCCGATGATGACGTGGACATGCTGGTAAAAGGCCATATCGAACGAAATGTCCCTGAAGGTGAACGGCGTTTAAATGACCAGCAGCTCAAATGGCTTGATGCGCTCGCAGCACAGGGCAAGCTGGAAAAACGATTTAATACAGTATTCTTTTCAGTTGGCGATTCCAGAGAGCCAGAACTCGCCGGGATATGGGGTGCCGTGATGGGATCTTTTTTCACCCTGGTCGTTACCTTGCTGCTTTCTTTTCCCATTGGGGTAGCTGCGGCGGTCTACCTGGAAGAATTCGCACCCAAAAATCGCTGGACCGATCTGATAGAGATCAACATCAACAACCTGGCCGCGGTTCCCTCGATTGTATTTGGGTTATTGGGGCTGGCCGTATTTCTTAATTTTTTTAACCTGCCGCGCTCAGCCCCTGTGGTGGGTGGTCTGGTGCTGACGCTGATGACACTGCCGACCATCATCATCGCCAGCCGGTCGGCATTGCAATCCGTACCCCCTTCAATCCGGGAAGCCGCTCTTGGTGTGGGGGCCTCAAAAATGCAGATGGTCGCCCATCATGTTTTACCCCTTGCGCTTCCGGGCATGCTGACCGGTACCATTATCGGCATGGCTCGTGCCCTGGGTGAAACGGCTCCGCTTTTGATGATTGGTATGGTGGCCTTTATCGTTGACATTCCCGGTGGTTTTACCGATCCATCCACAGCGCTTCCGGTGCAGGTTTACCTATGGGCCGACAGTCCCGAAAGGGCTTTTGTGGAACGTACATCTGCGGCCATTATGGTTCTTTTGGCCTTTTTAATCACCATGAATGCTGCCGCAATAATATTACGAAAAAAGTTCGAACGCCGGTGGTAGGTTCAATATTGTTAGGATCATGAAAAATATCCTTATAAAGCACCATTGAAAAGCCTTAAGGAAGCCACCCGATCCTAAACTTAAACAAAATACAAATGTTTAGCTCATATGACCCTAACAAATAGATCTTAAACTCTCTCGTAATTTAAGACGTCGCCTCAAGCACGTCTTCGGTTTTATTATATTTTAATCCTAAGGAGGAAAGAAGCATGAAAAAAGGAATCATCGTTTTGATCGCTGCAATTTTTGTGGCAACTACCATGGGTACTGCCATTGCAGCATCAGGAAGGGATTACATCAGCATCGTCGGCTCATCTACGGTTTACCCCTTTGCAACTGTCGTCGCTGAGCAATTTGGCAAAACCACATCGTTCAAAACCC
>Ga0180436_10002210_pt1 | contig 18664 bp, 18 predicted proteins | sample SS_ome_2_FD_132434 | JGI IMG/M metagenome (GOLD analysis project Ga0180436, IMG submission 132434) | Hypersaline lake sediment archaeal communities from the Salton Sea, California, USA - SS_3_S_2 metaG | ecosystem: Environmental > Aquatic > Non-marine Saline and Alkaline > Hypersaline >...
AGGAAGCTGAAGCTCTGCAGGCCGATGCAGTCGTCAACCTGAGGTATACCACCAGCACAGTTATGCAGGGTGCCGCAGAGATCCTGGTTTATGGTACAGCAGTGAAATTTGTTTGATCACTTATTTCTTCGAGGCCTTGATGGCAACTGTGATGGTGGTGCCTGCACCCGATTCGCTCTCAATGGTCATCCAGCCCTTGTTCACTTCTACAATCTCGTGAGAGATCTTCAGACCCAGGCCTGAGCCCTTCTCCCCACGGGTGCCGTTGGTGGAGACATGTGTTCTTGCATCCAGCAATTTATCAAGCATGGATTCCGGAATACCGATGCCGGTATCGCTGATGCTTATGATGATCATGCCCTGCTGCTTCCTGGAAGCAATATGAATGCTCCCCTTTTCAGGTGTGAATTTCATGGCATTGCTCACCAGGTTCCTTATCACAATGTAGAGCTGGTCCCTGTCTGCTTCCAGGTAGTGATCCTCGTCCACATCGAGATTGACTTTCAGGTTTTTTTCCTTCAGTCCGATGTTGATCAGTTCGAGGCTTTCCTGGATCAGTTCCATCAGCTGCACCCTTACCGGTGTGGCTTTTAGCTTTCCTGTCTGAGACCTTCCCCATACCAACAAATTGTCCAGAAGATTGTAGGTGACTTCAGAAGCGCTGGCCATCATTTTCAGCAATTCGTTACGCTCCTTGTCGGGTATATCCGGATTGTCGATGAGCATCTCAAGGGCCTGCAGGTTATAGCCAATAGGTGCTCTGACATCGTGACCAATGATGGCAAATAACCTGTTTCTTGCATTCATGGAGGCCACCAGGTCTTTGTTGGTTGATTCCAGTTTTTTCTTCTGACGCTCCAGTTCGCGCGATACGGATTGCAGCTCTGTGGTACGTACCTCCACCAGGTCCTCCAGATGGTTTTTTACTTCATTCACCTCATCGGCCAGTTTCTGAGCCTTCTTCTGGAGGAAGTTGGATTTGTCCGCAAAAATGTAAGCGTATATGAGCAGGTATATAAACATGGTATAATGAACAATATATACCGTGTCGATGACATCAATCTCGTTGAGCATATCGTTCAGGGTACCCGCAAAAAGGATCAGCAGTCCCAGGGTAAAGGATGGTGCATGGCTTCTGCCCCTTACCCAGGCAGTTAATACTACGTAGAGGAAAATAATACTGACCAGCAGGAAGAATACGAAGAAGTAGCTTAAGGTAAAGGAAAACAAACTGATGGGCGAAACAATTACTATGGCGATAAATACCACGGAGATCCAGATGACTACCCTGAAAAACCATTTGGGGAATTCGATGGGGAAGATGGAACGGATCATCAGGGTAAAAAAGGGCGCGAAAAAGTAGACGTTCAGGTAGTCGAGCCGTGCGGTGGTAAGTCCGTTCAAATTGAGTGTCTCTATGACTGGCAATTCAGAGAGCATAACAACCCGAAGTGCCATCAAAAAGCATATGATGGAAAAATACAGGCGGTAATGTTCCGTACGTATCAGGTAGAGACCCAGAAAATAGATTCCAATGATCAGGAAGGCTCCAATAAGAAAATGCCCTCTGAATAATTCCCGGGTTCGTTCCTCTTTCACCTGGCTGGCCGTGCCCAGAGTAATTCCTCCCAGTATCCCACTTAAGCGATGGTCAAAATTTGATACTTTGATGAGCAGTTCAACCTCCCGGGTGCTTACGCTTCCTGTCATCACCGGACGACTGTAACGGGTAACAGTCTGGAATTTATTGACTCCCGGAAAACCCAGATAATCTATGGCCTTTCCATTGAGGAAAATGCCCGATGCCGAATACACATCCTCTAATTTCAGGGCAATATCTGTCATGCCCTCCGGCAAAATCATTAACAGACGGTAAGTGGCAAAACCATATCGTTCCAACTGTGGATATTCGTCCTTCATGTTTAGCCAGGAACCGGGGACCTTCATATAAACCATCTCGCCGGAAATGTTTTCATCGGCCGGATTTAACATCTGGTTCCAGTAGAACTCAAACTCCCCCCTGATCTCAAGGGGTCCGGAGGCATTAAAATCGTATTTGGTGAGATCAATTACTCCTCTATTTGCCACTGGAGCCAACTGGGCATGCAAATCCGGCAGCAATAAACATGCGGCTGCAAACACAAATATGACTGTCGGAATTCTCATGGCAGAACGACCAGATAAAGTTATGCTTTTTCTTGGATGAAAGAGCGATTTTTTCGTTGAACAAAGTTCGAAATCACCAATGCGGAGCTAATGATAATCATGCCAGAAATGGTGAGTGCCTGCGGACTCTCACCAGGCAGTAATATCCAGCTGAATATGGCCCCAAAAAGTGGTATAAGAAATTTCCACAGGTTAAGATCCGAAACCACAATACCGGGTCTCTTCAACAGGGTGATCCAAATGGAAATGGCAATTGCAGATAGCAGGCTCAACCAGCCTAGAGAGAGGTAATACGTGGCCGGTTTGGGCTCCCAGTGAAATCCCTCCAGAGGAAGAGAGAAGAGGTAAAGGCCTGCCCCTCCAATGATCATGGAAGCTGAGCTGATTACCAGGGGCGGGACCTTCTTTTTCTCCCTGGCTACAATCACATTGGTAAAGCCCGAAAGAATATTTATTCCTAGCATGAGTAAGATTCCTGCCACAGCCACATGTCCCGAGGCCGACTGAGGATCTTTCCCCAGACTCACAAGCACAACCCCCATAATTCCGAAAAGAATCACCAGGGTTTTTTTGAGGGTCATTCGGTCGCCCGGCATGGTGTAATTGGCAACCAGTGCAATGAAGAAAGGCTGCGAGCCAATAACAATGGCTGCCACAGCTCCTGGAATCATATTGATCCCGGTATAAAACATGGTATACTGCAGGAAGGTCTGAAGAAAGGCGAAGAGTAAAATCAATTTCAGGTTCTCCCTGATGATCCGAAAATAACGCGGATTGTATCTATAAGCCAGTGGCAATACCAGTAAGCCGGCAATAAAAAAACGTATGCCTGCGAACTGTATGGGGGTGGCATACTGCAATCCGATTTTCACACCTGCAAATGCAGTGGACCAGAGCAAACAGGAAAGGATGGCCAGTATTGATGTGTGGATCCTGGAATGGCTCATGTCCATTCCTTAGAAATCGTCACCTAAGGCAAATACCGGCTTGCGATTCATCCATCGTCCACGGGTGAAATCCGGAAAATCCTGAGGCTCTCCGTTGTTTTCTATGGAAAGCTCAGAAAGAGGAGTTATGGCACTCCATGCCGCGGCATCATAGGCATCCAGAGGTGCCTCCAATTTCCGCTTGACAATCTCCACAAAGGCATGGTCCACAAAGAAATCCATTCCACCGTGCCCGCTACCCATGGCATATTCGCCATGCTTTTTCCAGAGGGGATGATCGTATTTTTCCAGGTAGGCATCCAGCTCCTCCCAACGGTGTTCGGGGCTCTTACCTTCCACATAAATGCGCTTCATGTAATAATCAAATTCGGTAAGTCCTGCTGCACCCTGTATCCTGAATCCCAGCGAGTAAGGACGTGGTGAATTGCAATCGTGGGTAACAATGATGGTTTCCCCGTTGCTGGTTTCTATGGTGGAGGTGATCACGTCTCCCTGCTTCCATTTTAATGAAGCATTGGGATGATCGGCACCCCCTTTGGGATGATTTACGATATAGCGGTTCAGACCCACTGCTTTTGTGGCAGCAGATGTGAGTGTTGAGAACCTGTTGCCCCTGTTAATATCAAACATGGTAGCCACAGGACCCACACCATGGGTAGGATAAACATCCCCGTTTCTGAGAAGCGAATGCTGTGTACGCCAGGCTGATTCCGAAATGCCCTTTTTGCCAAACTCCACACCATCGCCATAGGCTGTTTTTCCATCATTAAATTTCACTCCCCGCAGATCGTGCTGATAGCCGCAGCGTGCATGAAGCAGTTCACCAAACAAGTCTTCTCTGACCATCTGAAGCACGGCCATAACATCTCTTCGGTAGCATACATTCTCGAGTATCATTACCGGAACGCCGGTCTCTTCGTGGGTGTTAACCAGGTCCCAGCATTCTTCCAGGGTATTTGCTGCACTGACCTCTACTCCGGCATACTTACCAGCGCGCATGGCATCCACAGCCATTCTGGTGTGCCACAACCAGGGAGTGGCTATGATGACCCCATCCAGATCGGAACGCTGCAGCATTTCCCGATAGGCATAGTCGTCGCCGCTGTATTCTTCAGCTTTGGGAAAATCAGCTTTCGAGATCATGGCCTGTGATTTCTCCAGGGCATCGGGGTCCAGGTCGCAGATGGCCGGAATAAGCACATCGTCTCGCTGCAGAATGTTGTTCAGGTGGTTCCTTCCCCGCAATCCTACTCCGATGAAACCAATTCGTGCCTTCTCTCCGGCATTATTTCCAAATACGGGAAAAGGCAGAGCCATTGCTGCTCCGGCCATCAAACCCGTTCTGATAAAATTTCTTCGTTGCATTTGCATTGTATGTTATTTGTTGCCCCAAAGGGATTCGGGGTAAGTACCATCGTCCACCAGTTTTTGTATGGCTGCCAGCACCTTGGGTTTATCTTCCTGGTAAGTAACACCGAACCATGATTCAGGGGTCTGCAGGACCGACATTTTTGCTATATCGGCTTTCAGCAGATTATCGACCACGTAAGGAATAAAAAACTCAGCCTTGGGATTATCCAGGTTCTCTCTGAGGAAGACCCTGAAATTATCCTCAGCAAGTGGGAAAAAGTCAGGAGTGAATCCAAAAAGATTCATTGAAACGGTCGACATGGGATCCAGAGGGATTACAGAACCATCACTGTCTTCAAAAACTATGTTCCCGTCCTTGATATATATTTTTATCCGTTCGACCATGCCTTCCAGGTATCCCTGCTCATCAACCTGGCATACTCCCCGGGCCACTGATCCGTGTTTGGAAACCGTTTTTTGCAATTCGAATCCCACCATGCAGTAATGCCCTTTGCCGGTTTTCTCGACCAGGGTAAGAAAGTGTTGCATGATCTTGTAGGATTTCCTGCCATAATAATCGTCCGCATTAATAACAGCAAAGGGTTCTTTGATCACGTCTTTGGCCATCAAAACCGCATGAGCCGTACCCCAGGGTTTCACACGGTCGGGGGGTAGCAGGAAACCGTCAGGCAGGTTGTCGATGGATTGTATTACGTAATCAACTTCCAGGTCGGAGGGGAATTTTTTCACGTAGTTGTTCTTAAAATCTTCCTCCATTTGTGGTGAAATCACAAAAACAAATAGATCAAATCCTGCATGCAGGGCATCGTAAATAGAATAGTCGGTTATCGTTTCTCCTGAAGGTCCGAATGGGTCCACCTGCTTCATACCACCGTAACGGCTCCCCATACCTGCTGCAAGAATTAAAAGTGTCGTACGCATACCATCAATTTTTTTTAAATCTAAAGATTGGTAAATGTACATATTTGAGATAAGCGAGAAAAGATTAAATTTACGACCATTACATAAACTAACTAAACTTCAAAAATCTCCTGCAATGAGCAATTCTTCCAAGTATAAAGTCGGACCGGCGGTACCTCTTATGATCGTTGGTGTTGTCTTCTTTATGATCGGTTTTGGTGTCGGTATCAGCGGCTTCCTTACCCCGGCCTTACGGTCAGCATTTGATTTGACCACCGGACAATCCTACCTGGTTACTGCTGCGATCTTCTCGGCCTTCGTAATTTTTGGCCGTCCTACCGGATGGGTGATCAAAAAAATAGGATATCGACGGGCCATGATGATCGCATTTTTTGTGATGGCACTGGGCATGTGGCTATTTGTCCCATCTTCCAAGGCAGTTAGCTTCCCGCTGTTCCTGGTTGCTCTTTTTGTGGGTGGTATAGGAAATACTTTGTTGCAGGGAGCTGTCAATCCCTACATCACCATCCTCGGTCCTGAAAACACCGCGGCTGTGCGGATGAGCCTGATGGGGATCATGAACAAAATGGCCTGGTGGCTGGCTCCCCTGTTCCTGGGTTTGTTCATCGATCTGGCCAAGGTAGAGGTGAATGATATCATCATGCCTTTTTACATTGTGACAGGCATCATGATCGTCCTGGGTATTTTTGTATACTTTGCACCATTGCCTGAAGTGAAAGCCGAAGGAGAGGATGAAGAAGACGCAACTGCTGAGTCTTCCTATGCTGCTAATAAAACCAGCATTTTCCAGTTCCCCCACCTTTTACTGGGTGTATTTGCACTCTTTGTTTACGTAGGTATCGAAACACTTCCGATGGCCTCCATTATTGATTTTGCGCGTGCCACTTTCGGAGACGTACCCAACCTGGAAAACTATTCCAAGTTTGTAACCATCGGCCTGGTAGCCGGATACATATTCGGTGTTATTGCCATACCCCGCTTCGTGTCGCAGCAAAAAGCGCTTATAAGCTTTGCCGTCATCGGAATCACTGCCTCCCTGCTGCTGATTTACCTGCCAGCTAAATTTGCGTTCTATGCCCTTCTGCTGGCCAGCTTCGCCAACTCACTGATGTGGCCCGCCATCTGGCCCCTGGCAATGAAAGACCTGGGTAAGTTCACCAAAGTTGGAGCTTCCTTCCTGGTGATGGCCATTGTGGGTGGGGCTGTTGTTCCCCTCATTTTCGGAACCATAGTGGATGCTGTAAAAACCACCGAGGTAGCTTTAGTAGCCAATTATCAGACGGCCTACTGGGTGATGGTCCCCTGCTATTTATTCATTCTGTATTTTGCCATTTCAGGACATAAAATTAGAACTAAGTAAGATGAGTAAACAATATATTGGTGTAGATATTGGCGGTACTTCCATCGTAGCCGCCCGTTTCTCCGAAAGCGAAATGCTTCATAAGGATGAGGTCCCCACAGGGGCGCATCGTCCGGCCGAAGAGATCATGGAATCCTTGTACGAAGCCATTGAAAAAGTCCTTACCGACGATGTCTTGGGAATTGGCATTGGAATGCCTGGCTTTATGAACTCTGAAACCGGTGAGATCCTTCAGATCAATAACATCAAATCGTTCAATGGATTTTTCATCAAACCTGCCGTTGAGAAACGATTTAATATGCCTGCCTTTCAGAGCAACGATGCCAACTGTTTTGCATTGGGAGAAACCTATTATGGTGCAGGAAAAAACTACACTAACCTGGTGGGAATCACCCTGGGTACAGGATTGGGCGGAGGTATTATCCTCAACCGGAAAATCCACACCGGGATGATGGGTGGAGCAGGCGAGCTGGGCTGTGTTCCCTTCCATGGAGGCATGGTCGAGGACATTACCAGTGCGGCTCTGTTTAAGAACAAGTATAAATCGACGGGACTTGACCTATACAAAAAGGCAAAAGCCGGCGACCAGGATTCCATGGCAGCCTTCGAAGAATTGGCTACCAACATGGGCGAGCTTATCAGGATGGTTATGTTCATTCTGGCTCCCGAGGCCTTTGTGATCGGTGGATCGGTGGCCAATTCCTGGGATCTGCTGGAAAAACCTCTGCGTAAGGAAGTAGACAAATTCCTGGTTCCCATGATCAGTAACAAGGTAGACCTGGTGAAAGCCGAGCTGGATAATGCCGGTTTGTACGGGGCTGCTGCACTCTGCATCTCCCAAATGTAAAGACTATGACCATTCAAGAAATTGCCGGTCAATTTGCCACAGAGGGGACTCTGGGTGAGTTGAAGACCCATGCGGGCGGACACATCAATGATAGCTATCGCCTGGTGAACCAAACAGAGGGTTGCCCCAATTACCTTTTGCAAAGAGTCAACCACTTTGTATTTAAGGATGTTCCCCTTTTGATGAATAATATGGTACTGGTCACGGATCATGTAAGATCCAAGATCAGTGCTGAAACTCCCGGTGAAGAAGCCAGGCGAACCCTGACCATTGTACCGGCCAGGGACGGAAAGTCCTATTTTAAAGATCCGGAGGGTAATTTCTGGAGGATCCTTCATTTTATTGAGGACCACCTGGTATTTGAAAGTACCACCGATCCGGAAATCGCCTATGAAGGAGCACTTACCTTTGGAAAGTTTACCACCCAGTTAAACGACCTTCCAGCCGAAAAAGTGGGCACAATTATACCTGACTTCCACAACATGAAGTGGAGGTTAACCCAGCTGGAAGAAAGCATTAAAAAAGATGCAGCCGGCCGTTTGAAAGAAGTCAAAAAGGAGATCGAGTACGTGGAGTCCCGCTCAAAAATGATGCTTACCGTTCATGAACTGGGCGAAAAAGGAGCCATCCCTCTTCGGATTACCCACAACGACACCAAGATCAGTAATGTCCTCTACGATACAAATAAGAAAGGCTTATGCGTCATCGACCTGGATACCATACAACCCGGGTATGTGACCTCTGATTTTGGAGATGGCATCAGAACCCTGACCAATACCGGCGAGGAGGATGATCCCAACCTGGACAGGGTGACCATGGACGTGGGGCTTTTTGAAGCTTTTGCTTCCGGTTTTCTGGATTCGACCCGGGAAATCCTGTCCCAGACAGAAAAAGATGCTCTTTTGTATGGCGGACTATTGTTCCCCTACATGCAGGCAGTGCGCTTTCTGATCGATTACATTGATGGTGACATTTACTACAAGGTAAAGGATCCGGAGCATAACCTGGTACGGACCAGGGCCCAGCTAAAACTGACCCAGGACGGGGAAGCCAAAATGGATCAGCTGAAGGCCATCATTCAAAAACTTTCTTAGATCCCATGCTTGTCGAACTTAATTCAAATCCTTCTGCACGTCATTTTATTGATCAAAAGAATTGGGTAGATGCAGAGGGCATTCAGGTAAGCTTTACCATAGGTCACGACGGAACAAATATCTACCTGAACTACGAAGTGGAAGAGCCCCAGGTTAGGGCTGTGAATACGGAATTCAATTCTTCTGTTTGGGAAGACAGTTGCGTGGAATTCTTTTTTGCACCCAAAGGAGACTATTACTACAACTTTGAAATGAATGCGATTGGGACCCTCTTATGCGGCTACGGTAAGGACCGCCATACCAGGGAACGCCTTAATGACAAGATCCTTAGCAAGGTACACACCAGGTCTTCCCTGGGAAGGGATGCCTTTGAAAAGACCGGCAAAATTAGGTCGTGGAAGCTGGAGGCCCGCATACCTGTTGAAGTTCTGATTTACAGCGAGATTGAGATTTTATCAGGGCTGGAAGCAAGGGGCAATTTTTACAAATGCGGTGACAAGCTTGATCATCCCCATTACCTTTCCTGGAAACCTGTTCAGACAGCTGATCCGAATTTTCATCTTCCGGAACATTTCGGCCAGCTCTCTTTTCAGTAAGTTTGTGATCACAAGTTGATCCCATGAAAAAGACAGCGGAGCAGATCCAGTCGGACAAGCTATTCAAGAAAATCTGCCGAAAGCTGGGGACCACCCTGAGGGACCACCAAATGATCCGGGAAGGGGATCACGTTCTGGTGGGTTTGTCGGGGGGGAAAGATTCCATGATCCTGCTTGCCGCACTGGCCGAAAGGCTCAGGGCCATGCCCTTTGATTTTAAGTTGTCTGCTGCGCATATCGAAGCCACAGGGATCGGCTACGAGATTGATCGTGAAAAGCTAAGCTCTTACTGCAAAGAGCTACAAATCCCCCTGCACTATCGTACCACGGAACCTGATCTGGAACAGGACCCCTCCAAAGCGGCATGTTTTGTTTGTTCCTGGCACCGCCGCAAAAAGTTATTCGAGCTCACCAGGGAGTTGGAATGCAACAAACTGGCCCTGGGACATCATCGGAACGACGCGGCAGAAACTCTTTTGATGAATATGATCTATCATGGATCCATCAGCTCCCTTCCCTATACTCTGAGGATGTTTGACGGTCGCATCGAACTTATAAGGCCCATGATGGACCTGGATGAAGTTTTATTGAAAGAGTATGCCCGTTTGAATGAATTGGTGAAGGTGGAAAAAAGTTGTCCTCACGAAAATAAAACCCAACGAGAGTCCATTCGGCAGTTGCTATCGAATATTGAGGAATTACACCCCCAGGGCCCCTTCAACATCTTCAAATCGGCCAACAAGATATTCGAAGAATACCTGCCTAGGAAGGACTAAATTCACTTACCCGGGCAAAAAGAGCCTCCCAGGCCCAATGAGAAGCAGTATAAGAGACTGGTGAATCCAGTTGTTCCCCCTTACGTTCCCCGCCGACTGCCTCCCCAAAAATATTCCAGCCTGTCCCTGTTTCGTCCCTCATGATAATGGGAAACTCACCCCCCGCCGGCTCCATGCTGTAATTAGTGCGGTAAGCAACCACAAACTGCTTCTCGGAACTGCCAGCCACAACCACATTTCCGCCCGGCTGTATAAGTGTTGTATGCAAGACCATCTCACCTGAAAACAACTGAGGATCGAATACTTCTACCTGGTCGCGACTGAGTATGCCCAATTTCCTATCGGTGTAAGAATCGTCGCTGGCTTCTTCATTGCTGGCCCAGGCCGATTTTTGAAGAGGGTCGTGCAAAAAGACCCATGCATCGGAAAAATGGGTCCTGACTGTTTCCCACGAAGTTTCGAACATGGGCAGAACTTTGGCATTCACTTTATCGTGAGGCCCGTACATACCCACAAGTTTCATCTGCGACCATATACTACCCGAGTTTAGGTCAAGGGGCATCAGGTTATCCCTCAATAGATAGCCAGAAGCAGTAAGCAGAAGCGTATCGCCACCTAAAAGCCTGTCAAAGGCAACTGAGCTCTTCGTGATGGGGCAGTAAGTGATGGCCGCAAGAGCTCCTCCCCTTTCTTCATTAACCACTTCCACCAGCATGTTTTTAAGTGGATACGTAAAAATCTCTCCGTTAAGTTTGATTACCAGCATAACTTCCTCATCATCCAGGTAGCCAACCTGACTGGCAGGTGTATGTTCGGGATACTGAATCAACTCCCAGGGTTGCAGCTGACCTGTCACATCCTGGCCCCATTGTATTTCCTGAAAAGGTCCACTATTCTCGTTCTGATCGGGATCGATCTCGGTATCGCAGCCATGCATTACACCTAGTGCTATGAATGCCAGGGCAAATTTTTTCATCTCTCGAAACATGATATCTAGTAAGTCGATGTTCCTCGATAAAACTTACAAGGACTGTTCAAGAAGTTATCTGATAAAGCTTTCTGGCCTCTTCAGGGTCCATTACTGGCAGCTGGCACACATTGTCCCTGCACACAAATATCCGGGTATCCTTATCCTCGAAACGATTTTTGAACAAAGGAAGCTCGCTGTCCGCTTCACTTCCTGCCAATATTGCGTGTGGCAGATAGTCTCTACTTAGATTCTTATGCACTGAGCTGGCTGAGGGCCCCGTTACTATCAGCTCATAGAAAGGATTAAGATGCATAAGCATTAATCTACCCCAATTGGAATAAGCCATGGGATATTGAGCAAATCGGCCTTGCATCTGATTCATTATGGACGCTGACAGCTCGAGATATTCCCTGTTCAGCAGAATATGACCCAGGCGATAAAGATTATGTGCCATCACAGAATTGGAAGAGGGAATTACATTATCCTGAGTCTCCACATTGTTGGCAATAAGCACCTTAGAGTCCTTTCCGTTGTAGAGAAACATATCTGAATCCCGGTCGAAAAATTGATTCATTATGGCGCCGGCCAGATCCGAAGACAGTTCGAGCCAAGCCTGATCCAGACTTGCGGAATAAAGGTCGAGACAGGCTTCCAAATAGATTGCATAGTCTATATGAAAGGCCTGAATAGATCGATGACCATTTTTGTAATTTCTGTACAGCATGCCCTCCGCGGTCCACAACTTTTCTCTGATAAGACGGGCACTTGTTAGTGCCAGTTCGAGGTAATGCGCATCACCCAGGGCCTGGTATGCATGCGTCAACCCAGATATCGTCAGGGATGCCCATGAGCTGAGGGATTTATCATCGAGACCCGGTGCAACACGCTTGCTTCTTGCACTGAGCAGAATCTGGTTCCATTCCTGGATCTTTTTCTTAAAAAATGGAAGGCTCAATCCTCTTTCTTTCGCAAAAGTTTCGGGATCGGAGGTACGATAGAGGATGTAACGCCCATGCTCCCACAGACCTGTTGCATTCACATTGTAGTATTCCGAAAAAAGGTCCTTATCACCTTTCAATAAATCTTCCAGTTCTTCTTTGTTCCAGACATAATATTTTCCTTCCTCTCCTTCGCTGTCAGCATCCAGTGCTGAATAAAAAGCGCCTTCGGAGGAAAGCATTTCCCTCTCCAGAAAGCTTATGCTTTGCCTGACCACATCCGCATAGCTATCCTTCCCGAACAATTGGTAAGCCCTGGAATACAGTTTGATTAGTTGGGCATTATCATACAGCATTTTTTCAAAATGGGGCACCTTCCAGATGGGGTCCACCGAATACCTGGCAAATCCGCCTCCCACCTGGTCGTATATTCCGCCGCGGGCCATGCTGGCCAGGGTCAGTTCCACATGCTCAAGCACTTTCTTATTTCCGTACTGATATCCGTAGTGCATGAGAAATTCCAGGGTCACAGGCATGGGAAATTTCGGAGCTCCCTGCTGTCCTCCCTGCATGGAATCGAATTTTCCTGACCACCTGTCCACTGCCTCGTGAATGACTTCGTGACCGGGAGTCCCCTCCACCAACTCCACCTGGAATAGAGAGTTCTGACGAATGCCATCGGCAAGATCTGCAGCGTACTTAAGAGTCTTTTCCGTATTTTCCAGGTAATAGGTGTGGACCTGCCTTAAAACCTCCATCCATTGCTCCTTTCGGAAATAGGTCCCACCGAAGATGGGCTTTCCGTCGGGCATGGCAATACAATTTAATGGCCAGCCTCCCTGTTGATTTAACATCTGAACGGCGGTCATATAGATATGATCTATATCAGGACGCTCCTCCCGGTCTACCTTTATACTGACAAAGTGCTCGTTCATCAACTCTGCCACCTCATTATCCTCAAAACTTTCGTGTTCCATTACATGGCACCAATGACAGGAGGAATAGCCGATGCTCACAATGATCAGTTTGTCTTCCCTGGCTGCCTTTTCCAGAGCTTCTTCACCCCAGGGGTACCAGTTTACCGGATTATGGGCATGTTGAAGCAGATAGGGACTTGTCTCGTTAATCAGTGCATTCTTCATTAAAAAAGAAACAGAATTGGCACCTGATTGTTCCGCAATAAGGCAAGATTAGCAGACGGACTTACCTTTGATCAAACTTCTGGATTTCTGTCTTTGCCAGGTCCCCTTTGATCTTCCTCACCCGGCTGTCGTTCCGAACTCCGGTAAACTCAGCAATGAATTCTGCAGGGATCTGCAATTCAATGGCATTGACTATAAAGGTGTTCACTGCAATTCCAGCCGTTAAACAACTATACAGCGGCACTCGCTGGTCCCCTTCACGGGAAAGAGTGACCTCCCGGTTCAAACCTACCCGCTTCCCAAGTTCTCGCAGGTACTTATTCATAGTAACAAGGCTTATGGAAGGAAAGGCTGTATTGTTCCGGTAGTATTTGTTTTCATAAGTGTGGTATATCTCCTTTCCGAACGTATTTAAAGGTACACGTCTGGGACGTCCTCCCTGTCTTCTGACCACTACCTCGGTAGCAGTAAGATCTTCCTTTTTTAAGAGCTGCAGTTCAGAATATCTGAGTCCGGTAAAACACATAAAGCAAAAAAGGTCACGTGCCCTTTCCATCATGCGGGATTCGATTGCATGGTCCCTGATTCCCATCAGTTCTAACCATTTTAAAGAAAGCATCTGGCGCGATGTCTCCTGAAGAGGTTCCATTAACTTATAGAACTGCTTATATTCCCGGTATACATTAAACCCATTATCGGTGGCCCAGTTGAGAAACCAGATAAGAATGCTTACCGCCTTGTAGGTAGTTGAATCCTTGTAGGAACGCTGCTTACAGAATTGGATAAAACTATGCAGAAATTGCTTGTCCATTTTCTCAAAAGAGCTTCCGAAAGTACTTTGATCATCAAACTCTCTCAGTAGTTTATAGATACTCCTCACTTTGCGATAAGTAGCTTTGCTCCAGCGAGTAAGGCCCTCATCCATAAATTTATAGAAGACTTTGAAGAATCCATTGGAGTATTCAGGCTTCAGCTTACGAAATAGTGTACGGAAGTTCTCTGCATCCAAATCTTTACCTGAATCCTGAAGGGCAGTCATGGTCCTTTTTGCGATTTCTTCCAGAGTTTCAAGCCAGTTATTCAGACCGGAGGCATCGGGATTGGCAGGACTCACCCTTTGAAATTCCGGATCCCACCCGTTGATATCTGTTTTGAAGCCTGTGGCCAAAATGACCCGCTTCCCCTTAAAGGATACACTCATGAATACAGGACGCTTTTCAAGCAGAACTCTCCCCATTTCATCTTTCCGTTTCTCGATATGGAACCTGGTTCTCATCCATTACAAGTATAGCAGGATTTCGGAGGTTCAAAGAGAGTGTTTATAAACATTGAGTACTTTTACCAGATGGAGAGATTCCTGCGCCAGACCGATGATGGTTCACATACCCTGTATGTGCAAGAACTGGACGAAGCATACCATTCTACCCATGGTGCCATACAAGAATCGATGCATGTCTTTATAAAAGAGGGATTGCAAAGCCTAAACAAAGCAAAACTTAGAATTCTTGAAACCGGATTTGGTACAGGACTAAATGCCCTGCTTACGTGGAAAATTGCGGAACATTCGAAGCTTAGCATCCATTATCACAGCGTTGAAAAATACCCCTTGAGCAAGACGGAATACGCTCAATTAAACTTCGAGACTCTGATCGGGGGAGTTCCACAAGGCTTGCTTAATGAAATGCACGAAGCTGATTGGGAAAGGCCGGTTCAAATATCCGAGCGTTTCTGTCTGTTCAAAGAAAAGGCGGATTTCCGCAGCATGAATCCTGAGGGAAACTTCGACCTGGTCTACTTCGATGCCTTCTCGCCGGATACACAACCAGAGTTATGGTCCGAAGAGGTATTCTCCATCATCAGAAACAGGACTGAGAAAGGTGCTGTACTGGTAAGCTACTCCTCCAAAGGATCTGTTCGCAGAACATTGATTTCCTGTGGTTTTAGGGTAGAAAAAGTTCAGGGTCCTCCGGGTAAAAGGGAAATGATCAGAGCCCTAAGAATATAATTGTGTGGTCTATAATATTTCTCCTATCTTCGCAGTCAATTTAAGCTAAACAAGAAATAAAATGAATAACAAACACATTATCACACTCATTGTGGTAGCAGTAGCAGGCATGGCCATAGGATATTTCATTGGAACCGGAACATCCAGCGGTATCAAGTCCGAATCACAGGTATCTTTAAATAACCAGACGGACTCTTTGAATTATTTCCTGGGCATTATGTACGGTTACAGTACTGAGCAGGCTCCATGGGAAATTAATGCTGACCTCCTCGCATCGGGAATGGTTCAGGTATTGAAGGATAGCTCTTCCTACGATCCTATGACTGCAGAAGCAATTCTGAACGATCTAACTTCAGGCATTCAGGCAGAAGAAGCAGCGGCAGCCCAGGCAGAATCCATGAAAACCATGGAGGAAGGTATCGCTTTCCTCGAAGAAAATGGAAAAAAAGAGGGAGTGATCACCACTGAGTCTGGCTTACAATATGAAGTTGTTACCAAAGGAGAAGGACCCATGCCCGAAGAAACATCCACAGTGTCTGTTTTCTATGAAGGGACCTTAATTGACGGCACTGTATTTGACGGCAACATGGAATCAGACTCTCCAATGTCATTCCCTTTAAATCAGGTGATCAGGGGATGGACAGAAGGCCTTCAGCTAATGCCGGTTGGATCTACCTATAAATTCTATGTTCCTTCCAACCTGGGATACGGACCTAACGGTGGCGGACCCATACCCCCAAACGCAACACTGATATTTAAAGTTGAATTGGTTGAAATACAGTAAATCGACTTACACGAATAAGAAAAGGCTGTCTCCTGCGTAGTGGAAACAGCCTTTTTTCTTGATCACAAAGATCGGTTTTTGGCTTTCTTCAACAAAAACTATCCTTAAATTTACTCCTTCACAATAAAAAACGAAATATGAGCTTCGAGATTAACGGCCGCCTGGCAGAAAAGTACGAAACCCAAAAGGTATCAGATCGCTTTCAGAAACGCGAATTTGTCATTGAAGTTAAATCAACAAGTGCCACCGGATATGAATTCGTTGATTTCATAAAATTCCAGTCCACCCAGGACAAGTGTTCCATGCTTGATGATTTCAGCATCGATGACACCCTGAAAGTATCTTTTAACCTGAGAGGACGCAAGTGGGAAAAGGAAGGCCAGGTATCCTATTTCACAAACCTTGAAGCCTGGCGAATTGAAAAACTTTCAAACGAAACTAACGAACCTGCAGCTCCTATTCAGGAAAATTCAGATAGCCAGGAAACTCCCTTCCCTTCTAATCCACCCGAGAATGATTCCGGATTTGATGATCTGCCATTTTGAAAACGTGAAAACAATAAACAAACCCCTAATGAATGTTTGGCAGAGGCATCAAACCGGTAAAAAATCATTCCTCTTGTGAACGTTCAACTTCAACCCTGTCTACTTCTCCTGAGCTATAATACTTAGGAGTGACTTTCTTTATAGGAATTGAAAACTCAATAGTAATACCCTTAAATGAACTGTCGGTGACCTGGATCTCTCCTTTCATGGCCCTGACCAGTCCTGCGGCTAACTTGTAACCCAGTCCGACGGTGTCGGAGGTATTGTACCAGTCCTCTTCTATTTCAGTTGTATCAAAGATCTTTCTGACTCTCTCCTGCAGCAGCATGTTGCTGCTGTCTTTGATGGTGAAAACCAGCTTATTCGTGTTGGCGAATGTGGCGCCAAATTCGACGACTCCTTTATTGGTCTGGGTCAGGGCATTTTCAACGAGACAGCTTAATGCTCTCGACAGGCGCTGTCTATCAGTAATAATCTTTGCTTTTTTAAATGCTTCTCTCACATTCAAAAGCAATGCCACCTTTTCCCTGTTTGCCCTGTATCTGTCCAGGTTATACTTGTTGTACAATTCGTTCAACAAGTCGTAAATCTCCACCTCGTCTTCTTTGAGTTTGAGATTACCTGTCTCGATCAGGGTTAGATCAATCAGGTTGTCCATCATGTTTAAGAGCGAATTGCTGTTCTTGGTAATGTGGTTGATGTATGCTTCCCGCTGATCGCCATCTACCTCGTCGTCACCCAGGAGGTGCGAAAAGCCGATGATGGCATTCATGGGAGTCCGTATCTCGTGCGAGATGTTGGAAAGGAACCTGGTCTTCACCCGGGTCCCGTCTGACTGAAATTGCTTAAGTGTATCTTCGAGGCTGGCGACTTTTTTTTCCAGCATCTTGGTATACTCTAAAAGCTCATTATAGTCAGGCTTATCTCCCATTACCAAAATTCAACAATATTTCAATGTGCTATCACCATTCCTCACTTCGAGAATGGTCCATCCACCTAGCGCTTCATCCTTTTCAGGATCTTCTCAGCTTTCTTGCTGTAGAAGTGGTTTGAGGAAGATGCAATCATAGCTAATTGCCTGCGAGCACGATCCGTTTCATCCATTGCAAGTAAACATCCCGCCAGATACCATTCAGATTGCTGAATGAACAGGTTGTCGTTATGCTCAATGACCTTGATAAAGGAATTGCTTGCATCCTGGTGCTGCTCTATCTCCATGTAAGATACCCCTGTATAGAAGTCAGCCTCCACTTTATTGCCTGCACTGATCTCAAGGACCTCATCGTAGCAATCAATGGCTTTTTCATATTCTCCCAGGAGGAAATAATTCCTGGCGTCGGTCATCCATCTGCTCGTAGCATCGCTATCGGCCGAACGATTGGTAAGCACCAATTCATAGGGTTTCATGTACTTGGCAAACAAGTCGTTGTTAGATAGTGGCCGACCAAGTACTGTGGCCAGACCTATGGCTACCAGAAGTGCAAGTGCTGCCGATGCTGCGTAATGCCATGGCCTGGTAAACCGAAAAACCCTTCTTCCGGAGTCCGATGTTCGTGTTTCTTCCCGCAGATCTGTCAGCTGGGCCCGGAAATCCAATACTTCCGTATCGGCTACGGCTTCGTCCACCTCTTTATAAAGGTCGAGATCCACCAATAGATCCGGACTGGCGCTGAGCTCCTGCTCAAACCTGGCCAACTCCTTCTCTGAGAGCTCGTTGTCCAGATACTTTTGTAAAATGTGCCTGTCGCGTTTCATATGTTTAAATATTAATTGGTTACAAGGGTTGAGGTACCGGGTACAGCCATTCCTGGTCATACCTTATGGAACCTTAACTCCCTGGCACAAGTATGCACGCTTGCATACTTTCCAGAGTGTGTACAATCATGTACACTGCAATGCAGGAATTTCCGTTTCCGGATTTTCCTTTCGCTTCATTGTACCCCGGATATAATCCTCCCAGGATTCAATTCAACGATTCAATATCTTTGCGGTCCATTGGACCGTCTTAATGTCTTATCTAATTATCCTATGATTCAGAATTACTTCCTTGGGGGGGATACTAAGTCTTCAACTGGATCACCTTTCCCACCCTTCAGGTAGTTCAATTCCTTTTCTTGGATAAGATCTTTTTCAAACGATTTAAAGTTGACAGTTTTCATGGCTTCTCAATTAGGGGTTTAACTTCCGTTTGTTTTTGTTTTC
>Ga0180436_10002211_pt1 | contig 18660 bp, 12 predicted proteins | sample SS_ome_2_FD_132434 | JGI IMG/M metagenome (GOLD analysis project Ga0180436, IMG submission 132434) | Hypersaline lake sediment archaeal communities from the Salton Sea, California, USA - SS_3_S_2 metaG | ecosystem: Environmental > Aquatic > Non-marine Saline and Alkaline > Hypersaline >...
CCCGAGGCGGTCCTGCCGGAACTTCCCCGCAAACCACCCCGGCGGCTGCGCCGCCACAAAGTTCTCCACCGGCCCCGGTCCGCTCTCCCGCAGCGAGGCCCCGACGATCTGCTTCACCTTCCCCTCGTGCAGATCGATGCATGGCCGGAATCTCGTCATTGCCGATACCTCGAATTGCCCCGAATCAATCCCCTTGCCAATGACATTCAGTATTTCCGCCACGCCGCCGGGACGAAGAGAACAAGGACCGCGTAAAGCTCGAGACGGCCCAGCACCATCAGAAGGGCGAGGAAGAGGTGCGTGGCGGGCCGCAGACCCGCGTAGTTCCCGGTGGGCCCGACCTCGCCCAGCCCAGGTCCGATGTTGCCGATGCTCGCCATCACGGCCGCCACCATGGTCTCGAACTGCGCCCCCCGGGCGGCCTCGAGAAATGCGATGACGATCATCGAGCCAAGCGCCATCAGCGCAAAGAGCGCCACAAAGAGAACCGTCTGTGCGCGGGCCGTCTCGTCGATCGGGTTGCCGTTCACCTGCACCCGGAACACCTGGTTGGGCCGGAAGGCCCGCACGATCTCGTGATGCGCGGAACGCACCAGCAAGATGATGCGGCTCACCTTCATCCCGCCCGCCGTCGATCCGGCACAGCCGCCGATAAGCATCAGACCCAGCAAGACGAAGTGAGCCCCCACCGGCCAACCGCCGTAGTCGACGGTCACATACCCCGTGGTCGAGACGATCGAAACCACCGTGAACGCCACCCCCCGCACCGTTTCCCCGCCCTCCGGCCCCGCCGCCAGAAAAACCACCGCCGCCACCGCCCCGACCGACACAACGATCAACCCCCCGTACCACTTGGCCTCCTCCTCGCGTTTCAACCGGTCCCACCTGCGCTGCATCGCCACCACGTAAATCAAGAAACTCACGCTCGCCAGAAGCATGAACAACAGAAGCCAAAGCTCGATCAGCGCCCCCGTCCGCCAGCCCGAAAAGTGGGCAATGCTCGCATCATGGGGACTGAACCCGCCCGTCGACACGCAGGTGGTGGCATGCGCCACCGCATCGAACCAGCTCATCCCCAGCAAGCGCAACCCAAGCAGGCAGACCACCGTCAACACAAGGTAGACCTTCCACAACGTCAGGGCGGTGTCGCGGATCCGGGCCGAAGAAGCTTCGCCGGTCTGAAACGATGACTCGTTGCGGAAAAGCGATTTCGCCCCGCCGCCCAGAGTGGACAAAATCGCCACGAACAGCACCAGAATCCCCAGACCGCCCAGCCACTGCGTCACCGCCCGCCACAACAAGACCCCCCGCGGCCACTCGTCCAAGTCCGTGATCACGGTCGCACCCGTCGTCGTGAACCCGGACACCGCTTCGAACAGGGCCTCCCCGGCCGACAGTCCCGGCTGCGACAGCACAAAGGGCGTCGCCCCGAACACCGCGCACAACAGCCAACCCAGTCCCACGATCACCACCCCTTCACGGCGCGGAATGCGCTCATACTTCCCGATCCCGAACGCCATCAGCAGAATCCCCGCCACGAAGGTCATGCCTGCTCCGGTCATCAGAGGCGCCACCGCCGATCCGCGGTCCGATACCGGGTCCGCCAGCCCGAACAGCCCGCAGAGCGCCATCGCAACGCTTTCCAGCGTCAACAACGACCCCAGCACCTTCGCCAGCAACTTGTAGTTCATCGCGCCTCGGCAAGGAACGTTCCACCCGGCCGGCGACGCGCCGCGGGCTTCCGCATCGCCTTCACGCCCTGATCACAACCCATCCTAATGGAGCAATTTCAGAAACTTCTTCCGCACTTTCGGCGCCACCATGGCATAGATCCGGTCCCCCGGCTCCAGTTCGTCGTCCGGTCCGGGGACGATTGCCCGCAACCCCCGCACCAGCCCCACCAGCACGCACCCCGACGGCCAGCCAGCCTCGCGCACCTTCCGGCCCGCCGCCTTCGCCCCATGTGCCACGTCCGTCTCGATCACCTGACCCGCGCTGAACTCCTTCACGACGTTGAACGGCTCCGTGGTCAGATAGCGTTCGATGTCGCGCCGCGTCGCCTCCCGCGGGCTCACCGCCGCCACCACCCCGAAGTGCCGGCCGCTCGACCCGATGGCGCGGGCATAGTCGGCGCGATGAATGATGGTCAGACAGTTCTTCGCCCCGATGTTGTGGGCCTGCAGGCAGGTCATCACGTTGTCCTCGTCGCTGTCCCCGGTTGCCACGAAGAAGTCCGCCTCGCCGACCTGCTCCTCTTCCAATTCCGCCACCACCGTGGCATCGGCGTTGATGACGGTGGTCTCGCCAAGACGCGCGGTGAGTTCCCGGCAAATCCCGGGGTTCTTTTCAAAGACGCGCACCTTGCAGTCCCAGCTTTCCAGCATCTGTGCCAGCGCGAACCCGTACTCGCCCCCGCCGAAAATCACCACCCGCAAACCCTCCCGCCGCCCGCGGCTCCCCTGAATCCGCTCCCCCAGCGTCCGCAGCCGCCGCGGCTCCCCGAAGATCGTCACTACGTCCCCCGCTTCCAAAACCGACGAGGCGTCCGGCACGTAGCTCTCGCCGTCCCGCGTGACGGCCGCCAGACGTGTCCGCTCCGGCACCTTCAACTCCCGCAGCGACTTCCCGAGCACGTCGCTCTTCCCGCTTACCCGCACCTGCTGCAGTTCAATCTTCCCCCGTGCCAGCTCCTCCACCACCAACGACTCCGGATTCCGGATGAACTTCGCCAGTTCGATGGCCGTGAGACGTTCCGAGCTGAAGATGTGGTCGATCCCGAAATGTCCCCGGAAATCGAAAAGCCACTCTTCCCGCTGCAGTCCCGGATGCACCCGGCTCACCACCGTCGCCACCCCCATCGCCTTCGCCATCGAGGCGCTCATCAGGTTCACCGTGTTCTCGCTCGTCAGCGCCAGAAACAACTCGCATTCCCCGATGTTCGCCTCCGCAAGGGCATGCACGCTGCTCCCGTCGGCACAGATCACCTTCGCGTCGATGCCCCGCTCGAGATCCTTCGCCAGCCGCATGCTCCGCTCGATCACCGCTATGCTCTGCGCCTCCCGGGAGAGTTCGGTGGCCAGATAACGTCCAATCTCTCCTGCCCCAACAATAATGATGTGCATAAGAGCAGCGCCGGAGCGCCCCGCCATTCTCCCCCGCTCCCCCCGTCATGCCAGAAAAAACGCCCGACGCCCGAAACGCGGGAGGTTCCGGCTCCCCGGCGGTTTGCTTCCCAAAAGAAACCTCGGCTTCCCGGTTGCCGGCAGGCGGCGGGCGTGTCATGAAAACAAACACGCCGAGCCGCCCGAACAGGGGCGCCATCTCCGCATACCAGGCGTCGTCGCCGCCGGCAACCTTCAGCCCGGCCACCCCCGGAACAGCCGCGGCAAGGCGGGCGATGCCGGCCGGGGCAAACCGGCGCCTGGCGTGCGGCGGATTGTGGATGACCAGCCTCAGGGCACAGGAAAGGGATCGTTCCGGAAGCGCTCGTATTGGTCGCGCAGGCCGACGCCGCCTTCGGACTGGGCGGAGCCGCCGTGGTAGGACTGGGTGAGGGCGCGGCGGGACCACTCGACGGCCTTGGCGCGGTCGCGTTTGGCGAACCAGACTTCGGCCATGGTGTCGAGGTAGGCGGCCTGGCGGGGGCGCATGTCGAGGGCGGCGCGAATGAGCTCATGGGCGCGGTCGAGGTCGCGGCAGGCGCGGGAGGCCGTCCAGGCGGCGCTGTTATAGGTGTTGTGCGCGTCCGGGTAGGCCTTGATCGACTCTTCGAGGCGCTTCGCCACGATCCGGTAGTTGCGGTCGTGCTCGTCGACCAGGCCGGCCTCGCGGAGGAGGGGGAAATAGTCGTCGGCCAGGAGGCCGTCTCCGTTGAGCAACTCGAAGCAACTGCGGAAGATCTTCCGGGCGGCGGGTTCGTTTCCCTCGTCGAGGAGGGCAAGGCCGCGGTAGAGGTCGGCCGCGAAGCGTTTCCGGATGAAGACGAGCGGGTTGAGGTAGGTGGACCTGCCCCGGATGTATTGCATGGCGTCGACCTCCGCGAAGGCGGCGGCCTGTCTCCAGCGTTTGCCGCGCTTGGCGTGTCGCGCGTAGTGTTCCGCGGCCGGATGCCAATACCACTCGTTCGGGGAGCAGGTGGCAAGGAGAAGCTTCCAGTAATGCTCGGCCTCGGCAAGCGCGCCCTGCCGGTCGAGATCGCCGGCCAGTTGCCGGAGACGCATCGCTTCATCGAGACTGAAGAGTTCGATCCGCTCGAGGATGTCGCCGGCCTCGGCAGGGCGCCCGGCCCGAAGGAGCGCCCCGGCCTGCAGGGCGAGAAAGCGAAGGTTGGTGGGCTCGGCCTCCGTGACGGATCCAAAGGCCGCGGCAGCCTTCTCCCACTCCGCAAGATGAGAAGAGTACGCCGCGAGCTTGGCGCTCCAGATGGTGGCTTCGTCGAGGCGGTTCAGTTCCTCAAGCAGCGAAATCACGGTGCCGGCATCGTCCCGCGTCTCGGCGGCTTCGAGGAGGGCCGTGAAATGCTTGACGCGGTCGTCGGCGTCCGCCGCAGCGGCCCGCTCGGCGAGCGCCTCCAGAACCGGATCGAGCTGCTCGGGCGGCATGTGGACCACGCCGTAAATTGCTCCGAGGAGAAGGAGGCGCTGGGCGGGCCTCCCGGCGGAGGCTCCCTCAAGCAGCCTCCAGAGCCGCCGCGCCGCGTCATCCTCGCCGAAGAGCAACGCAAGGAGGACTTTCGCATCCTTCTCGCCGGCTTCCTCACCGAGTTGCGCGGAAGCCGCCCGGAACGCCAGTTCGTGGAGGCTCCCGCCCATGTCCTGAAGCTGGCCGAGGAATTCCCTCCACCGCTCTTCTCCGTCCTCCCGGGCGATCGCCGCCAGTTCCTCCATGATTTCCAGCGCCTCGTCCTCCTCTCCACGGGCGTGCAGGAAGGCGGCGAGGGTCAGGAGGTCGTAGCGCATGCGATCCGCCGCCTCCCACTCTTCGCGCAAGCCGGCGAAGCGCTCCTCGCGCCACGCCCGTTGTTCCCCGGCGGTTCCGGCGTAATCGATCGCCGCCAGAGCCCGGGCGGGTTGCTCGGTCATTTCGAAGTAGCTGAAGGCGGCTTCGGGATAATCGCGCTCGATGACGGGAAGGGCGTGCTCGAAGTAGCCGTTCAACATGAGCGACAAAAGCGCTTCGCGCTCTTCCTCGCCGCCGTCGCGGGCCAGTTCGGCAAGGGTCAGGGCGTCCCTTGCGGCGCCCTCTTCGTCGCCCTGCCAGCGCTTGAGGGCGATCCCGGCGTGGAGCCGCAGGACCGGCGTGCGTCCCTGTTGCCCTGCGAACCACGTGAGATAGGGTGCCGGATCCCCTTCGAAGAGCGCAAGGGAGGCCACGAGATCGTCGCGGCCCAGTTGCTCGGCCAGCTCCCGGGCGGGCCCGGTCCGGCCGGCGGCCCTGAGCAGCGCCAACCGCATGGTGGCGGCCTCCTTCTCGCCGGCCCCCGGAAACAGATTTCCCTCCGCGGCGAAAAGGCGCTCATCGTTGGCGGGCGCCATGCCGTTGTCGAGTTCACCCTGCACGCGCATGAAAGCCGCGCGCCGGCGGCAGTTCTCGTCGTCGAACGGCGTCAGTTGCAGCAGTTCCCAAGCCTCTTCCCTGCGGCCCGCCACCAACTCTCCGAGCACGGCCGGCAGAATCGCCTTGTCGAGGATCTCGCTGCAGGCCTCCCGCGCCTCGGGGTCCTTCTCGAACCGGTAAAGCCGCAGCATCTGACGATACGCATTCTGCTCGTTGAGCTCCTGGAAGACGTCCTCCTTGCCTTCCACGCCGCTGCGAAAATACCGCTGCACAAGATCGACAACCGCCTCCGGGGTGCCCGGGGTAATGCCGGTCCGAATCCGCTGCAGCAACAGGTTGGCGCGGTGGGCCACTTCCGGGTCGGGGCTGGCGGTGCCTTCTTCGAGCGCCCCGAGGGCCTCCTCCCCAAGCTCCCAAAGTGCGTTCGTGGCCGCCTCCCGATCACGATAGCGATCAGCCGCGAGTTGTTCCACGAGATCCCGCGCCATCGCCGCCCGGGCGGCCGGCACCGGCGTTTCGGCCTTCTCGACGGCGGCTTCACCGATCACGGCCCCACGCAGCGGCCCCCTTTCGGGCCGCTCCTCGCCCATCGCAGCCCATCCGAGCGTCGCGGCGGCCAAGGCAAGAAGATGGGGTCGTCTGATCATGCTGCTGGAATTCAGGGGGCCGACGATCCCTCGCGGGAGCGTGGGAAACAGGGCAACAACGCACATCGAAGCAGATCCGCAACCCTCGTCAGCCCGATTCACCCGGCACCGGTCAACCCTACCGGAAAAGCGCCTACTTGCCGATGCAAAACCTCCCGAAGATCTCGCCCAGCAGTTCCTCGGTCTCGACCCGTCCGGCGATCTCTCCCACCGCCTCGAGGGCGAGGCGGAGATCCACCGCCGCGAATTCCGGGCTCGCCCCGCCCTCGAGTTGCCTTCGTCCGGCCTCGACACCCTCGCGCGCCCGCCGGAGACAATTCTGATGCCGGGCGTTGACCGCCACCGCCTCCTGTCCCCAATCCCCCTCCCCAAACGCCAGCTCGTCGCGGATCGCAGCGGTCAGCTCCGACAATCCGGCCCGCTCGCGACAGGACAACCGGACCCCCGCAACCCCCTCCCACCCGCGATGTTCCCCAAGGTCCGCTTTGTTCAGCACCAATATCCAGTGCCTGTTTTCACGCTCGGCACGTGACAGGAGGCGCCCGGGCGGCTTGCTCACGTCGGCCACTTCGAGGATGAGGCCGGCTTCTGCAAGATGGCGGCGGGTGCGGGCCACTCCGTGGCGTTCGAGCTCGTCATGGCTTTCCCGCATCCCGGCGGTGTCGATGAGCCGCACCGGAACTCCGCCGATGTTGACCACCTCCTCGACGGTGTCCCGGGTGGTGCCGGGAATCTCGCTGACGATGGCGCGCTCCGACCCGAGCAGCAGATTGAGGAGGCTCGATTTTCCGACATTGGGCTCGCCGCAGATGACGGTCCGCACCCCCTCGCGCAGAATGCGCCCCTGCTCGGCGGTGGCCAGCAGCCGATCGATGCGCATCCCGCACCCCGCAAGACGCCTCGAGAGGTCCGCCATGGCGCCGGGATCGGTGTCTTCCTCCGGGAAATCGATGTACGCCTCGAGGTGGGCCACGACCCCGAGCAACTCGCCCCGCAGGGCCTCCGCGGCCTCCCCGAGCCGCCCGTCCAATTGATGCCGCGCCGCCTTCAAGGCCAGCCCGGTCCGGGCCGCGATGATGTCCATCACGGCCTCCGCCTGGGTGAGATCCATCTTCCCGTTCAGAAAGGCGCGCTGCGTGAACTCGCCGGCCTCCGCCGCGCGCGCCCCACATTCGAGCAGGCGGCCAAGGACGCGCTGCGTGACAAGGATGCCTCCGTGGCAGCCGATCTCGATCAGGTCCTCTCCGGTGTAGCTGCGCGGCTTGTGGAACGGGGTCACGAGCACCTCGTCCAACACCTCGCCGTCCCTCTCGCGGATCACAGTCCGCCGTGCCTTCCGCTCCGGCCACTCGACGGGGGCGCCCTGCCCCAACGCCCTGCGCAGCACCTCGAACGCTTCCGCGCCGCCGAGCCGCAATACCGCGATGGCCCCCGGCCCGAAGGGCGTCGCCACCGCGGCGATGGTGTCGCTCATGAGGAGGATTGCACCGTCTCCGGCCCCGCCACGCCCGGCGGCGTTTCGACGGGTTCCTCGTCCTCGCGGGCCGGCACGCTGTCTGGCGGCCTCCCGTCCTCTCCGGCGCCGCCGCCGGGGTCTCCGCCAGCCGGCGCGGGATCCGCCAGCCCGGTCGGAACGGCATTGCCCTCGGTGCCGCCCAATCCCAGCAACTCCCAACACAGGAACCTTCGAAGGACGAGTTCGGGCTCCTCGTCCCCCGTCCATCCCAATTCCACGGTGGCATAGCGCGTCCGCGCCATGGCGCCCGGTATCCCGATCCATGCCACTCCCGCGAGAATGCGGCCTTCCCGGCTGGCCATGTCGATCGGAATCTTGACGTAATCCCCCGCATATGCCGGATCGGCAAAACGGAACCATCGCCGCTCGCCGGATTCCTCGCCCCGCGCCCCCGGAACGTCCTCCTGAACCGTCACCCGGAAAACCTCCCCGACTCCGGGCCGGGGAAAAAGATGGAAATGCCGCAGCCGCCGGTACTTCGTCTGCACGAAAACGTCCCAGTCCAGCAGGAGCCGCCCTCCAACCTCCTTGAAGAACGCCATCACCCGCACCGGCTCCATCGCAAAGTTCTCGCGGGCCGCCGTCGCCGCCAGCAGCAACCCCGGTTCCTCGAGCCCCTTCTGAACCTCCGGCGGCGCCACCGGCGTGAAAAACTCGCTCAGGTCCCACTGCGCCGGACGCTCGTAGCGCATCAGAAACAGGCCGCGTTCACGGTCCGCGATGTCAAGCGGGAAAAAACTGAACGCCTCCACCGGGGTGTCCTGCCCGGCGTCCCCGATCCCCTCGTGGAAGGACTTCAGATCAGCGAGCCGCGACCGCCCGCCGATCACGAACTTGCACCGATCCTCGGCGGTCCGGGCCGCGAGAAACCCCGCAAGGGTCTCGCTCGCGTCCGTCTTCCAGCCGTCGCGAAGGTACTGCTTGCGTCCCAGCGGACTCATCCCCGAAACCCCCTCCGGCGCCTCCCGGCGCTCCTCGACTACTACGGGAGCAGTATCCCCTATGCCCCGGGTCATCTTCCAGATGACAAGGGCGGCCAGCACCGCCCCGATCGCAAGAAGAGCCGCCACGAAGGGAATGACGGGATGGATGCGCCGCTTCGCACCCGGGGCTTCCGGAGCAATCTCCGCCTCAGACGCCGCGGGAACCGCCCCCAAAACCGGCGGCGGCCCGCCTTCCGGTTCCTCGGACGGCCCGGCTTCCGGCCGCTCCTCCCCGCCACGCGGTGACTCGTCAGGCCCCGCGCCGGCCGGCGGGAGTTCCGGCGGCCCGGACGGGACCTCCGTCATCCTGATTCCCGGCGCCTGCGAAGCGGCGCCCTCCCCGCGCGGCTCGGCGGGCCGCGCTGGCTCCTCGACGGGCCGCGCTGGCTCCTCGACGGGACCGGCCACTCCGCCTGCGATTTCGCCTCCGCCCGGCGCCGTTTCAGCCGCGGCGGGTTCTGGTCCCGCGGATCCCTCGGCCACCGGCGGCGGCGGCGACATGACCTGCTTGCCACAGTGCGGACACGGACCCGCCGTCGGGGGAAGATCGTAGGGGATCTGAATCTCCCCATGACAGAACTCGCAGCGGAACCTCCGATGTTGCGGAGAATCGGTTTGGTTCATCGATTGTTAACGTTGTTTGAAAACTAACCTCCCGGACTCCCGATGTCAATCCCGGCGAGGGCGGCATCAAGGGCGTCGAGACATCGTTCGTTCTGGCCGGGGGTTCCGGCCGTGATGCGCACCCACCCCGGCAGCTTGTAGCCGCGCATGGCTCGCACGATCACGCCCCGCTCGAGCATCGCCTGAAACACTGCATCCCCGTCGCGAACGTTCACAAGGACGAAATTGGCCGAGCTGGGAACAAACTCGAGCCCCCGCTGCCGGAAGGCGTCCTGCAGGAAATCCACCCCGGCCCGGTTGTTGGCGACGGTGCGGGCCACGTGTTCGTGGTCGCCGAGGGCCGCGAGGGCCCCGGCTTGGGCCACGGCATTGACGTTGAACGGCTGCCGCGCCTTGTGCAGAACCTCCGCCAAACCCTCCGGGGCCAGTCCGTAGCCGACGCGCAGGGCGGCCAGCCCGTGGGCCTTCGAGAAGGTCCGCATGACGCAGACGTTGCGGCCCTCCTTGACGTATTTCACGGTATCCGGCGGATCGGCCAGAAACTCATGGTAAGCCTCGTCAAAGACCGCCACCACGTGCCCCGGCAGCCGCGCCATGAACCGCTCGATGTCATCCTCGCCGACCAGCGTCCCGGTCGGGTTGTTCGGATTCGCAACGAAGACGAGGCGCGTCTCCTCGGTGATGGCCGCGATCATCGCCTCAAGGTCGTGGACGAATCCCGGGTCCGGAACCTCGATATACTTCGCCCCGAAGAGGGTCGCCATCAGCTTGTAGACCACGAAGGCATGCTCCGCCGCCACCAGCGAAGCCCCCGGGTTCAGAAAACCGTGGCAGAGCAGTTCGATGATCTCGTTCGATCCGTTGCCGAGGACGACGTTGCCCATGGCCACCCCGTGCCGCTCCGCAAGGGCCCCCCGCAGCGCCCACCCGCCGCCGTCCGGGTAAAGCTGCGCCCGTTCGACCTCCCGGCGCATGGCCTCCTTCGCCAGCGGCGACGGCCCGAGCGGGTTCTCGTTGCTCGCAACCTTCACAATCTCCTCCGGCCGCAGGCCCAACTCCCGCGCCGTCTCCTCGATCGGTTTCCCCGGCTCGTAAGCCTGCAGGTCACACACAAAGCGGTTCGCGAAGCCCTGCATCGACATGGCCGCCGAGTCTAGCCGCTCCCCCCGCCATTGCCAGCCCGCAACTCGCGGCGGCGCCAAAACATAATCCGTAAGGAAATGCAAGCACGATCCATCGCGGAAAAAAGAACTTTTCGTCACTGCAAATTCCCTTTGCACTCCCCCGGAAGACGGGTTAGGGTGCAGTGGTCTACCGTGTGCGTCACTCGTTGGTGCGTGCCCGAACCGATACGACAACCAAGGGGGCTGCCCCGCCAAGGTAATGTCATGCCTCTCCAGGAAGACAGGCCCGAGGCGGATGCCCCCACCTGATGGGCTACGGGAACGTGGCTCACGTCACCAATGACGGCACGGCGGATCCAAGGAAACCCGCTCATTCGGATGAGCGGGTTTTTCCTTTTACTCGTGGTAGGGCACTCCGAACTCGACCTGTTTCCAGACCACGCGTTCCCCCTCGAAACAAAACCGGCCGCGGAATGACCGGCCCTCCAGCATTTGGGGAAGCCAATACCGGTCGTCCTCCCACATCAGTTCATACGGAATGCGGTGAATGGCGGTCCAGTGCGGGATCGCTTCGGCCGTGGCGGTGACTTCGCCCGAGTATTCGCGGGCGCGAAACACGTGGCAGTGGATGTCGGGAAGGTCCGTCATCGCAAAAAACAGCTCGCCCACCTTCCGGGGAGCAAGAGGCGTGATGCGCAGCTCCTCCTCCGTCTCGCGAATCGCGGACTGCACCGGAGTCTCGCCGTCGTCGATCTTGCCGCCCGGGGCGTTGATCTTGCCCGCTCCCATCCCCCGTTGTTTCTCGATCAGGAGAACCTCGTGATCCCGCACCACGAACATCAGGGTGGCGCGGAGGCGGGGAACCCACCTGCTCCAGTCAATCGGGGAGGCATGGTGCGCGTCGCCCATCAGTCCGCCGCCCCGGCCAGTTCCTCCACTCCCGCACAGGTGCAGACCACATGCCGGTCGCCGAAAACATTGTCGATGCGTCCCACCGCCGGCCAGAACTTGTCGCCGCGCAGACGCGCCGCCGGGAAAGCCGCCTCCTCCCGCGAGTAGGCCCGCTCCCAGCGGTCCGCACATACGACGTCCGCCGTATGCGGGGCGCGGCGCAGAACGTTGTCCTCGCGATCGGCCTCCCCCTGCGCCACCGCCTCGATCTCCCGCCGGATTCCGATCATGGCCTCGCAGAAACGATCCAGCTCCGCCTTTGACTCCGACTCCGTGGGCTCGATCATGAGGGTCCCCGGCACCGGCCAGCTCATGGTGGGGGCGTGAAACCCGTAATCCATCAGGCGCTTCGCGACGTCCTCGACCGTGATGCCGGTCTCCTTCTGCAACGGCCGGAGGTCGATGATGCACTCGTGCGCGATGCGCCCCCGCCGCCCCTTGTACAGCACCGGAAAATGCTTTCCGATACGGTGTGCAACGTAGTTCGCGTTCAGGAGCGCGAATTGCGTGGCGGCCGTCAGGCCGGGGGCGCCCATCATCCGGATATACATCCAGGAGATGACGTTGATCGAGGCGCTTCCCCATGGCGCCGCGCTGACCGCCCCCTCGCGGTTCGGCAGCAGCGCGTGGCCCGGCAGAAACTCGACGAGGTGGCCCGCCACCCCGATCGGCCCCACCCCCGGGCCGCCGCCGCCGTGCGGGATGCAGAACGTCTTGTGCAGGTTCAGATGACAGACGTCGGCGCCAATCTGCGCCGGGCTCGTCAGGCCGACCTGGGCGTTGAGGTTCGCCCCGTCCATGTAGACCTGCCCCCCGTGCCGATGCACGGTGTCGCACACTTCGAGAATCTCCTCCTCGAACACGCCGTGCGTGGACGGATAGGTCACCATCAGGGCCCCGAGCTCCCCGCTGTGCTTCTCGCACTTCGCCTGCAGGTCGCCAAGGTCGATGTTGCCGTGGTCGTCACATGCGATCGCCACCACCCGAAACCCCGCCATCACGGCCGAGGCCGGGTTGGTGCCGTGCGCCGAAACCGGGATCAGACAGACCGTGCGGTGTCCTTCGTTCCGCGCCCGGTGGAAGCGCCGGATCGCCAGCAGGCCGGCATACTCGCCCTGCGAGCCGGCGTTGGGCTGCAGCGAGATCCCGGCGAAACCCGTGATGGCGGCCAGCCAGTCTTCCAGCAGCCGCAACATGGTCCGGTAGCCCACGCTGTCCTCGAACGGCGCGAAGGGATGAAGATTCGCCACCTCCGGCCACGTCACCGGCATCATCTCGGCCGCCGCGTTCAGCTTCATGGTGCACGAACCAAGCGAGATCATGGACCAATTCAACGCCAGATCCCGCCTCTCGAGGCGCTTCAAATAGCGCATCAGCTCGGTCTCGCTCTGGTAGCTGTTGAAAACGGGCGCCTCAAGGTAGGACGACTGCCGCCGCAGCGGACCGGGAATCCCCGGAACCTCCTCCCCCGCCGGCGCCGCGTCAAAACACTCGAGGAGCGCTCCCACATCCTGCTCCGCGGCCGTCTCGTCCAGCGCAATCCCGATCCGCCCCCCCTCCATCCGCCGCAGGTTGTACCCCCGTTCGCGCGCCGCCTTCAGGATGTCGTCCACCGCCGGAGACGGGCCCACCGTCAGGGTGTCGAAAAACGTGTCGTTTTCCACGACCCGGCCTCGCGCCTTGAGTCCGCCCGCCAGAAGCCCCGCGAGGCGATGCACGCGCTCTGCGATCGCCCGCAATCCGGCGGGACCGTGGTAGACGGCGTACATCGAGGCCATCACCGCCAACAGGACCTGCGCGGTGCAGATGTTCGAGGTCGCCTTGTCGCGCCGGATGTGCTGCTCGCGCGTCTGCAAGGCCAGCCGATAGGCCGGCTTGCCGGCGGAATCGACCGACACTCCCACCAGCCGCCCGGGCAGCTTCCTCTTCAGAGAGTCGCGGCAGGCAATGAACGCCGCGTGCGGGCCGCCGAATCCCAGCGGCACCCCGAAACGCTGCGCCGAGCCCACGCACAGATCCGCCCCGAAGGCCGCCGGTTCCCGCAAAATCGTCAGCCCCAACAGGTCCGCCGCCACCACCAGCACCCCTCCCGCCGCGTGAACGGCCTGCCCGAACTCCTCGTAATCCTCAATCGCCCCACGGGTGTCGGGATACTGCACCAGCGCGCCGATCAACTCCCCCTCGCCGGGCGCCTCGTAATCCCGCCAGCTCCCCACCTTCAACTCCAACCCGGCCGCTTCGGCGCGCGTGCGCAGCACTGCAATCGTCTGCGGGTGACATCGCACCTCCACGAAAAACTCCCTCCCCTTCGGATTCGCGCTTCGCGCCATCGTCATCGCTTCCGCCGCGGCCGTCCCCTCGTCCAGCAACGAGGCGTTCGAGACGTCCAGCCCGGTCAGGTCCGTGATCATCGACTGGTAGTTCAGCAGCGCTTCCAGCCGGCCTTGCGCGATCTCCGCCTGGTAGGGCGTGTAGGCCGTATACCAGCCGGGATTCTCCAAAATGTTGCGCTGGATGACCGGCGGCGTGCAGGTGCCGTGATACCCCTGCCCGATGAACGACTTCATCAACCGGTTGTGCTGCATGATCTCGTGCAGCTCCACCAGGGCCTCGCCCTCGGAAAGCGCCGCGGGAAGTGAAAGGGGAGCATCAACCCGAATCGCTCCCGGAACGGTGTCCTCAACCAGATCCTCGATCGATCCGTAGCCGAGTTCCCGCAGCATCCCGACCGCCTCTTCATCCGACGGCCCGATGTGACGCCGCGCAAATCCTTGGGGAATCGCCATGGCAGAAGCCGGATCCGCGGGAACCACCGCGCCCGGCGCGTTAACGACGCTCATGATTTCAGGAAATCAAGCCCTCGTAGGCGTCCGCATCAAGCAGATCGTCGATTTCGGACTCGTCTTCCATGCGCAGCTTGAAAATCCATCCTCCCCCGTAGGGATCGCTGTTGATAATGGAAGGGTCGCTCTCCGCCTCGGTGTTGATCTCGACCACCACGCCGCCCACCGGCGCGTAAATGTCGCTGGCCGCCTTCACGGACTCGACCACCGCCACGTTGTCGCCCGAACCAACCGCTTGGCCGACCCCCGGAAGTTCCACGAACACGATGTCGCTGAGTTCTGACTGGGCGTGGTCCGTGATGCCGACCGTCACAATGTCGCCGTCCCGGGAAAGCCACTCGTGGTCGGTGGTGTAGCGCAGTTCTTCAGGAATATTCATGGTGTCGCTTTCGGTGGCTATTCGTAGCGCCTCACCGGCGCTTGTAAAAAGGCTTTTTGACCACCTCGGCCGGAATTCGCCTTCCTCGGACTTCGATCTGCAATTCCGTCCCGGACTTGGCCGTCTCCACGGGGAGGTAAGCCAGCCCGATTCCCACCTTCAGGCTCGGCGAGAGGGTCCCGCTGGTCAGCACCCCGGCCTCGCGACCGGCCGCGTCCAGCACTTTGCATCCGCTGCGCACCGGCGGTCCCGGCTCGACACAACGAATCGCCGCCAGCCGCCGCGTGACCCCCTCCTCCTTTTGCTTCGCCAGCTTCGCGCGGCCGACGAAATCCGCCCCCCCGAGATCCACCGCAAAGCCAAGACCGGCCTCCAGCGGAGTGTGCCGGGACGACAGGTCGGCGCCGTTCAGCGGATAACACACCTCGAGGCGCAGGGTGTCCCGCGCGCCCAACCCGCAGGGCGTCGCTCCGCCCTCGATCATTGCCCGGAACCAGTGCGCTCCCGCCTCCGCAGGGCAGAACAACTCGAAGCCGTCTTCCCCGGTGTACCCGGTCCGGCACACCAGCACTCCCTGCCCCTCGATCGACACTTCCTCGACGTGATTGCGCTGCGGAAGGGTGCGCCCCCCGGTCACCCGCGAGTAGACCTCGGGCGCCTGCCGGCCCTGCACCGCCAACCCCGCCATCCCGTCGCTCCGGTCCTCGATCATGACCTCCACCGATCTCCTGCCGTCCAGCCACCGGAAGTCTTCCGCCGTCCTCGCCGCGTTCACCACCATGAAGAATTCCTCCTCCCCAAGCCGGTAAAGGATCAAGTCGTCGATCACACCGCCTTGCTCGTTGCAGAGGAGGGTGTATTGCCCCTCGCCCGGCGCCAGTCCCTCGGCGTCATTCGTCAGCAGCCCGTTCAGCCAGCTCGCGGCCTCCTCTCCGGACACGAAAAACTGGCCCATGTGCGAGATGTCGAACACCCCCGCGGCATTCCGCACCGCCCGGTGCTCTTCAAGGATCGACCGATAGCGCACCGGCATGCTCCAGCCGGCGAAATCCACCATCTTGCCCCCCAGTTCGCGATGACACTCCTCGAGCGGACTGCTTCGGAGATCCGGTCCGGCGGCGCTCATCGGGCGGATGGTGTGGAGCCGGATGAAGCTTGTCAATGCCGCCCTCCGGCTCTTTCCTCGGCCCGTGGGACTTTCAAACTCCCTTGCCCGGCGCTTCGGATGGCTGGCATTCCCCGGCCTGATCCGGGGGATCTCGGTCCTCCATTTCTTCATGTTCGCGATCCTTGTCTTCCGGCCGGCGGCGACCCGGGTGTTCGCCTTCAACTGGCAAGCCATCCTGAACGGCGAACTCTGGCGGCTGATCTCCTTCTTTCTCATCCCGCCGGTCCAGCCGGGCCCGATCTTCAACTACCTCTTCATATTCTTCGTCCTCTTCATCGGATTCCTCATCAACGATTCGCTCGAGAGCGCCTGGGGCAGCTTCCGGACCTCGCTCTATTGCTACGCCCTCCTCGCGTGCCAGATCATCGCGAACATCCTCATCAACCTCGCCCAGCCGGATGCGCCCATCACATGGGGCGGCCAGCTCTTCTACGCGATCCTCTTCATCAGTTTCTCCACCATCCATCCCCTCCACAAATTCCTTTTCGGCATCCCGGCCTTCATTCTGGCGATCCTGGCCGGCCTCATGGCGCTCGGCATGGCCGTCGCGATGCCGCCCGCTGCAATCTGCTTCATTCCCTACCTCGCGTGGGCCCTCCCGCGTTTCCATCGTTGGAGCCGGACCCGCGGCGAGACCATCGGGCGCCGCACCGCCTTTCGCTCGAAATTGCAGGACTCCGGAGCAGCCTTCCATAAATGCGAGTCCTGCGGCGCCACCGACAAATCCCACCCCGATCGCGAGTTCCGCGTGCTCCCGGACGACCGCGAACTGTGCTCGGTCTGTCTCGATGAGCAAAACTCCCCGACCCTCTCCGGCCAACCCCCGGCTTGAATACCACCCCATGCCCGATTTCAGCCAACTGCCCTCGGTCGAGATCCTCTCGTCCGCCCTCGCGGAGGAAGTCCCGCTCCCCCGGGCCCTCGTCACCGGATACGTCCAGCGCGCCCTCGCCGCGTGCCGCGAGCAGGTGGCCTCCGGGCGCCCCGCTCATCGGCAGAATATCGAGTCCGACATCCGGAGCGGCCTTCGGACCTTTGCGGCCTCGCGCCTCCAGCCGGTCATCAACGCCACCGGCATCCTCATCCATACCAATCTCGGCCGTTCTCCCCTTGGAGAGCGGGCCGCCGCCGCCCTGCAGGCCGTCGCCACCGGATACTCGAACCTCGAGTTCCATCTGCCGGACGGCAAACGCGGGCCTCGCGCCGCCTACCTCGAAACCGCCCTCGCCACCCTCCTCGACGCCCCCGCCGCCACCGCCGTCAACAACTGCGCCGCCGCCCTCGTCGTCACTCTCCGCCACCTCGTCTCCCCCGACCGCCCCGAAGTCCTCGTCTCCCGCGGCGAACTCCTCGAAATCGGCGGAGGCTTCCGTATCCCCGAGGTCCTCGAAACCTCCGGCGCCACCCTCGTCGAAGTCGGCACCACCAACAAAACCCGCCTCGACGACTATGCCCGCGCCTCCACCAGTCGCACCGCACTGATCCTCAAGGTGCATCGGTCGAATTTTTACGTCGGGGGCTTCACCTCCGAGCCGGCCGCCGCCGAACTGGCATCCCTCGCCCGCCAACTCCGCCTGCCGCTCGTCGAGGACCTCGGCTCCGGCGCCGTCCTCGATACCGGCCAACTCGCTCCCATCGATCACGAACCAACGCCTCAGGAGGCCCTGCGCAATGGAATCGATCTCGTTACCTTCTCCGGCGACAAGCTTCTCGGCGGCCCGCAGGCCGGCATCATTGCCGGCCGCTCCGACCTCGTCGCGGGCATCAAGGCCGAACCGCTCTTCCGCGCCATTCGCTGCGACAAACTCATCCTGGCCACCATGCAGGAGTGCCTCGAAGACTATCTCCGCGCCCCTCGCGACACCGCCCCGGACATCCCCGTCCTCCGCTTCCTCGCCACCCCCCTCGACAACCTCCAGCGCCGGGCCGAGTCCCTCGCAGCCCTCCTCGCCGATCTCCCGGCCGACGTCCGCGTGATCCCCGCCACCTCCCGAACCGGCGGCGGCACCATGCCGGGATCCGAGCTGCCCTCCGTCGCCCTCGCCATCGCGCCGCATCACGGCCCGCCCGAACAGTTCGCATCCCGCCTCCGCTCCGGCTCTCCCCCCGTCGTCGGATACCTCAAGGACGATTGCTTCCTCCTCAACCTCCGCGCCGTCTTTCCCGCCCAGGACCACGCCCTCGCCCAAGCCGTCCGGAACGCCCTCGCAACCAACCCCGCCAGGCGGACCGGCCAGAGTTCTTGAAATTCAGAACGGGTTGGAAATACCCCTCTACCCAACAACAAGGCGTTCCGGATCTCACGGATTCTGGCGCCAGCGCGGCCGGCCCGAGCAGTCTATCCCGCCAGCCGCGGAGACAATCATCAATCCCTTCCCGCCGCGCCCTCGATATCCCTCTCCGCTGCACTTAACGCTTTTCAAGCCCGGCAATCGGCCTAAAATCCACTTCGCATGCACGCCATGAGGTTCGATTCCGCGGTGCAGAACATCGTCGCACGGGACAAGCGCTTCGATCCGCAGAGCTACTTCCTTCTGAAGGACGCTCTCGATTTCACCCTCAAGCGCACCCGCGAGCAGAACCAGGGCCGCGAGCGCCACGTCACCGGCGAAGAACTCCTGCGCGGATTCCGCGATCACGTGGTGCATGAGTTCGGCCCCATGGGCCACACCATCCTCTGCGAATGGGGCGTCCGATCCTGCCGCGACGTCGGCGACATGGTCTTCAACCTCATCGAGGAAGGCATGTTCGGAAAACAGGACTCCGACACCAAGGACGACTTCCGCGACATCTACGACTTCGATGAGGCCTTCTGCGGGCCGTTCCTCCCCCGGCAGCAGCCCACCCGCTCCGCCCCGCCGCCCGCCCG
>Ga0180436_10002212_pt1 | contig 18649 bp, 19 predicted proteins | sample SS_ome_2_FD_132434 | JGI IMG/M metagenome (GOLD analysis project Ga0180436, IMG submission 132434) | Hypersaline lake sediment archaeal communities from the Salton Sea, California, USA - SS_3_S_2 metaG | ecosystem: Environmental > Aquatic > Non-marine Saline and Alkaline > Hypersaline >...
CGTCGACGCGACGTACGAAGGTCGCCAGCGTCTCGAGGGATGCAAGGCCCACGAGTGCCTCGCCGAGGCGCGCCTCGGGCGCGCCGTGGGCGGCCAGGCGGCGGAGGGCGAACTGCGTGCCGGCGGGCTCCAGGGTGTTCCGTCGCCGGGCGAGGTCCTCGAGCGCCAGGCGCCGCACCGCGTCGCGGTCGTCGACCCTGGCCTCGGTGAGGATCTCGAGCATGAGCCCGGCCAGCGCCTCGGCGCGCGACGCCAGAGCCTTGCCGTGCAGCACGAATCGGGCGACGCCGCCGCGGTCGTCGACGCCGGACTGGAGCTCCAACCCGTGGCTGATGCCGCCGGTGTCGCGATCGATGCGGCGCGTCAGGTCCGCGAGGCTGCTGCGGGCGGTGCCGGTCTCGAGGAGCGCGCGGCCGAGCACGGCCACGTGGGGCAGCAGCGCCGGTGGCAGGCCCGCCAGGTCGAAGGCCAGGTCCAGGTAGGCCAACCCGCGGGTCGGCTGATCGATCCACGCGAGATCGGCGCCGTCGACGCGCTCGACCACGGGCACGGGCCGGGAACGCGCCTCGGCGAGGTCGGCTCGCTGCAGCCGCGGTAGGGCCGCCAGGGCGGCCGCATCGTCGGGCCGTCGCTGGTGCGCCTCGAGCGCCGCCGCCGCCTCCGCCACCCGCGCCAGGCCCTCGGCGCCCTTGGAGGCAGCGATCGCGGCCAGGCGTGCGTCCTCGCTCGCCTGCCGCTGGCGGCTCAGCTCGGTGTCGGGCAGCAGCGTCACGTCGACGCGGTGACGGCCGTCGAGCAGGTCGCGCCGCAGCAGTTCGCCGACCATCGCGCCTCCACCGCCCGCCGCGGCGATGCGCGCATCGATCTCGGCGAACGTGCGGTCGGCGTCGAGCTCTTCCAGCGGGTCGCGCCCGTGGAACCAGCGCCCGAGCACGCCGAGGCCCAGCGCGAGTCCGCGCTGCCCGCCCCACGCGTCGAGCTCGCGGGTGGCGAACTCCATCCGGTTGCGCGCCGCCGCGACGTCCTCGTCGGCCACGCCGCGCTGGGCGATGCGCGCGAGCGCGTCGCGCACGAGGGCGTGGACCTCGGGCACCCGCTCCGTCGCCACGCCCCGCAGGCCGACGCGGAAGACCGGTGTGCGCCGGTCGTCGCTGAAGCCCCCGATGAAGGCCTCACCGATCCCCGCGTCGAGCAGGGCGCGGCGCAACGGCGCCGCCGGGGTCCCCACCAGCACGTGCTCCAGCAACTCCCACGCCATGCTGTCGGCGGGTGAACGCGGCTCGGGGGTGGCCCAGGCCACGGTGGCGATGGCCTTGCCCCTGGCGTCGGCGGGGTACGCCCCGGTGGCCGCCCGAGGGGCATCGAAGGGGGCCGGCGCCGAGGGCGGCGGGAGCGGTTCCAAGCGCTCGGCGCCGGCGAGGTAGCCGGCCATGACCTCCAGCGTCTCCTCCAGCGGCACGTCGCCATGCAGCACGAAGCGCGCCCGGCTCGGGTGGTAGTGGTCGCGGTGGAAGGCGAGCAACTGCTCGTAGGTGAGCTCGGGGATCGCCGCCGGCTCGCCGCCCGCATCGTGCCGGTACTCGGTGTCGGGGAGCAGTGCGCCGGTCTCGGTGCGCTCCAGCGCCCGGTCCGGGCTGCCGCCGGCGCCCTTCATCTCGTTGAACACGACGCCACGCAGGCGCAGGCTGCCGGGGGCGTCGCCGGGCTCGAGGTGCCACGCCTCCTGATCGAAGGTCTCCCGCGTCAACCGTGGGCGGAAGACGGCGTCGAGGTAGACGTGCAGCAGATTGACGAAGTCGCGCGGGTGGTCGGTCGCGAAGGGGTAGACGGTGCGGTCGGGCCACGTCATCGCATTGATGAAGCCCGCCACCGAGCCCTTGACGAGCTCGAAGAACGGGTCCTTGAGCGGGTACTTCTCGGAGCCCGCCAGCACCATGTGCTCGAGGATGTGCGGTACGCCGGTGTCGTCGCCGGGGAGCGTCGCGAAGCCGACCGCGAAGGTCAGGTTGGGCTCGTCGCCGGCGAGGTGCAGGAGTTCGGCGCCGCTCGGTTGGTGCCGCAGCAGTCGGGCGTGGACGCCGAGCAGGGGCAGCTCCCGCTCGCGGATCGGGGAGAAACCGTGGGTGGACACGGGGCGGACGCTACCACCTCGGCCCACCGCGACGCGTGTCGCACGGGTCCCCGGCGAACGCGTGCCGGCGGCCGGGCATCGGGGACGTTCAGCCCTCATTCACATGCATGAGACGACATAGCCTGCACGAGATGCAGGAACTGCATGCGAACGCCGAACTCCTCAACGCCCGCGACGTCGCGCGACTGCTGGGCGTCGACACCGCCACCGTGTACCGCATGGCGAGCGACGGGCGCCTGCCCGGCGTGCGGGTCGGACGGCAGTGGCGCTTCCCGAGCGACCGAGTCCGAGCCGTGCTGCGCCGGGGGGTGCCGGGGGCAGCGGCCAAGGCGACGGAGCGGCACGCTGACGTTCAGGCACCCGGCTGGACCGACACCGCGCTCGTGAGCGATCTCGTCGGTCTTGCCGCCGAAGCCCTCGGCGTGATGATGGTCGCCACCGACATGGGGGGCCGGCCGATCACGCCCATCCTCAACCCATGCCCGGCCATCGCGAGCCGTCTGGCGGAGCCGGGCCTGCTGGCGACCTGCACGCTCGAGTGGCGGACGCTGGCCACCGACCTCGATTTCGAGCCCCGGTTCCGCCTCGGCCCGATGGGCTTCGAGTGCGCCCGGGCGCTGATCCGCTCCGGCAGCGAACTCGTGGGCACCGTCCTCGCGGGCGGGCTCGCCGCGGCCGGCAGCGAGCGGCCGGACGACGGGCTCTACCACCTGGACGAGGACCGGCGCCGCACGGTCTTGCGGCTCCTGCCGCGACTCGCCGCCACGCTCTCGCGCCTCGCCGGGCACCCGGACGCGGCTCTCGATCCGCAAGGAGGATCACGATGAAGCACCTGCTCGTCCTCGGCGGTGGCACGGCCGGCACGATGGCGGTCGCCAAGCTCCGCCCTCGCCTGCCCGTCTCCGAGTGGCGCATCACCGTCGTCGACCAAGACGACGAGCACCACTACCAACCCGCGTACCTCTTCATCCCCTTCGGCGCGTACCGCCGCGAGGACGCCGTCAAGCGCCGCAGCCGCTTCATCCCCGCGGGCGTGGAGCTGGTGTTCGGCCGCGTCGCCAAGCTCGATCCGGAGCGCAACGCCGTCACCCTCGAGGGCGGCGAGGAACTCGTCTACGACCAGCTCATCGTCGCGACCGGCACCACGCCGCGACCCGAGGCCACGGAGGGCACGCTGGGCGCCGGCTGGCGCGAGGACGTGCACGAGTTCTACACGCTCGAGGGGGCGTTGGCGCTGCGCGACGCCATCGAACGCTTCGAGGGTGGGCGCTTCGTCGTGCACATCACCGAGATGCCCATCAAGTGCCCCGTGGCGCCGCTGGAGCTGGCCTTCCTCGCCGACGCCCACTTCCAGGAGCGCGGCATCCGTGACCGGGTCGAGCTCGTGTACGTGACGCCACTCGACGGCGCCTTCACCAAGCCGGTCGCCGCCAAGCAGCTGGGGCACCTGCTCGCCGAGCGGGGCATCCACGTCGAGACCGACTACATGATCGAGCGCATCGACCAGGACGCCAAAGCCATCGTCAGCTACGACGAGCGCGAGGTGCCCTACGACCTGCTCGTCACCGTGCCGCTCAACAAGGGCGCCGACTTCCTCGCCGGCAGCGGCCTGGTGGACGAGCTCAACTACGTTCGCGTCGACAAGCACACGCTGCAGTCGCGCCACGTCCCCAACGTCTTCGCGCTGGGCGACGCCGCCGACCTGCCGACGAGCAAGGCCGGCGCCACCGCCCACTACTCGATCGACGTCTTCACCGAGAACTTCGTACAGCACGTCCGTGGCCTGCCGATGACCCACGCCTACGACGGCCACGCCAACTGCTTCGTCGAGTCCGGATACGGCAAGGGCCTGCTGCTCGACTTCAACTACGAGACCCAGCCGCTGCCGGGACGCTACCCGCTCCCGGGCATCGGTCCCTTCGCGCTGCTCGAAGAGAGCGAGCTCAACCACGCCGGCAAGCTCATGTTCAAGTGGATGTACTGGCACCTGCTGCTCCGCGGTCGAGACGTGCCGCTGCCCGCCGACATGACGCTCGCCGGCAAGTTCCTGGAGGTGGCCAAGTGACCCCGCCCAGCGTGCGCGAACTGCCCGACGCCGCCGCTTTCGATCCCGCCGCCCTGCAGGCCCAGTTGGCGCGCCTCGCGACCCAGCTCGACGAGGTCGTCGCCGAGACGCGCCGCGCCCGCGAACGCTGGGAGGTCCTCGACGAGCTGGTCACCGACGCCTCGCCGGTCATGAAGCAGCTCATGGGCAGCGCCACCGAGCGCCTGGACGCCATGGACCTGCGGCGGACCCTCGATTTCGCCGGCGCCGGGATGGGTGTCATCGACCGCATCGTCAAGGCCTTCGGCCGCGAAGACGTGGAGGCGCTGGGCGACAACGTCGTGCTCATGCTGCACGTCGTGCGCGAGATGACCCAGCCCGAGATCCTCGCTCTCCTGCGCCAAACGGCGACGTGGGCCCACGAGCACCCGGCGCCTGCCGAGCCGCCGAGCCTCATGGCGCTCGCCGGGCGGATGCGCAAGCCCGAGGTGCGTGCCGGCCTCGACCGCGTGCTCTCGCTCTTGGAGGGCGCCGTCCTCAGCGCCAACGACACCGGCACGACCGCCCCCAAGGAGGGACCCGCATGACCATCGCCACCATCGCAGGCCAGTCCGTGCACGTGAACGAGGAGGGCTTCCTCACCGAGTACGACGAATGGAACGAGGCCATCGCCGCCGAGCTGGCCAAGGACATCGGCATCGACGAGCTCACCCCCGAGCACCTCGCCGTGCTGCGCTTCCTGCGCGAGGACTTCGAGGCCAACGGCGAGACGCCGACGCTCCGGCGCGTGAGCAGCGTGGGCGGCTTCGACACCAAGCGCCTCTTCGTGCTCTTCCCCAAGAAGCCCGCCAAGAAGATGTCCTATGTCGCCGGCGTGCCCAAGCCCGTCGGCTGCGTCTGAAGCGAGGAGCCCCACCATGACCACCACCGCCACCGCCACCGTCAGCGAGCGCCCGAAGCCCAAGTTCGACGATGAGGAGACCAGCGGCCGCAAGCTTTGCCTCATCTGCTCCAAGGGATCGCTCGACATGGCCTACCCGGGCCTGATCCTGGCCAACGCCGCGCTCGGCGAGGGCATCGAGACCCACCTCTTCTTCACCTTCTGGGGCTTCGAGATCATCAACAAGAAGACGATGGATCAGCTGCAGTTCTCGCCCGTCGGCAACCCGGCCACCCACATGCCGACGGCGGTCTCCGGCCTACCCGGGATGCAGGCGATGGCGACGCGCATGATGCGGCAGCAGATCGCCGCCCTCGACGTGCCGCCCGTGCCCGAGTTCCTCGACCTGATCACGGCCGCCGGCGGGCACCTGTGGGCGTGCCGCATGTCGGCCGACATGAACAAGCTGACACAAGACGACCTCTACGAGGGGGTGGAGGCCATCATCAGCGCGAGCGACTTCATGGAGCTCTCCGCGGGGGCGCAGACGCTGTTCATCTGAACTCGGGGCGCGCCGACCGCCGGGCGTCGGCGCGCCGCCACGGCCCTCGCAGGAAGCCCCCCAGGGACATCTCGCACTTGCGTTGACGATCCTCGCGGGGTTCGACTGGACGCGTGAACCCGACGGGGCCGAGAATCCCGACGGGATCGACATGACCCCGCCACAACCGGCCGTCGCGCCGGTCCTCCGGCGCCTACTCGAAGGTGAGGCGCAGGGGGAGCAGCGGATCACCGAGGCCGAGGCGAAGGCGAACGCAAGGGTCCAGGCCGCCCGCGACGCCGCCGACGAGGCGGTGCGCCAGGCGCGCCACGACGCCGAGCAACGAGCGGCGAACGCGTGCGCCGAGGCCGACGCCGAAGCCGAGCGGTCGATCGAGGCGGCCCGCGAAGTGCTCGACACCGAACTCGCCCAGGCCGTCGCGGTGGCAGAGGCGAACCAGGCACGCGCCGTCGCGTACGTCGTCCGCTGGATCACGAAACCGGGGCCCTAGGGTGCTCGCCGCGCTGGGCTACGCATCGGTCCAGGCGCGCGTGCGCGCGCGCCGCTCGCGGCTGCTGTCCCGCGATGCCTGGCGCAAGCTGATCGACGCCACGACGCTGGATCGCGTCCTCGAACGGCTACGGGCGACCTCGTACGGCGTGCCCGACGTCGAGGGACGCCCCCACGCCGCGATCGGACCGGATGCCGCATCGGTCCTCCAGCGCGAACTGCGGCGCGAACTGCGGCGGGAGACGGTGACGCTCGCCGCCGGCCTGCCGCCGCGGGCGCAGGAACTGCTCGTGTGGCTCGCGGAACGGGCGCTCGTCGAGGACCTGAAGCTGCTCCTGCGCGCGTTGCACCACGGCCGACCCGTCGGAGGGGTGTGGCCGGCGACCACGCTGGTCGATCGAAACGACCCGACGCTCGCCGGTCTCGCGCACGTGCGCAGCGTCGGAGCGTTGGTGACGGCGCTCGTGGGCAGCCCCTTCGGTCGCGCGCTCGCCGACGCTTGGGATCACCGCACACGGAACGGTACCCACCCGTTCTACCTGGAGGTGGCGCTCGACCTCGCCTACCAGCGCGGGCTCGTCGCCCGCATCGACGGCCTCGCGGGTGCGGATCGCAAGGACGCCATCGCCTTGCTGGGGCGTTCGTTGGCGCTCGAGAACCTCATCGCCGCCGGGCGCTACCGGGCGTCGAGCGGCGTGAGCCCGGAAGAGGTCGTGAACTTCTGCCTCCACCGCGACTTCGGCGGTGGGATCGCCATGGTGCAGCGGGTGGCGGCCGGCGGTTCCTTGCGCGACGAGGCCGCCGCGCTGGGCGTCACGGTCGGCGACACGAGCGACGACACGACCACGCTGCTCGCCATCGAACGGGCCCTCGACCAGGCACAGCGGTCCGCGGCCCGCGCCCGTTTCGGCCGCCAGCCTTTCGGTCTCGGGTTGGTGCTCGCGTACCTCATCGAGCATCGTGCCGAGGCGAAGGACCTGGTCACGCTCGTCGAGGCGAAGGTACAGGGGCTCCAGCCGGATGCGCTTCGCGCGCGGTTGCCCAGGGAGGAGGCATGACGTGATGACCCCCGTCCGCCTCGTGGAAGTCAGCCTGTTCGTGGGTGAGCGCGACCTGGAGGCGGTCACCGCGACGCTCATGCACGAACGCGCGCTGCACCTCGAGCCGCTGGAGGGCGAGTACTGGACACCGTCACCCCGCTGGACGGAGGCCGCCGAGACCTACCGCGCGCTCGCGTCACGCCTGGCCGCCCTGCATGCGGCCCTGGGCCTCGACCCGGCGCCGGCTCCCACGACGGAACCCCGACCCGGCGGCGATCGCGCCGAGCTCGCCACCGAGGCCCTCCGCCTGGAGGAGCGCGTCGCCAGTTGGCGCGACGAGATGCGCACCGCCGAGGCCGACGTGGCGGAGTACGAGGCCGCCCGTCGTCAACTCGAACTGCTGGCACCGCTCGCGGTGCCGGTCGAGGACCTCCGGCACCTGAGCCACCTCCACCTGGCGATCGGAACGCTGCCCGACGACAACGTCGATCGCGTCGCGGCGGCGCTGTTCCAGATCTCCTTCGTGCTCCTGCCGCTCGAACGGCGCGGCAGCCGCACACTCGTCGCCGCGGCCGCCGCCCGCGAGGACGCTCAGGTGCTCGATCGTGCGCTCGGCAGCGCCTTCTTCGAGCCGGTGGAACTCCCGGCGCACGTCACGGGGCCGCCGTCCGAGGCGCTCGCGACCGTCGACCGCGAACTCCCGCATGCACGCGCCCGCATCGCTGAGCTGAAGGCGGCGCGCAGCGCGCTCGCGTACGAGATCGGCGACGACGTGCGCCAGGCCCTCGCCCGCGCGCACCGCGACCTCGAGGTGTGCGAGACGCTGCGCAGCGTGCCCTTCCGCGATGGCCTGTACGTTCTGGCCGGCTGGATGCCCGAACCGCGCGTCGAGGCGGTCGCCGAACGCGTGCGCGCCGTGGCCGAGGATCCGGTCGTGGTGGAGGTGCTGCCGCCACCGCGCGGGCGCCGCTCGGTCCCGAGCCTCGTGCGCAATCCAGCGTGGCTGCGCCCCTTCGAAGTGCTCGTCGACACCTTCGGGCTCCCCGGCTACGACGAGCTCAACCCGACGCTCGTCGCCACCGTCGTCTTCCTGTTCACCTACGGGATGATGTTCGGCGACCTGGGGCACGGCGCGCTGCTCGCCCTCGGTGGGCTGCTGCTGCGGCGGGTGACGCCGTTCGGGACCGTCGTCGCCACGGCGGGTGCGTCCGCCACCGTGTTCGGCGCACTGTACGGTGTCGCCTTCGGACGCCCGGTGATGACGCCGCTGTGGCTGCAGCCGCTGCACGCGATCTTCCCCCTGCTGATCGCGGCGGTGGCGGCGGGCGCCGTGATCCTCAACCTGGGCTTCGCGCTCAACCTCATCACGACCTGGCGCTCGGGCGACCGGCCGCGGTTCTGGCTCGGCGCCAGTGGCGTCCTGGACCTCGCGTTCTACTGGGCGTTGCTCGGCGGCGGCCTCGCCGCCTTCAGCGGGCTCGTGCCCGTTCGCCTCTGGCTCGGGTTCCTCGCGCCACTCGCGCTCGCCGTCTGGTTCCGCGAGCCGCTCATCGCACGGGCCCACGGCCAACGACCGCAGTTCGGCGAGCACGCGGTCACCGGGTTCTTCGAGCTGTTCGAGACGTTGATCTCCAACGTGTCGAACACCCTCTCGTTCATCCGGCTCGGCGCCTTCGCCGTCGCCCACGAGGGGCTCTCGGCGATGGTCCTGCAGTATGGCCTCGCCCCAGGCGGCTGGGGGGTGCTCATCATCGGCACCCTGCTCATCGTCGGCTTCGAGGGCCTGATCGTCGCCATCCAAGCCCTGCGACTGCAGTACTACGAGTTCTTCGGCCGCTTCTTCCAGGGCAGGGGACGCCCCTTCAACCCGCTCGCCTTCGCAGGAGGTTCCGATGCCCCTACAGCCGTTCAACCCTGACCTCGGCCGGCGCCTGCTCGTCGTCCTGGCCTTCGTCGCGCTCCTCGCTGGCGGGTCGGCCCTCGCGCAGGAGGCGGGGCTGGGATCGAGCGCGCCGCTCGCCGCCGCGATCGCCACGGGCCTCGCCGCCATCGGCGCCGGGATCGCCGTCGGGATCGCCGGCGCCGCGGCGATCGGCGCCATCTCCGAGAAGCCCGAGCTGCTCGGCCGAACGCTGATCTTCGTCGGCCTGGCCGAAGGCATCGTGATCTACGGCCTGATCGTCTCGTTCATCATCCTGGGGGGCTGATGGCCACGCAGCGCGTACGACGCCGACGGATCGTCGCCGTGGGGCCCCCGGACACCGTGCTCGGGCTCGGGCTGCTCGGCATCGAGGGCACGGTCGTCGCGGACCCACGCGAGGCGGCGGAGGCACTCGACCGTGCGCTCGCCACCCCGGACGTGGGCATGGTGCTCGTCGGGCAGACCTGGGCGTCGGAGTTGCGCGACCGCATCGAGGCGGCGGCCGTCGGCGCCGACACACCCCTGGTCGTCGAGGTGCCCGAGCCCGATGGGATCACGGGCGAGGCGTCCCTCAGCGAACGCGTCGAGCAGGTCCTCGGCGTGCGGTTGGGGGGCGTGGTGCGATGACGAAGGTCCTCGGCAACCTCGAGGAGCTGCTCGCCAACGTGCGCCGGCGCGCCGAACGGAAGGCGCTCGCCACCGAGGCGGCCGCGGACCCTGCGGTGGCCCGCGTCGAGGCGGAGACCGAGGCCCGTGCGCGGGAAGCCCGCGAGGACGCGGCGAAGATCTGCGCCGAGGCGAGCGAGGCGACGCGCCGTGAGCGGCTCGCCGACGCGGAACTCGACCGTCGCCGCCGTCGACTCGCGGCGCGCGAGGAGCGCCTGGAGCGCGTCTGGGAGGCAGCGCGGACGGAGCTCGAACGCCTCTCCGCGAGCCCCGAGGGCGATGCCGCCATCGCCGCGATCTGTCGCGCGGCCGCCCGCAGCCTCGGGGGGGATGTCGCCACCGTCGTCCTCGACGCGGGCCATCATGCCCGCCTCACGCCGGCGGACGTCGCGGGCTGGTCAGCGCCCGAGGGTCCCAAGCTGCGGCTCGACCCGGCGCCCTCGACCGCCGGGCCCGGCGTCCTCGTGCGTGTCGGCCGAGCCACCGTCGACGCCACCCTGGACGAGCGGCTCGACCAGGCGAGGCAGCGCCTGCGCGCCGACGTAGAGGCCCTGCTTCGTGGCGCAGATCCGAACGGTCCGCGATGACCCACGTGGGCACCATCGAACGCATCGCCGGCCCCATCGCGCAGGTGCGCACGCACGCCTCGGTGGCGGTGCTGGAGCACGTGTGGGTCGGCCACGAGCGGCTCGCGGCGGAGGTCATCTCGGTCGCCGGCGACAGCGCCACCGTGCAGATCTACGAGGAGACCACCGGCGTGCGCCCCGGGGAACCGGTCGCTGGGACGGGGCACCCGCTCTCGGTGGTGTTGGCACCAGGGCTGATCGGTCAAACCTTCGACGGCATCCAGCGCCCGCTCGAGGTGGTGCGCGAGGCGCAGGGCATCTACCTGCGCCGGGGCGCCACCGAGGCGCTGCCGGACCGCGACTGCGCCTTCACCCCCGCCGTGGCCGCCGGCGACGCGGTGACGGCCGGCGCGGTCCTGGGCCGCGTCCCCGAGACGCCACTCGTCGAGCACCGGGTCTTGGTCCCGCCCGGCATCGCGGGCGAGGTGATCTCGATCGTCCCCGAGGGGGTGCGCCGCTTCGCCGACGTGATCGCCCGCATCCGCGACGGGGAGGGCGGCGAGCACGACGTCACGCTGGCGCAGCGCTGGCCCGTGCGCCGGCCGCGGCCGTTCACCGAGCGCCTGGAACCCAACCAGCCCCTCATCACGGGGCAGCGGGTGCTCGACACCTTCTTCCCGGTGGTCCGTGGCGGCAGCGCGGCGCTGCCCGGCCCCTTCGGCGCCGGCAAGACCGTGCTGCAGCATTCGCTCGCCAAGTGGTCGGACGCGCAGGTGATCGTGTACGTCGGCTGCGGCGAGCGCGGCAACGAGATGGCCCAGGTGTTGCAGGAGTTCCCCCAGCTCGTCGATCCGCGCAGCGGGCGGCCGCTCATGGACCGCACCATCCTCGTCGCCAACACCTCGAACATGCCGGTCGCCGCACGCGAGGCGAGCATCTACACGGGCGTCACGCTGGCGGAGTACTACCGCGACCAGGGCTACCATGTCGCGCTGATGGCCGACTCCACGTCGCGCTGGGCCGAGGCGCTGCGCGAGATCGCCGGTCGCCTCGAGGAGATGCCGGCCGAAGAGGGCTATCCCGCCTACCTCCCCTCGCGCCTCGCCGCCTTCTACGAGCGCGCCGGCCGCGTCACGACCCTGTCGGGCGACGAGGGATCGGTGACGGTAATCGGCGCGGTGAGCCCGCCCGGCGGCGACTTCACCGAGCCCGTCACGCAGCATACGCAGCGCTTCACGCGCGCCTTCTGGGCGCTCGACCGCGAGCTGGCGAGCGCCCGTCACTACCCGGCGGTGAGCTGGCGCGGGAGCTACAGCTTCTACGCCGGCAACGTCGCAGACTGGTGGCGCGACGCGACGGGCGGTGACTGGCTCGACCTGCGCCGGCGCGCGAGCGACGTCCTGGAGAAGGACGCTCGCCTAGAGCAGATGGTGCGCCTGGTGGGGTCCGAGGCGCTCCCCGACCGCCAGCGCTGGACCCTCGAGATCGCCACCCTCATCAAGGAGGGCGTCCTGCGCCAGAACGCGCTGCACCCGGTCGACGCCTTCTGCCCGCCCGCGAAGCAGGCGCGCCTGCTACGCCTGTTCCTGGACCTGCACGACCAGGGCGTCGCGCTGATCGAGCGACGCGTGCCGCTCATGCGACTCCGAGAGTCGCTCGACCGCACCGTCCTCACGCGGCTCAAGGAGACCGTCCCGAACGACGACCTGAAGCCGCTCGACGACGTCGCCCGCGACCTGGCACGCGGGTTGGCCGCCCTGCGACCGGACACCGAGGCGGGCGCCGCCCCGAGGGAGGCATCGTGATCGACGTCCGCCATGCCGACCGCATCGACGGCCCGTTGCTGGCGCTGGAGGGCTTCGGCGGCGCCGCCTACGGCGAGGTCGTCGAGGTCACTTCCCCCACCGGCACGCACATCGGCGAGGTGATCTCGGCGGGGCGCGACGCCGCCATCGTCGAGCTGTGGGGCGACACCACCGGCCTGCGCGCCGACGACGTGCGGGTGCGCTTCCGCGGCGAGCCGCTCCACCTCGGCGTGGCCCGCGAGATGCTCGGGCGCGTCTTCGACGGGCTGGGCCGACCCCGCGACGGCCTCCCGCCGGTGGTGGCCGAAGCGCGCCTGGACGTCCACGGCGCGCCGCTGAACCCGGCGGCCCGGGCGTACCCACGCGACGTCATCGAGACCGGCATCTCCGCCATCGACGGTCTCAACACGCTGGTGCGCGGTCAGAAGCTCCCGATCTTCTCGGGTGCCGGGCTACCGCACGACGAGCTCGCCTCGCAGATCGCGTTGCAGGCACGGATCTCGGACGCCGAAGAGAGCTTCGCGGTCGTCTTCGTGGCCCTCGGCATCTCCCACGACACCGCGGCGTACTTCCGCCACCGCTTCGCCTCCTCCGGGCTCCTCGGCCGCACGGCGCTCTTCCTGAACCTCGCCGACGACCCGCCGATGGAACGCATCGTGACGCCCCGGGCCGCGCTGACGCTCGCCGAGTTCCTCGCCTTCGAGCGCGGCATGCACGTGCTCGCGTTGATGACCGACATGACGAACTACGCCGAGGCGCTGCGCGAACTCTCCGCGAGGAAGAACGAGGTCCCGGGGCGCAAGGGCTATCCCGGCTACCTCTACACCGACCTAGCGGGACTCTACGAGCGTTGCGGCCGTGCTCGCGGCCGCTCCGGCTCGCTCACCCAGATCCCGGTCCTCACCATGCCCGGCGACGACATCACCCACCCCATCCCCGACCTCACCGGCTACATCACCGAGGGGCAGGTGGTGCTTTCCCGCGCGTTGCACCGCGCCGGCGTCTTCCCCCCCGTCGACGTCCCCGCTTCGCTCTCGCGGCTCATGAAGGACGGCATCGGCGAGGGACGCACCCGCGACGACCACGCGGAGGTCGCGGCGCAGCTCTTCGCTGCCTACGCGCACGTGCGCGAGGTGCGCAACCTGGCCCTGATCATCGGCGAGGCAGCGCTGTCGGGCACCGACCGCACCTACCTGACGTTCGGCGACGCGTTCGAACACGACCTGCTGGCGCAGCAGCAGGACGAGGTACGTCCGCTCGACCGCACCCTCGACCTCGCCTGGGAAGCCCTCTCCAAGCTGCCCGCAGAAGAGCTGCGGCGCGTCTCGGAGACGCAGCTGCAGCGCCGCTACCGGGGCAAGCTCGATCGCGGCGGTGCGGCCGGAGGCGGGCCCGATGGCGGTTGACGGCCAGCTCCCGCGCACCCGCGCCTCGCTGTTGCGGCTGCGGCAATCGCTGGCCGAGGCACGCGAGGGCCATGCCCTGCTCGAACGCAAGCGCGAGGTTTTGCTCCGCGAGGTGTGGACCCTCATGCGGGATGCGGGCAGGCACGAGAAACAGGTGCGCGACCGCTTCGACGCCGCGCATACCGCGCTGCGCGCCGCTCGGCTCGACGGCGGCAGCGAGGCGTTGCGCTGGGCCCTACTCGCGCCGTCGGCCCGGACGACCTGCCGCGTCGAGTTGCGCAACCTGATGGGGGTGACGCTGCCGTCGGTCGAGCTGACGGTGTCCCCGGAGCGGCTGACGACCAGCGCCGGAGGCACCCCCGTCGCGCTCGACGAGGCCCGCCGTCGTTGGCTCGAGGTGGCCGACGTCTTGGCGGTGTGGGCCGAGACCTACGGGTCGGCGTGGCGCGTCGCCGCCGAGCTCGCGCGCACCCAACGGCGCGTCGCCGCGCTCGAACAGGTGCTCATCCCCGAGTACGAGGCGGGCATCCACGCGATCGAGGAGGCCCTCGAAGAGTCCGACCGGGAGGGCTTCGTGCGCACCAAGCGCGTCAAGGCCCGGCTCGAACGAGAAGGTTGGGAGGCCGACCGTGCATGACCGCATCTTCCGACACGTGCTGATCCCCACCGACGGCTCCGACGCCTCGCTGGCCGCCGCGCGCCTGGCCTTCAGCGTGGCCCACGCCTTCGACGCCCACGTAGACCTGCTCTTCGTCATCGACCTGCAACTGTGCGAGGAGCTGCGGCGCTTCGACGCTCGCGAGTTCGAGGAGATCCAACACGAACTGCTCGACCGGGGAGAGCGGGTCGTCGGCGTGCTCCGCGATCAGGGCGAGCGCCGCGGCCTCAGCATCACCACCGAGGTGCGCCCAGGCGACCCCTTCGAGGAGATCGTCGCCCACGCCAGCGACCGCGGCGCCGACCTCATCGTCATGGGCCACGTCGGACGCCGCCCGCACACCCGCGTGCTGCTCGGCTCGGTCGCCGAGCGGGTCCTGGAGTTCGCACCCTGTCCCGTGATGATCGTCAAGCAGACCGCCGACGCGTCCGCCGACGACTGAACGCGCGTCCAGAAGGCCACGGTCCGGGCCAACCCTGGCCCAGCGGCGCCGCGTCCGCGTCACCCCAACGCGACGTCCAGCACCAGCATGACGAGCACGCCGATCATCGTGCCGAGCGTCGCCAGCCGCTCGTGTCCGCGGGCGTGCGTCTCGGGGATGATCTCGTCGCTGATGACGAACAGCATGCCGCCCGCGGCGAAGCCCATCGCGTAGGGCAGCAGCGGTGCGGCCTGCGCGACGGCCCAGGCGCCGAGGACCGCCAGCGGCACCTCGACCACGCCGGCGCGGAACCCGGTGAAGGCCGCGTACCAGCGGCCGCCCATGCCGGCGTTGCGCGCCGCCACCGCGACCGCCAGGCCCTCGGGCACGTTCTGCAGGCCGATGGCGAGCATGAGCGTGATCGCGTCGCGGACGGCGCCGCCGCCGAACGCGACGCCGACCGCCAGGCCCTCGGGCATGTTGTGCAGCGTGATCGCGACGATGAAGAGGATGACGCCAGCCAGCCGCCGATCGCCGGCGCCGCCGGGCGCGGCGTCGGCGCGCCGCCGACCCGTCACCAGGACGTGGATGTGGGGCACCCAGACGTCCGCGCGGTCGAGCACCAGCGCGCCCAGGACCATGCCGAGCACCACGGGCCACAGGCCCCCGACCTCGATCCCCGGCAGGATGAGGCTGGTGAAGCTGGCCGTCAGCATGACGCCGGCGGCGAACCCGAGCGCCACGTCGAGCGAGCGCTCGGATGGCCTTCGCCATACGACGATCGCCAGCGCGCCCACGAGGTTGAAGAGGGTGATGACGAGGCCGCCGATCAAGCCCTGGACGACCGGGTTCGGGCCCGCGAGCCGGACGAACGCCTCGACGAGATCGGGCATCGCCCCCAGGCTACGCCCGAAGGCCCCGTCGGGGTGCCCGATTCCCTCTCAGGTCAGGAACGGGTTGCTGCGTCGCTCGCGCCCGATCGTGGTCTCCGGCCCGTGCCCGGACAGCACGCGGGTCTCATCCGGCAACGGCATCAGACGCTCCCGCAGGCTGCGCTCGAGCGCCAAGGGGTCGCACAGCGGCAGGTCGGTGCGGCCCACGGAGCCACGGAACAGCGCGTCGCCGCTGAAGAGGACCCCGGCCGCGGGGGCGTAGAAGGCGACGTGGCCGGGCGCGTGCCCGGGCGTGTGGAGCACCTCGAAAACGTGTTCGCCGAGGGCGAGCCGCTCGCCGTCGGCGAGGTCGAGGGGGGCGACCCCGGGTGGACGCACGGTCATGCCGAACCAGGCGGCCTGCCGCTCGGCGTCGTCGTACAGGGGGGCGTCGGCGGGGTGCAGGCGCACGGGGACGGGATGCACCTCGCGCAGGGCGGCGACCGCGCCGATGTGGTCGAAGTGGGCGTGCGTCAGCCAGATCTCGCTGGGGGGGTGGGCCGCCGCCTCGAGGGCGGCGAGCAGACGCGGAGCCTCGTCGCCGGGATCGATGACGACGGTCGCGCCGGTCGCCGCGTCGGTCACCAGGTAGGCATTGGCGGCGACGGGTCCGACGGTGAGCATCCGGATCGAGAGGGGCACGGGCCCGACGCTAGCACGGGCCGCCGCGGCCGGTCGACGACGTCGTGGTCGTCGCCCCCCGCCAGGTGGCCGTCAGGGCCGACGCGTCGGCGGGCTCGATGCGCACGCCCGCGGGCGGGCCGCCGAACGCAGCGAGTAGCCGCCCGAGGCCCCGTGCGTCGGGATGGGCCAGGGTCAGGCCCTCCCAGGCGAGCTGCGGGGCCAGCTGCTCCGACGGGTGCGGTGAGTCCCGCCAGTCGATGAAGAACGGGAACAGGCCACCATAGGGGTGCCCGTCGGCGAACAGCAGCTCCCAGCGCAGGGTCACCCCGTCGGGACGCTCGCGCGCCATCGCCAGTCGCCGCGGCGAGAGACCGGCCGCCGCGATGCGGGCGGCGACGTCGTCGGCCGCGCCGGCCCCCGCGCACCAGGTGTGCAGGGCCGGCGCCCCGAGGTAGGCGATCCCCGTGCGGAAGTCGCCGTCCGCCTGCGCTGGATCGGGTGCGAGCAGCTCGAGGTAGCGGCCGGGGCCGAGGCCGACGAGCGCGTTGTGGGTGCCCTGCCCCGCGTGCCGGCCGCCGGGCACGGCGCGGGCGCCCGTCAGCGCCGCGAACGCCGCGACGAGGCCGCCGAGGTCGGGACCGGCGACGATGAGGTGGTCGAGTTCCAGCGTCGGCATCTCCCCATCATGCGCCAACGGGCCTCTGCGAGGCCGCGCCGAGGGCGCGGGCCGCGCCGAGGGCGCGGGCCGCGCTGCAGGCGCTACCCCCGCTGCAGGCGCCACGCTCGCGCGGCCGCCATGTACGCGACGTGCCGGGCGACGAACGCGCCGGTCGGTTCCGCCGCCAGCCGCACCAGCGCGCGGCCGGCTTTGCCACGCAGCCGCGCGCTGCGGCGCTCGGAGCCGGCGTACGCCCACGCCAGGAGCTCGCCGTCGACCGCGTGCGCCAGCATCCGCAGGCGCGACCGCAGGACCACCTGGTCGTGGTCGGCACCGATGAGGTCGACCAGGGTGTCGACCTCCACCAGCCACGCCTCGATCGGACGCCGCCAGGCCGGCGCCCACCAGCGCATGACGTAACCGAGTTCCTTGAAGCGCTTGCGGGCGTCGTGCAGGGCGACGTCATCGCGCGCGGCGCCGTCACCCGCGGCGGAACATGCGGCCTCTGCGGCTGCGCGGGCGCGCCGGTGCATGCGCCGGAGTCCGCGCCCGAGCGGTTCGAGATCGCCGCCGGCGGCCCTGGCCGCGGTGCGAAGTCGGCCGAGGTCGTGCCGCGCACCTTCCAGGGCGGCGGCGATCGCAGCCACGGTCTCGGCGTCGACGCCCGCCGTCGCGCCGCTGCCGTCGGGCGCGAGCAGCGCCCGCAGCGGCGCGACCGCCGAGCCCGGCGGACGGCCCTCCGCGCCACCGTCCGTGCCCTCGCGTTCGCGCCAGGCGGCGCGAAGCGCCGACGGCAAGACGGCGTCGTCACGCGCCGCGGACAGGCGCCGCCGGGCGCCGCGCACGGCGTCGACGAGGTCGCCGGCCAGGTCGGCGCCGGCCAGGGGCCGCAACAGGTCGGCCATCGCCCGGGCTCGGCGCAGCGCCTTGCGCGCCTCGTGGACGGCGGCGTCGGCGTCGGCGCCCGGGTCGGGCTCGACCGATCCGGCCGGGTCGGGCTCGACCGATCCGGCCGGGTCGGGCTCCGCTGCGCCGCGCAGCTCGCGCAGCGCGATGCGCAGTTGGCCCGCCGCCGCGCGCACGGCGTCGTCACACGGGTCGCGCGTCGTGTCCCAACCGAACCCCATCGTCTCCACCTCCCCCCGGATGGCCCCATGCTAGCCCCCGCACGCGCGCGGCATCCGCCCCAGCGCCCCTCATCCAAGGGGCTTAGCATCGGAGCATGGACACCACGAGCAAGGGCGCACGTCGGAGCAGGACACGGTTCGCGGTCCTGGTCGTCGCCGCGGCGATGGCCTGGGCCTGGGCGCAGCCCGCCGCCGAGACCCCCCCGGCCGAGCTGCCGGTGCAGCACCTGGTGCTGTTCACCAACGGCGTCGGCTACTTCGAGCATGCCGGCACCGTCGTCGGCACCCAGGAGATCGAGCTGCCCGTCCCGCCGGAGCACATGGACGACCTGCTGCAGAGCCTGGTCGTCCAGGACCTCGGCGGCGGGCGCGTGGAGGCGGTGCGCTACGGCGCCCGCGATCCGCTGGGTCGGGTGCTGGCCAGCTACGCCCTCGACCTCTCCGGCGATCCCACGCTGGCGCAGTTGCTGGCGCAGGCGCGCGGCGAGGCCGTCCGCATCGAGGCCGGCGAGCCGTTGCGGGGCGTGATCGTCAACGTGGAGCGCGTGGCGGTGCCGGAGCAGGCCCCGCGCACGCTGCTCACCCTGGCCACCGACGAAGGGCTGCAGCGCATCGACCTCGACGAGGTGCGCGCCGTCGCCTTCGAGCGGGAGGCGCTGCAGGCCGAGCTCGACGCCGCGCTGGCGGCCATCGCCCGCTACCGCGGCGGCGACGCCGCC
>Ga0180436_10002213_pt1 | contig 18635 bp, 15 predicted proteins | sample SS_ome_2_FD_132434 | JGI IMG/M metagenome (GOLD analysis project Ga0180436, IMG submission 132434) | Hypersaline lake sediment archaeal communities from the Salton Sea, California, USA - SS_3_S_2 metaG | ecosystem: Environmental > Aquatic > Non-marine Saline and Alkaline > Hypersaline >...
CATGGGCCTGAGAAACTCTTCAAGCAAAATTTCGCCAGGATGAATCGGGGGTATTTTTTTTGCCTTCATTTTATCACCTCAATGATAATCAACAACGCATAACGTTATATGTCAAGAATAGCTTGGCGTATAGAAAAGGTTACAACCATCGAAACAATCCCAACATACCGATCTTAGAACCTCATTATTTGAAAATCGAGAAGAAACAAAAAGCTATAATACAAACTCGCTAACATTTTTATTGCACGATAACATTAATGATGTTAATGTGCAAAAAAATGTTAATAGGATGTAGTCATGGATCAGCTTGCAATCAGCTTTAAGCGCTACCTGAAAGAAACGCTGGATATCAATGTACACCCCAAACAATGGCTGGGGACGGAGAACCTGCCGATATTCCTCCGGAATATGTATGTTTTTTTTGAAGTCCGTATACTTGGGATACCTTGCCTGATAATGGCAACCAAGGACAAAGCAGAGCAAACCCCTGCAACAATCCAGAAGCACATGCTCCAAATGCGTAAAAAGAGGCATGACGCAGTAATTTATGTACAGCAAAAAATGACCGCGTACAATCGCAAGCGACTGATCCAGCATAAGATACCTTTCGTTGTTCCTCTAAACCAAATGTATCTTCCATTTCTTGGCATCGATCTGCGCGAATATTTTAAAAACATTCGGGAAACAGAGGCTAACTTTAGCCCATCCACTCAAGTGGTCGTATTGTATTATTTATCCCAAAACGACCCATTTCGCTTGACACCGAAGACGTTGGCCAATGCGCTTGGCTATAGCATCATGACGATGACCCGCGCATTGGATGAATTGGATGGCGCGGGACTGGGAGAAATCGCCGTGGAAGGCCGCGAACGGGTTCTGCGTTTTAATCAAGACAAGAAACAGGTTTGGGAAACTGCACTTAAAAGACTGCGTAGCCCGGTTAAGGAAAGATTATGGGTGAAGACTTTTTCCAACCAGCCCTTTGGCGTGAAAGCAGGTCTGTCTGCTCTGGCGCACTATTCCAATTTGGCGGAGCCGGCAAACCCGGTGCTGGCCTTGGAGAGGAAACAGTGGAAAAAGGTTAAATCTAACGCTGACGTAATGATCCTGAATATTGCTGAACCCGATGCCAGTGAATTTGAAATTTGGAGTTATTCCCCAAGTCTGTTTGGGATAAAGGGGATCGTAGAACGCTTTTCCCTTTTCTTGAGCATGAGGGGGGATAACGACGAAAGGATTCAATCCGCACTGGAAGGCATGATGGAGCAAGTTGAATGGTAAAGGGAATCGACCAGTTTAAGGCCCATTTCGCGGACTTCAATGATCGGTATGTACTGATTGGCGGAGCCGCCTGTTTTCTCTCCTTGGACGAAGTTGGTTTGGATTTCAGGGTTACAAAAGATCTTGATATCGTTTTATGCGTTGAGGCTTTAGACGCTGAATTTGCAAGCGCCTTTTGGGATTTTATTGATAAGGGCAAGTACAAAAATATTCAGAAGAGTACAGAGAAAAAGTTGCTTTACCGGTTTTACGACCCTGAGGATGCGACATTCCCATATATGCTGGAGCTTTTTTCCCGCATTCCAGATGCATTGATACTATCCGATGATGCCCATTTGACCCCCATCCCGGTGGATGAGGAGCTATCAAGCCTTTCAGCGATTTTGTTGGACGATGGCTATTACAATTTTATTCACGGCTCTAAAATTGATATCAATGGCATTTCGACAGTTCCTCCGGAGATCATTGTTCCTTTAAAGGCAAGGGCTTTGTTGGATCTCACCGAAAGGCTAGATGCAGGCCAAAAGGTGAATCGAAATGATATCAAGAAACATAAAAACGATATCTTTCGGCTTTTCCAAGTTATTGAACCAGACAAACGTATTGCACTGCAGGAAGTAATCAAAGGTGATATGCAAGGCTTTATGGAGGCGGTGACAGCTGACCCGCCGTCAACTCTAAAACCGTTTGGGCTTGGTGGTACTAAATTCGACGAGATTGTTGAATCGCTGCGAAACATATTCGATTTGCGCACTTGAGAATCTGATAAGGTTTACTGTCAACGCAACGACAAACCATATAAAAAAGACAGGCCGACCTTTTCAGGTCGGCCTGTCTTTTTTATTGGCGGAGAGAGAGGGATTCGAACCCTCGAAGGAAGTTTCCCCCCTTACTCGCTTAGCAGGCGAGCGCCTTCAGCCGGCTCGGCCATCTCTCCAAAAAAAATTGTAAATTTTTTTTGACATAAATTCGCGAGGCGAATTTATTGGCGGAGGGAGTAGGATTCGAACCCACGGAGCTTTCGCTCAACGGTTTTCAAGACCGCCGCCTTCAACCACTCGGCCATCCCTCCCACGGTAATCCGCATCGATATCATTTTGATTTTTTTGGGTCAATATTTTATTTGGATGTTGACATGCCAAATAATTTATGATTTCCGGGGGGCGTTGGGCTGGCATTCAGGCCTAAATCCCTATCCCTGCAGTCCTGCCAAGGCGGGACAAGGCATTTCGGGATTTTAACCGTGATCCTTCGGATTTCGGTACTGCGCTTTCACAAAAATTGGATCTTTATCCATTTTTTGAATTCCGCTACAGCAGTCACCGGCGACCGCTGCAAGACTTGTCGGCGAGGCGTTCGGTAACCCGACTGAGCTTGTGGAAGTCGGACGCTCACTCGAAGGCCGCAAGTGGCGCCACAACGGGGAATTCAAATTTAAAGGGGATGTACCATGAAGCAAAAATATAGCATCTATAAAGATAGCAACAATGAAAAGCTTATCATCAAGGAGTATGCGGAGCTTGATAAAGAAATCCTGTCCTTATTGTGTGAAGAAACCTATCCGGATGAAACCATCGTTTCGGCCATTAACTCCGGCGCGGACGCTTTGGTACGTGCGTTGCGAACCCGCAACATGTATCCACCCAGCACTTTTGCCAGCAAAATCGCGGCTGCCGTGATATCATTGTATGAAAACGGTGATGAGCAGTCCATCGAGATTATGTTTGATGACAAGGAACTTTTCGAGCAAGAAGAGGCGGCTGAGTCCGAAGATTCAGTCGACACCGATTCGGAAGATATTGATGAATTGTTAGATGACGAAATCGATGGCGTATATGAAGACAAAAAATTGATCAAAGACCTGAAATCATCTCTAAAGGTGGCAGATGACGATGCCATCGATACCGATGAAGAGGTCTAATCCATGCCAGTGCCTGTTAGATTATTCCATTCCCAACAGGCGTGAATGGTCTTCCTGGCACCTTATCCCCCCACTGGCGTTTTCGGGTATAAAATCGCCACCGGTATTCAATTCACAACCCCTGACACCGGATTCCACGTGTAGGGACCCGTCCCGGATAATCGATCTAAGGGCGATTCCTTGTAAGCGAACGCTCTAAACCGAGACTGGCGGTGCTTTTGCCTTGACAGGCAATACAAATTAACGTAAGAAATTGAGATGCCCAAATGAGCTAATTTAAGTCTCACATAGCCTATGTAGACTCATAACCATCAACAGCATCAGGAGGTGCCAATGGACAAGGAAAAGAAAGCGTTTTATGAGAGATTGGAAAATAGAGGGGTCTCGCGAAGGTCCTTCATGAAATACTGTACATTCTTGACGGCAAGCATGGGATTGTCATCGTCATTTGTACCGAAAGTGGCGGATGTTTTTGCTGCACCCTCCCAGCGCCCGCCTGTTGTATGGCTGCATTTTGCGGAATGTACGGGATGTTCTGAATCCCTCCTTCGATCCATGTATCCGTTTATCGACGAACTCGTCCTCGAGGTGCTGTCAGTTGAATATCATGAGACCATCATGGCCGCAGCCGGGCACCAGGCCGAAGAAGCCCTTCATGCAGCCGTAAAAAAATATGAAGGCAAGTTCATCTGTGTTTGTGAAGGTGGGGTTGCCACCAAGTTCAACGGTGGTTACGGCAAGGTTGCCGGTAGGACCTTCCTGGAAATTGCCAAGGATATTGTTCCCAAGGCTGCGGCTACCATCGCCATCGGATCCTGCGCGGCCTACGGCGGTATCCAGGCCGCCAAGCCCAACCCGGGTGGCTACAAAGGTGTTGGCGATGCCATCGGTGTCAAAACCCTGAATATCCCCGGCTGTCCACCCAACCCGGTCAATTTTGTCGGCACGGTTGTGAATTACCTCCTATTGGGCAAATTGCCGGAATTGGATGATCTCGGCAGACCGCTCTTTGCTTACGGCAAAACCATCCATGATCAATGTCCCCGCAGGTCCCATTTTGAGAACGACGAATTTGTGGAAGAATTTGGTTCCGAGGAGGCCGCCCTGGGTTACTGTCTATATAAAGTCGGTTGCCGAGGGCCTGAAACCTATAACAACTGCCCGATTGTCAAGTTTAACGATGGGACCAGCTGGCCGATTGAAGCCGGTCATCCCTGCATCGGCTGCAGCGAGCCGAACTTCTGGGACAACATGAGCCCGTTTTACGAAGAAATGTAACCGAATGTGATGATGAAAATAATCCTTATTTAGAAAAATGGGAGGAAACATATGGGTAAGCGAATAACAATTGATCCGATTACCAGAATTGAGGGTCATCTTCGTATTGAAGTGGAGGTTGAGGGTGGCAAGGTTGCCAATGCCTGGAGTTCCGGCCAGATGTTTCGTGGCATCGAGCTGATTCTCCAGGGAAGGGATCCCCGGGATGCACAACATTTTGTGCAACGCTCCTGCGGGGTCTGAACGTACACCCATGCTCTGTCCTCGGTGAGGGCAGTCGAAGATGCCGTTGGTGTCAAAATACCGAAGAATGCGCGCCTTATCAGAAATCTGCTGCATGGCGCCCAATTTCAGCATGATCATATCGTTCATTTCTATCATTTGCATGCTTTGGACTGGGTGGACGTGGTTTCGGCTTTGAAAGCCGATCCGGCCGCCACAGCCAAACTTTCAGACAACGTGAGTAATGCACCCTGGGGTGGCAGCAACTATTTCAAGTCGGTCCAGCAAAGATTGCAGACATTTGTCGATTCCGGCCAATTGGGGCCGTTTACCAATGCTTATTGGGGGCACCCCGCTTACGTTTTGCCGCCGGAAGCCAATCTGATGGCAGCGGCCCACTACATTGAGGCCTTGCGGCTCCAGGCTAAAGCGGCCCGGATGCACGCCATTTTCGGTGCCAAGAATCCCCATTTGCAGTCCCTGGTTGTGGGTGGTATCACCTCGGTGAAAGATTTGACACCTGACCGGATTGCCGAATTTTTGTACATCACCAAGGAAACCCAGTCGTTTATCGAAAATGTCTACATACCGGACCTGCTGGCCGTCGCTTCTTTTTATAAGGATTGGGGTGCCATCGGCGGTACTACCAATTTCATGGCCTGGGGAGACCTTCCCGAAGGCGATGATGAGCCGGGCAGCCTGTTCATGCCCAGAGGTGTTATTATGAACCGGAACCTGGGCGGCATGAAGATGGCCGAACAGGAAAAGGTGACCGAGCATGTAAGCCGGGCCTGGTACGAAGACGGATCACCCAAACATCCCTACACCGGTGAGACCAAACCACTGCAGGAGAATCCCAAATATCGACCCGGTGGCGGCAAATACTCCTGGTTCAAGGCACCGCGATATGAAGGGGAACCCTGTGAAGTCGGTCCCCTGGCCAGGGTCTTGGTAGCCTACGGCGCCGGCAAGAAGGAAATCAAGGCGCTGGTGGACAGCACATTGCAAAAGCTGGGCGTACCGGTCCAGGCGCTCTTTTCAACTCTGGGTCGAACCGCTGCCAGAGGTCTGGAAACCGTTGCCATTGGTCAAGCCATGCCGGGTTGGGTGATGGAATTGGTGGAGAACCTCAAGTCTGGCGATACCCAGACCTACCAGTCCTGGGAAATGCCGAATACCGGCCGCGGTGTTGGACTCAATGATGTCGCCAGGGGGTCGCTGGGACATTGGATCGAGATCGAAGACAAGAAAATTAAGAATTATCAGTACGTGGTACCTTCCACCTGGAACCTGGGTCCCCGGGATGAGCAGGGTAAACTCGGACCAGTGGAAGAGTCTCTGATTGGAACGCCCATCGCCGATCCGGCCCGGCCCCTTGAAGTGTTGCGAACGGTACACTCATTTGACCCCTGTATTGCCTGCGGCGTTCACGTAATCGATCCGCATTCAAACCAGGTCTACAAAGTCAGAGCGCTATAATCGAGATCATCTTTCCGGCTTCCCCGTGACGGGGAAGCCGGAAATTTTCCCCGTACGATGGCCTGCCGGTTAAATTTGAATTCCCCGTTGTGAATTGGTAGCGGAACTCAATAAAGCCTAAGACGAATGCGCCGCCAAAGTTTTATCGCGGCCGCTGTAAACTGCGGGGGATGAATTCAAATTAAGGATATTGCGTGGAATCTGAACATATCATGATTCTCGGCGTTGGCTGCATTCTTTTTGCGGATGAAGGCTTTGGCGTCCGGGTCATTGAAAAACTTCAAGAACGATATCGCTTTCCGGAGAATGTTTCCATTGTGGACGGTGGGGTTTTGGGCGTAAATTTGTTGGGGATCATTTCCCAGGCAGATCAGCTAATCGTAGTGGATGCGATTCGCAACCAGGGTGATCCCGGCGATTTGTATCGGTTGACCGGTGAGCAGATACCCCAACGTATCCGTGCCAAGAATTCGGTCCACCAGGTTGATTTCTTGGAAGCATTGACTCTCTGCCAGGCACTGGACAAAGTCCCGGAAACTGTTATTGTCGGGATCGAACCGTTTGATATTGAAACCCTCAGCATCGAATTGACTCCGGTGACTGCATCGAAAGTCGATGCCATGATCAATTTGGTATTAGCCGAACTCGATCGGCTGGAGACTCCCTACGAGAAAAGGAAACATAAGCATGTGCCTGGCAATCCCATCTAAAATCACCAAGATTGAGAACGGTATGGCGACCATCGATGTGGATGGTGTTCAACGCAAGACAAGCCTTCTGCTGGTGGAAGACGCCGCTGTTGGGGATTATGTAATCGTTCATGCGGGGTTTGCGCTGCATAAAATAGATGAGGAAGCTGCCATGGAATCTCTACGGATACTCAAGGAAGCGGCTTCTTTCGCTGAAAATCAAAGCGACGATTTCACCGGCTCATCCTGACATGCATCCCGGGCCTTCCGTAATAGAGGCCAGAAAGATCCGCGTCCAGGGGATCGTCCAAGGCGTGGGATTCCGGCCCTTTGTTTATCAACTGGCAACTTCATTGTATCTTGCCGGCCAGGTCTCCAACACCGCTTCCGGCGTAACCATACGGTTGGAAGGCGCCCCTGAAGGTTTGCTTGCCTTTGAACGTCGTTTGTCCGCAGAAAGCCCGCCCCTGTCCCAAATTACCCAAATCGATGTTGAAACCATTCAGCCAAACGGCTGCCAGGAATTTAGCATCGTCCATAGTGAGAAAGGTGCCCAGCGGGCGACCTTGATTTCACCGGATGTATCCATCTGTGAGGATTGCAGGCATGAGCTGTTCGATCGGCAGGATCGGCGTTTCCGATACCCCTTTATCAATTGTACCAACTGTGGTCCCCGCTACACCATCATTGATGACATCCCTTATGACAGACCCAAAACATCCATGCGGCATTTCAAGATGTGCCCGGAATGTCAATCCGAATATGACGATCCAGGCAATCGCCGGTTTCACGCCCAGCCAAACGCCTGTCGGATTTGTGGACCCCGGGTACGGTTGTTTGACCGTGCGCAAAATGAAATAGAAGCAACGGATCCCATCGAGATTGCCGTTTCGTATCTTCAAGCGGGGAAGGTCCTGGCCATTAAAGGTTTGGGAGGCTTTCACCTGGTTGTGGATGCGCAGAATCAGACCGCCGTGGCGACATTGCGGCAACGCAAACGCCGGGAAGAAAAACCCCTGGCAGTCATGTCCGCCAAGCTCGAGATCATCCGCCGGTATGCCAACGTAGCTGAGGAAGAGGCGTCGCTTCTCCAGTCAATCCAACGGCCCATTGTTTTACTGCAAAAGAACCGGGATTACAGCCTGGCCAAAGGTGTATCCCCGAATAATCGCACCATTGGGGTCATGCTGCCGTACACACCCTTGCATTATCTTTTGATGGATGCGTCCTTCACCGCCCTGGTAATGACCAGTGCCAATTTAAGTGAAGAACCCATCGCCATCGATAATGCGGACGCATTCGAGCGCTTGGCGGATATCGCCGATTTTTTCCTGGTGCATGATCGTGATATTTATCTGCGCAGCGATGATTCAGTGGTGCGCTTTGTCCATCAACGCCCACGGTTTTTGAGGCGATCCAGGGGGTATGTTCCAGTACCGGTTTTTTTAAAGCATCGCGTCAGACCAATATTAGCCTGCGGGGCCGCGCTTAAGAACACCATTTGTTTAACCCGCGGTTCCGAGGTTTTTTTAAGCCAGCATATCGGTGATCTAGAGAACCTGGCCACCCATGACTTCTTTGCGTTGACCATCGCCCATCTGGAGCGGATTCTTTCCATCAAGCCGGAAATAGTCGCATATGATATGCACCCGGATTACCTGAGTACCCGCTATGCCCAAAGCCTGGATCACCTTGAGCAAATTGCCGTGCAACACCATCATGCCCATATCGTGAGCTGTATGGCAGAAAATCAGGTCAGTGAGCCCGTAATCGGCCTGTCCTTTGACGGCACCGGATATGGCACCGACGGAAGCATTTGGGGGGGGGAAGTCCTCTTGGCGAGAAACGACGGGTTTGAAAGGCTGGCCCATTTCGCACCGACAGCCATGCCCGGGGGGGCTGCCGCCATCAAAGAACCCTGGCGGATGGCCATCAGCTATCTTCATCAAACGTACGGCTTGGATTTTTTAAGACGCAGGCTTAAATTTCTGGAAAATTTAGACTCAAACCAAATCACGGTTACAATCCAAATGATCCAAAAAGGTGTCAATGCACCCCAGACATCCAGCCTGGGACGCTTGTTCGATGGGATTGCGGCCCTAATGAATATACGTGGCACCGTCGCCTTTGAGGGGCAGGCGGCCATGGAACTTGAAACGCTGGCTACGGATTTAGGTGAAGATGCATATGAGTTTGCCTGGTTGTCCCGGGAGGCGTGTCTAATCGACCCGGGACCGATTATTCAAGGTATTGTGATGGATCTTGAAAACGGCCTGCCGTGTGCTGCTATCAGCGGTAAATTTCATACCACCCTGATCAAGCTGTTCAGCGCGCTTTGCCGGGTTTTAAAAAAAGAAACCGGGATATCACAGGTGGCCCTTAGTGGCGGGTGTTTCCAGAATGCGCTCCTGCTTAAAGGGCTCGCACAAGCACTGGAAACAATCGGATTCCAGGTGTTGACCCATGAGAAAGTACCGGCCAATGATGGCGGGATTTGTTTGGGGCAGGCTGTTATCGCTGATGCCAAGACTTAAAACTGAATTCGAAGCACGAATGTTGAAATCCGAAACAATATCGAAGGACTTTAATTCAAATGATCAGAACGATTCAGCGGGCATCAAGTTTGGGGCGTATGTTTCGAACAGTTGAATTTTAAATTTGTTTCGAATTTCGGTATTCGGATTTAGAATTTCACGACCGTGGATAGAAAATCAGTAGCGGGGACACTGGAGCAGCTTATTCATTTATTATTTAGGGAGTGTAAATGACCATCAAACATATCGAAGAATACCGTGATGCCGATATTGCGAAAAGCCTGGTTCAAAAAATCCAGGCCACTAGTCACCGTAAAATCCGTCTGATGGAAGTATGCGGCACCCATACGGTATCCATTTTTAGAAGTGGGATTCGTTCTTTGTTACCGGATACGATTTCACTATTATCCGGTCCCGGGTGTCCGGTTTGTGTGACCGATCAAAAAGAAATCGATGCCTTTATCGCCCTAGCCCGGATCGAAGATGTGATTCTGGCAACCTTTGGCGACCTGATGCGGGTTCCGGGAACCCTGACCTCCCTCCAAAAGGAAAAAGCCGAAGGCTGTGATGTGCGGGTGGTCTATTCCACCATGGATGCGGTTGAACTGGCGCAGAAAAATCCTCAAAAACAAGTCATCTTTTTAGGTGTTGGATTTGAAACCACCGCGCCGACCATTGCCGCCGCCATCCAAACTGCAAAACAAACGGGACTTGCTAATTTTAGTGTCTTCTCAGCTCATAAGGTTGTTCCGCCGGCCCTAAAGGCATTGATGTCCATGGACGATGTGCGGGTGGACGGGTTTATTCTGCCCGGTCATGTTTCGGTGATCATCGGCAAAGATGCGTATGCGGCATTTTTTAAGCAATTTAAAATCCCCTGCGCCATCGCCGGCTTCGAACCGGTAGATATTCTTCAGGCTATTCAGCATCTGGTCTCTCAAATTGAAACCGAATCCCCTCAACTGAAAAACGCTTATGGCCGTGCGGTTACCGAACAAGGCAATGTTACCGCACAGAAATTATTGGCAGAGACTTTCAATGTTCAAGAAGTGGTCTGGCGCGGCATTGGGATCATTCCCAAGAGTGGTTTGAAGATAAAGACTGGTTTGGCGGCATTTGATGCCGAGCAAAAATTTGATTTCGATGTCCCAGTCTCCGAGGATCCCAAGGGCTGTGCCTGCGGCGATATTCTGACCGGCACCAAAAAGCCGTTCGAGTGCCCCCTTTATAAAACCCGGTGTACTCCCATGAACCCGGTGGGACCTTGTATGGTTTCTACCGAAGGGACATGTGCGGCCTACTACCGCTACCATCAATAACATCGATGCTAGCGGTAGTCGGCACAGTTCGCTGGTGGCCATTAACCTGTGGCTTTTCCAAAACACAAAACACAAAACACAAAACACAAAACACGAAATACGAAATACAAAAAATGACAACTGACAAAATATTGCTCGATCATGGTGCTGGTGGAAAACTGTCGCACGCGTTAACCACAGAAATCATATTACCGGTATTTGACAGTCCTGAGTTGGCCAGCCTGGATGATGGGGCTGTATTTACGGCAGGTACAGCAAAAATGGCCTTTTCCACAGATACCTATACCGTAGATCCCATCTTTTTCCCGGGCGGTAACATCGGGGATCTGGCCATCAATGGTACGGTCAATGATATCGCCATGTGCGGTGCTTGCCCGCGATTTTTAAGTGTGGGGCTCATGCTTGAAGAGGGGTTTCCCGTTGCGGACCTGAAGAAAATTATCCAAACCATGGGCCAGACAGCGGCTGCCGCCGAGATCAGCATTGTTACCGGCGATACCAAAGTCGTTCCCAAAGGGGCCCTGGATAAAATTTTTATCAACACCTCAGGTCTGGGAATCGTGCATGACGGTCAGGACGTAAGCTGCAAAAATGCGGTTCCCGGTGATATCATCATCCTGAGCGGCAGCATGGCCGATCACGGCGTAACCATTCTGGCCAAACGGGAGGGCTTGCGTTTTGATGTTTCTGTCCAAAGCGACTCGGCGCCCTTGAATCATTTGACCCGGCAAATGTTTGCCACCAACGGTGCTATTCATGTTTTACGGGATCCCACCCGTGGCGGCGTGGCCACGGCCTTAAACGAAATCGCAGCCAAATCGCATGTGGGCATCAAAATTATGGAAGAATCGTTGCCGGTCAAATCTGAAGTGGCCGGTATGTGCGAGTTGCTGGGGCTCGATCCCCTATATCTGGCCAATGAGGGCAAGTTGCTGGCTTTTGTAGCACCGCAGGATGCCGATAAAGTGCTTTCTGCCATGCAAGCCGATCCCGTTGCCAAGGATGCCTGTGTGATCGGTGAGGTGATCGATGAAAATCCCGGTCGTGTTTTTATGCAGACCCGAATCGGCGGGGAGCGGATTGTGGATATGCTCAGCGGGGAGCAGCTGCCCCGCATCTGCTAAAAAGTATTGCTGCACAATACTTTTGTGGCGACTGCGTCGCTAGCTTTAAATTTGAATTACACCCTGTGACGCGACGTAAAGTTTTCAGGAGGGTCTCAATCCAACTTCTCGTGGAGGGCTTGTAAACCAGGATGAATTCAAATTATGGAACAAGATCCTCTATTTTGAATGTGCGGTATCGAAATTCGAAGGATTCCGGCAAACTTTTAACCTTTGGGGCCTAACAGCCTGATAGTCTAACAGTCTTCAGCCTTTGTGATTGTATTGAAAAAGATGTTCCTAAGAAAAATCATCATTGTATGCAGTTTTTTACCGTTTATAGTGTCTGGCTGCGGCTGGCAGAAAGAAGTGGTCTTTTCCGGCCGGACCATGGGGACCACCTATCACATCAAGATTAATACCGGCTATTTCAACAATCTAAGTGGTCTGCAATCCAAAATCGATCAGCGCCTCGAAGCCATTAATCAGAGCATGTCCACCTACCGGCCGGATAGTGAAATCAGCCAATTTAATGCCCTCCAAGACATCAGCACCCTGATGCAAATATCCGATGATTTTCTTAAGGTCATGCAAGTGGCGCAGCGCATATACGAACTAACCGACGGTGCCTGGGACGGCACCATTAAGCCCTTGGTAAACCTGTGGGGTTTTGGCAATACGCAACGACCCCAAGAAGTGCCCGACGCCGCAGTTATCAAAGACCAAATTCGCATGGTTGGGTTTAAATATATCCGCATCATGGGAAACGGCTTTTTACAAAAACATGTGGAAACGCTGTCATTGGACCTGGCCAGCATTGCCAAGGGCTTTGCCGTGAACCAGATTTCAGAACTGCTTAAGGCGCAAGGTCTAATCAATTTTTTAGTTGAAATTGGTGGGGAAGTTTATGCGGCCGGTTATCGCCAAGATGGCAGTCCCTGGCGAGTGGGTATCAACCAGCCCGATTCAACCGCCACGGTACTTGAAACCTACCAGGTCGTTCCGCTTCACAATCAGGCCATGGCCACCAGTGGGGATTACCGGAACTACTTTGAGATCCAGGGCAAGCGCTATTCTCATATTATCGATCCGCGAACCGGCTACCCGGTGGACAATGGTGTGATAAGTGCCTCGGTCGTGGCGGATAGCTGCATGTTCGCGGATGGCTTGGCAACGGCTCTCATGGTCATGAATCCCGAGGAAAGCCTGAATTTAGTTGCGAGCCTCGATGGCGTTGCAGCTTTGATCATTGTTCGAAATGAAGATAAGAGCCTCAGCCAGTATGCATCAACGAGTTTTGGTGATTTAATCGAGTAAAGCTGCTTTCTTTTCCTACAAAAACACGCCAATAATGCTCGGGGTCGGTATCGCAATCGTCCGTTTATCTGATCGAAAAACGCTATCGGTTTCGATGGCGATAAGCGATGCAATCAGGCATAAAGTTTGCGTATGTTTTCAATTCAACCGCATGTAGTATTGACAGTCTTGCTAGCTTAAATATATCTTAAGGCGTCACACCGTAACAGCCATCAATTAAATCGGAAACAACTTGCAAATAAAGGAAGGTATGCACAAGCAAGTATTGAGCAGATTGTCGCCGCAGCGGCTGGTGGGCTGGGTTATCAAGCATCCAGCCATGGTTATTCTGGCGATTATGGTCATTACCGCGCAGTTTGCATGGCAAATCCCCGATCTGTCTTTTAAAACGTCTATTTATGATTTAATCATTGAAGACCTTCCGGAAACTGGCCGCTATGAAGCGTTCAAAAAGCAATTCGGATCGGATGAGATCATCCGGGTGGTCATAAAATGTGACGACATTTATGATCAAACCAATTTTCAGAAAATCCAGGAGTTATCGGAAAAAGCGGCCAAAATTGATGGTGTCCGCCGTGTGATCAGCCTGCCGGAAGTCAAAAAGGCGGTCGATTTTACCGGAAATTGGGATTTGGACAAGTTTTCAGCCGTGATGGCGAATGTGGATTTGTTCAAAGAGAACTTGTTTTCAGCGGATCATAAAACAACGGTTTTGACCCTGGTTCTTAAAATTGATGCAGATCCAGACCAGGTGATCGCCGACGTCAACCGACTCATGGCTGAATCCCCGGATAGGCTGTCCCTTTACCAGATTGGTATGCCCCTGGTTTCCCAGGCCCTGGCGCGTTTGACCGAGAAGGATTTTTTTCGTCTGCCGCCCGTCACATTCGCGCTAATTGCCATTGTCTTGGCGGTACTATATCGACGACTTTTCTATATTTTAATCCCCCTGGTATGCGTAACCCTGGCGTTGGTCTGGAATTTTGGCCTCATGGCCATTACCGGCATTCCCCTTTCCATTCTGACCATGATCGTACCGGTTTTCCTGATCGCGGTGGGAACCGCCTATTGCCTGCATATTGTCACGGAATACCGTACCCAGTCACATGCAATCCCGGACAAAAAATTGGCGGCCATTGCGACCTTCGGCAACATCGCATTCCCGACGATTTTGGCCGTGGCCACCACCGTAGTCGGTTTGGGATCTTTGCTTGTCAGCCGAATTGCAGCCATCCAGGAGTTTGCCATATTTGCCTGTATGGGTATTGTCAGCTTTCTTATTATTCTGCTGACCCTGTTGCCCGCAACCATGTCGCTTTTACCCCTGCCAAAAAGGAAATCCAAAAACCGATCGGATAAACCTGGAATACTGGATCGATTCATCGATGGCATCGCCACCATCGATCTGGACTATCAAAAGGTCACCCTGCCCATCATCGGTTGTCTGGTGCTGTTTTGCATCATTGGCATCTTCAAGATACCCGTGGAGAGCAACCCCATCTGCTATTTTAAGGAAGATACCGAGGTGAGCCAAAATTTCCACGACATCTATCGGCACTTATCCGGTAGTTTCCCCATCAATGTGGCCATGTCCGGGCCGGCTGAAGATTTTTTTCAGAAAGTCGAGCATATCGCTGAGATTGAAAAAATGCAGACCTATATCGATACGCTGCCCGGAATCGACAAAACCATTTCTTTTGGCGATTACCTCAAGCTGGTCAACTATGCTTCCAACCAATTTCAGCCGGAGTACTACCGTTTGCCGGAGGAAGCCTGGGAATTGCGGATGCTCATCAACAGTTATAAGATGATGCTGGGTGAGGATATGCTGAACCGATTCATGTCCCCGGATTTCTCAAAAACCAACATTCTATTGTTGACCCATATATCGAGTTCGCGGACATTTTTAGATGCCAAGAAAAAGATTCTGCGGCATGCCGCGGATACGACTCCCAAGGATGTCAATTGGGAGGTTACCGGCTTTGGCATGGTCATATCAGAGAGCAGTCACCAGATCACAAGCGGTCAGGTGAAAAGCCTGTCCATTACCATGGTCATCGTTTTTGGAATCATGTTTCTGCTGTTTTTATCGAGCAAAGTCGGTCTCATCGCCATCGTACCCAACTTGTTCCCGATTATCATCAACTTTGGCATCATGGGTTGGCTGGGAATCGAATTGTCCATGTTCACCAGTCTGATCGCCAGCATTGCCATCGGCCTGGCCGTCGATGACACCATTCACTATTTGGTTCGTTATAACCGGGAATTCAGAAAAGATCTGGATGACCGGCGGGCGTTACGTGAAACCTTACGGCATATCGGTCGACCCATAATTTTCACCACATTGACCATCAGCATCGGATTTTCCGTCCTGGCCATGTCCAGCTTCAAACCCACGGCTATCTTCGGAACCATGATGGCCGTTACCATGTTCTCAGCCCTGGTGGGGGACCTTATTCTGTTGCCATCCTTGCTGCTGCATGTGGAGCTGGTGACCTTGTGGGATCTGGTACGGCTCAAGCTGGGCAAGGACCCGGAATTTGGTATTCCCTTGTTCAATGGTCTCTCCAGAACTCAAATTCATTATATTATCATGGCGGGAACCCTCAAGCCCATTGCCGCAGGAGAGGTGTTGTTCCACAAGGGGGCAGCCAGTAATTCCATGTGCGCGCTTATTTCCGGTAGCATGGATGTGGTGGAGCCGGAAAATGAGGCGGAGGATATCAAGGAACACGGGATTTACAAACAGATAAACAAGGCTCGTGAAGGCGACGTTATCGGGGAAATGGGCTTGCTGCGGGGCGCCCCCCGATCGGCAACGGTTATCGCTTCTGAGGACTGCGAGTACCTGGAAATCAATCTCAAAATGATCAAGCGTCTGCAATGGCTTTATCCGCCCACCGCCAATCGGTTTTTTATGAACCTCATGACGATTTTATGCGACCGCATTGAAGCCGTTACCAACAGCTACGCCTGTGAAAGCGTTGTGGATGACCTGACCGGCTGGTATAACCGCCGGGGATTTATCACTATTCTCGAGACAGAAATTCACCGGTCAAAACGTTATCAAGATCACCTGGCTTTGTGTTTGATGGGGATCGACTTTGAAGTGGCCGACGCCAAGATGAGTTTTGAGATCAAGGATAGAAATTTTCGTATGATCGGACAGACCCTGTCCAAACTGATTCGAAAAAGCGACTACCTGGGTAGGCTGGATGCGGAAACGTTTGCACTGCTCATGCCCCAGACCTCGGCCCACCAGGCGGAGTCGGTCTGTCACCGATTGCGCAATTTGCTGATGGCCAAAAGAATAGATGTGGATGGTATCCATCTGGAAGTTGTCCTCAGTATCGAGGAACACGATTATACATCAGAAGATAGCGGCGAACAATTGCTTGAGTGCGCCAGCAGGAACCTCACGGTTCAGAAAAAAGTTAAAGCACGGCCTCGGAAATGGGGCACGAAGTGAAGCATTATCGCTATCCAGTTCAAGCTATCAGCCCTTCCCCTTTTATGTGTTGGCACGCTTTCGAGGGGATGACGCAAGTAGAAACCAGGACGGCGTACGATTTTATACTCAAGATAAATTATATGGCGGTATAAATTATTTTATACTTGCAATTAATTAGCTGTTGGTATAATTGTATTGTTATGAAAAATCCTTTTGTATATAGTAGTACCGCAGAAGGTGAATCGTTTTGCAACCGCGAAGCAGAACTAAGTGATCTTTCTGACTCCTGTTTGAATGGGCAAAATGTATATATTTACGCTCATAGACGTCTAGGTAAAACATCGCTCATAAAGGTTCTTTTAAAGCAATTGAGCAAGAGTCAGCCAGAAATAAAGACATTTTATATCGATCTTTACGGAACGCTTGATGAAAAGGATTTTATCGCGACCGTTTTTAGTAGTTTTGCCCATGTTGAAACAAAATTGGAAAGACTGGCGAACGCTATGAAAATTCTTTTTACGAGCGTAAGGCCCAAACTGTCCTATAATCCTGACAACAACAATATAGAGATTGAAGCGTCATATGATCCCAATGAGAAGTCGCTCGTTTTTGATCAGGTGGTAGAATCATTGAGCCGGTATTCCGAGAAATCAAAGACAATAGTCGTTTTTGACGAATTTCAAGAGATGAGCGGCTACGGCGACAAGACAATCGAGAAACGTTTGCGAAAGATCATCCAGTTCCATGATAATGTTGCATACATGTTTTTGGGGAGTCAGCGCCGCATGTTGGAGCAAATGTTTACAGAAAGTAACCGGGCTCTTTATAATCTGGCCATGCCGTACCCGCTATCCCGTATTGATTCGGGTCACTATCGCACCTGGATCAAAGGACTTTTTCGAAAATATGGTAAGGCAGCTCCAGCAGATAACCTGATTGACAGTATTATTGCCACTTGTGAAAATCATCCACTGTTTGTGCAGCAGTTTTTTTATTTTTTGTGGAAGGAACCAGAAATTACACCCCCGGTGATTCAAAGGGTAGAAGAGACAATTTTGGAACGCAGATTTCATGAATACGCAAATATTTGGGACAAGCTGACTCCAAACCAGAAGAAGTCCTGTATATTGTTGTGTAAATTCGGCGGGGAAAGTATTTATCAGGTCAAAAACCTGCAGGATGTTGGACTGAAAGGATCCTCTCAATTGAAGAAAGCCATGGAGTACTTGATTGATAATGAAATCGTATACAGAAACGGCACGTATCGCTTCAGCGATGTTATGTTCAACAAATGGTTGAACCGATTTGTAGTGAAATAACCAAGCTACGGAAAAAGTATCACACCAAAAATTCCTATTTTAATCTCCCCTTGTTAAAACAAATCTTGCAAGCATAAGCAGCTGTGGTTAATATATCACATTGTGGCACACTTGATTGGCTTGTAATCCCCTCTTCTGTTTCGACCAGGGAGACGATACTGTAAATGAACGTATCACCAAACGATAGTTCTTTGAGCGCGTGTTTGACCAAAACAGATATCGTTCAGGATCAGCTTGACATGTGTTCGTTTCAGCTGAAAACGCTGAATGATTTGAGCAAAGAGCTGTTCGAGAGCGTCGATGTTGATACAATCCTTAAGAGTTTTCTGTTTAATACATCGGGCAATTTTGGCGTTATCAAAGGCTTTTTATACCTTCTGGGATCAAATTCCCATGAGGATGAACATTTTGTGACCATCGGGTTTGATGAAACAGTTAAAAAATCATTGCAAAGCCAATGCCGAGACCGTGTATCATCTAGCCCTGTCCATGATTCAACCGGTGTTGAAACCGGTCCGGAATTCAGTCAAAGGAAGGGATTCGGCGTTGAGCAGATTTTCCCTTTTGCCGTACCGGATCGGTTCCAGGGTCTTCTAGGTCTGGGACCTAAGCTGATGGATCCACCATTCACGGATCCTGAAAAAGAAATGCTCGAAACCATGATGAACAACCTGGTGGTAGCCGTTAAAAATGCCAGATCATTTAACAGAGTACTGGGTTTA
>Ga0180436_10002214_pt1 | contig 18634 bp, 14 predicted proteins | sample SS_ome_2_FD_132434 | JGI IMG/M metagenome (GOLD analysis project Ga0180436, IMG submission 132434) | Hypersaline lake sediment archaeal communities from the Salton Sea, California, USA - SS_3_S_2 metaG | ecosystem: Environmental > Aquatic > Non-marine Saline and Alkaline > Hypersaline >...
CTTGCCCGCGCTCGTCAAGGAATCGAAGATCGCGTTGCGCAGCGTCGTGACCTCGACCGGGCCCTCGGCCCAGCGGACGGGGGAGCGCTTCGGGTTCGCGACCTGCGGGACCGATGCGAGCGAAGTCTTCGCGGACGACTCGGTCGACCTGGTCTTCATCACGACCCAGCACGACACGCACGCGGCGCTCGCGGAGCAGGCGCTTCGGGCGGGGAAGAGCGTCTGGCTCGAGAAGCCGGTGGGGCTCACGATGGAGGAGGTCGACTCGGTCGCGCGGGCGGCGGAAGAGACGAATGGGTTCCTGATGGTGGGGTACAACCGGCGGTTCTCTTCGCATGCGCGGGCGGTCAGGGAGGCGTTCGCGGGGCGGAGTGGGCCGATGGCGATTCAGTACGTGGTGGCGGCTGGCGCCACGCCCGGCGGAACCTGGCTGACGGATCCGAAGGTCGGGGGGGGGCGCGTCGTCGGAGAAGTCTGTCACTTCGTCGATTTGTGCACCTACCTGGTGGGTGCGTTGCCGAGCGGGGTGCAGGCGAACGTTTTCGGGCGGAATCCCGAAACCGACGATTCGGCGCTGGTCGTCATGCGGTACCCAGACGGCTCCACGGCGTCGATCTGGTATCTGGCGAATGCGAGCGACGAACTTCCGAAGGAGCGGTGGGAGGTACACGCGGACGGTAGGAGTGCGCTGTGCGACAATTTCCGCGTCACTACGCTCCCGGGCGGCAAGCAGCTCAAGGGGCTGAACCAGGACAAGGGCCAGGCGACGGCGATCCGGGAGACCCTCGCTGCGCTGCGAGAGGGACGGCGCTCGCCGATTGGTCTAGACGAGATCTGCAGCCCATCGGCGGTCACACTCTCGATCGGCCGTTAGGACCCGTTCGCTAATCCGGATCCAGCCCGCGATCCCCCTTCGCGCATCTCGTCAGACGTATTCGAGGGTGCGGAGCGTCGGCTCGAGGAGCTCGGTGACTGCCTCCTCCGCCTCGGCGTCCAGCGACGAACGCCACTTTGCGGGTCGCGACGGATCGATTCGCTCGTTCGCGAGCGCGCGCATCTCGGGGCTCCGCGTGAGCTCGAAGAATTCGCAGATCCGGTCGATCTCATCGTCCGGTCGAGCGACGAGATCCTCATAGCGAAGCTCCCTGTAGTTGTTCGACGGGAGGGCTCGGCCGTGGTGGATCGCGCTCTCGACCAGCGCCTTCCACTGATGCGCAGCGCGGAGATGCGGAGGGAGCTCCTTCCAGTCCTTCCAGCCGCGCGGCATCGCGCCCCAGTACGTCGCCGCTTTACCTTGCACGTTCGTGCGGAGATAGGTCTGCACGAACATAGGCAGGTAGCTGGGCCATTCCCAGATCGGTGTCGTCTTCATCCGCTCGAGCAGAATTCCTTTCCGGGGCTTTTTGATCTCGAGCTTGAGAGTGGACCGAACGACGTCCCGGCCGTCGCGATAGATGTGGAGGATCCGACAATCGGGGTAGAGCGCGTGGATGAACGGAATGCGTAGACAGTTACTCGGCGTCTTTTCCGCGAACCGCGCCTTCCCGCGTTCGGCCTGGAACTCGGCGAATGCGTCATCGATGTACCTGGCGATTCGTGGGGTGAGATCCTTCTCGCCGAGCACGTGATCCTTGTTGTAGCTCGTGCCGTACATCCAGATCGGACGGGGCTCTCCCCAGAAAGCGACTTCCGGGTGGACTTCCAGCAGGCGGCCGATCAAGGAAGTGCCCGAGCGACCAGCGCCGAGCACTATGATGGGACGACGCACACGTCGCTCGAAATCCGCGAGGGATCGGTTTCTCATCAGATGCGCTCCGTAGGGCCCGGCAGTCGTCCTGCGGCTGCTGCGCTGCCGTCGCGGTGAGCGACGACTTCTTCGAAGATCTCGCAGAGCCGGTCTATCGACGACTTCCAGCTGAACTCGTCGGCACGACTCCGGCCGAGCCGGACCCGTCGACCGCGCTCCGCCGCGTCGCTGCGAACCCTGTCGATCGTATCCGCCAGGGCGTCTCCGCTCATCGGGTCGAAGTACCAACCGGCTCCGCCTCCGATCTCGTGGAAGACCGGAAGATCCGAGGCCACGACCGGCGTTCCGGTGGCCATCGCCTCGATCAGCGGGTGTCCGAAGGTCTCGAGGAGGGACGGGAACACCAGTGCGACTGAATCTGCGTAGAGCGCGGGGATTCGCTCGTAATCGACCGGTCCCAACAGACGGAAGCGGTCGGCGACGCCGCGAGTTCGTGCAAGGTCCAGGAGATGGTCTCGGTAGGTCGGATCCGTCTCGAAGCCACCGGCTATCCAGGCCTGCAGCGCTTCGTCGGGTCGCGCGGCCAGCGCCTCGACGACCACGTCGAGGTTCTTGTGCTTCTCGACTGCTGCGGGGATGAATACGTAGTTGGGCACGCCGGAGCCCACCGCGGATCGCTCAGGATCACGAAAACGTATGGCGTCGATTCCGTGTGGCACGACGCTCACCGTGTCGGGTGGAATCCCGAGCACGGTCGCGATCGCGTCGGCCGCGGCCCGCGAGGGCGCGAGGGCGCGATCGAGTCCGACGAGTCCGAGTCGAACGAAGGCCTCGAAGGATTTCAACCGAAGATTGTCGTAGAAGCGACGGTCGTAGATGTTGAGATTTCGCAGGAAGGCGATTGTCGGGACGGTCTTCAGGCGCGGGGCGATGTCGGCGACGCAGAACAGGAGGTCGTAGGCCTTCGCGACGGACGGGAGCCGGAGCTGTTCATAGACGATTCGGAGAATCGTTGGCCCGTAGTCGACCTCCATCAACTCGAACCGCGTCGAGGGGAGTCGGGCCGACGAGTTCTTGGGAACCAGGAACGTGAAATCGATGCCGCGGGGATCGCGCTCGAGTTCATCGAGGAGGTTGACCAGGTATGTCCACCCTCCGCCCGCGCGTGCGGAGAGTGCGTTCACGAGAACGTGCATGTGCCGACACCCTGTATTCACTCGGGGTCGCGCGCCGCGCCCGCTCGGCGTCGCGCGGACCGCGAGATTCGACCAATCCGAACCGGTTCGCAACCGGCGAACCCTTCGCCCGCCGGCCCCAACGGGTACTGCTAAGATGACCCGCCATGCCGAACGGTTCATCCTCGCCCGCCATCCTACTCGGGCTGACCGGACTTTCGCTTGACGGCGGAATCGCGAGCGTCAGCCGTTCGATCGTCAAAGCCCTCGACGAGCAGCGGGCAGACGGACGTCTGACACGAGTGGACCGCGTACTGCTTCACGGCGAGCAAGCATGCTCGCCTCCGCCTCCCAAGCCTGCGCGCGAGGTGCGGGCTGGTGAGAGCCCGATGCGGTTCGCCCTCCAGCTCTGGTCGCGTATTCTGGCATCGCGGCCGAATCTGATTCTCTTCGATCACCTCGGCCTAGGCAGGTCGCTCGTCCCCTTCCTCCCGATTCCACTCCCCCGTTATGCGGTCTTCGTGCACGGCCTGGAGCTGGCGGCGCTCGAGTCGCGATTGCGGGCGGACGTGTTGCGCCGGTCCTGGCGAATCCTCGCGAACTCGGAGCATACGGCTCGTGAGCTGGCCGGAAGGTTGCCCGAGGTTCGCGAAAAGACGGTCGTGGTCCCGCTCTGCGTCGAGCCCGCGAGGATCGACGAATGGACGGAGAGGGGGCGCGATAGCGACGTCGCTCGTCGGCCCGCCGCCCTGATCGTAGGTCGGATGTGGTCCGACCAGCCTGGTAAGGGGCACGATGCGCTCATCCAGGCGATGCCCGCCGTACGGGAAAGGATTCCCGGCGCGGAGCTCTGGATCGTGGGACAAGGGGACGACGAGCCCCGCCTGCGGGCGCTCGCGAAGAACGCGGGCGCCGAAGACGCGGTCGTCTTCCACGGGCGGGTGAGTGACGCCGAGTTGAGTCGCCTCTACCGAACGGCTTCGGTCTTCGCGATGCCGAGTCGCCAGGAAGGCTTCGGCCTCGTCTACATCGAGGCGATGTGGCATGGCCTCGCCTGCATCGGATCGACGGTCGATGCGGCCGGACAGGTCATATCGCCCGATACGGGAAGGTTGGTTCCGTATGGAGACGTGGCCGAAACGTCCTCGGCGTTGCTGGAGATACTGGGTTCCGAAACGCTGGCGCGTTCTCTGGGCGATGCCGGTCGAAGGAGGGTTGAAGAGTATTTTTGCTTCGACCGGTTCAAATCCGATCTACTCGATGCCCTGGAACTGAAGTGAAGGGCTGCCTGCGGTATCGTAGGAAGCGCCGTCTCCTAGGGCTGGGGCTCGCCGCACTCGGGCTCGTTTTCGTCGTCGGTGTTCGTGGAACGACGATTGCCGAGGCGTTCGACGGGGCTTCCATCGGTCGCGCGACGCCGGCAGTCGCGGCTGGGCGCGCATCGCGCTCGCTCATCGCCGCGGGGTCCGCACCGGAGTCCGAAGCCGAACGTGCATTCGCGCGCTACGAGCGAGTCGTCTCCTCGCGCGAGCCTTCGGGCTGTCCAAAGCAGGCGCATCAGCACGCGTTGTGGTCGGCGGTCGCGTATTCGACGAGCTGTGATCGCGAGCCCGAGGGCTGTGACGAAGCACTCGCGCGTGCAGCGATCGACCGATTGCTTGCAGCGCGCGAGTGGCAGACCTGCTCGGAAACGCTGTCGCCGACATGCCGCGCGCGCTGCAGGAAGGCGGATGAGCGAAGACGCTTCGCCTGGCTCGAGTTCCCGACCCTCGCCTGGGATTTCGTCGCGGGTTCTCCGTCCGTGACGGAGAGCGACGAATCGGCGATCACCTCACTCCTCCTGCGCGGTGCCGAGGATCTCTGGCCGCCAATCGAAGCGGGGGCGACCAATCGGGCGGTGTCACTCGCTGCGTCTTTCCTCCGACTCGCGCGCCGATTTCCCGATCACGAGCGGGCGACGGCGTGGACAGCCTACGGCCTCGAAACCTGGCGCGAAGTATCGGAGAACGGTGGATTCTCGGAGGACTCCGGAGGCTACGAGGCCGAGGTCCTCTGGCCCGCGCTGATTCAGCTCTCGAGCGAGATTGCTTCGCGGTCCGTTGCCGAGGATCCCTCAATCGATGCACGGAGACTCTTTGAGCAGCCCGGATTGACTTCCATGCTGGAGCGACTTTTCGACCACACGGCGCCGATCGGATTCCTTCCAGCCTATGGGCATGCGACCGGGGTCGGTTCGGCGGGCTACGGCCAGATCTGGCTCTTCGAAGAGGCCGCCCGATTGCTGGAAGCCCCCCGGTACGCATGGTCTGCGTCTCGACTTCGCGCGTTCCTGAGCGAGCGGATTGAAGGCTTCGACCCACGTCGCGCGGAGTACCTCGCGCTGGCCGATCGCTTCCCGGCGGCGGGTACGCCGGAAGCCGCAGCGCCCGATCCAGTCCGAGAGGTCGTCGTCCACGCAGCGCCCGAAGGCGCTGTACGCACGGAAGAGCGCCTCGAAGCGGGAGAGACGCTCGTCCAGACGCTTCCTGCGCTCTCGGCCCCAATTGCGCGTCTGGCATTCGAGGCCATCCCTGCCACGCCCGACGCGCGTCTGAAAATCGAGGTCCTGGATCGACCGCAGAGTGCGGAACCGCTGCGCCGGTTCGAGCAGATCGTCGATGCGACGGGTCGACTCGAGATTCCGGCAAGTCTCGCAGCGCGTGACGTCCCGCGTATCCTTCGACTCACGGCTGTCGGGGGCGACGTGAACGTGACGACGGTCGCGCGTTCGGACACGGACGCGATGCCTGCGCGGATCCAATCGGGCGGCGGGGTCCAGAATCGGGCGCTCGACATGACGATCCACGGCCTCGTGGGGCGCGGGTCGGTGGTCACCTCGCGTCCGCAAGTGCGCCGACGCCCTCGATGGCAGTGGGGGACTCCCAGGAAGCCCTGGGCGTTCACCGGCGCGGCGGTACCCGATAAGCTCGTTCTCCGCAGCGGGTTCGGCGTGCGGGATCTCTGGGCGATGATCGACCTGATCGCCGGTCAGAACCACGACGTCCCGGCGGTCGGCGGTCTGGTGTCCCTGATCGACGAGGGTGCTCTGCTCGTGACGCCGGCGGCCCATCCCTACTGGGACTTCGAGCCCGATCCCCGACATTCGAACGCGCTCGTTGTCGGAGAGCCGGGGCGGGCGTTCGATGCGCGCCCCGAGGTCGTCGAGTTCGAGGACACGCCTCGCTTCACGCGGGCCCATGTCCGGTGGCAGGGTCGGAACGGAATTGCGAAGGAGCGTCGTGTCCTTTTCGTGAAGAATCGCCTGTTATGGATTCGCGATCGAGCGACGGCGCAGTCGGGTTCTGTCCCGAGCGTTTCGGTTCATTGGTACGCGCAAGGCATCGAGCGGCTCCGAGAAGACACTTACTCGTTGTCGATGAACCGGCCCTGGTCGAGCGGCCTTCCCATTCGCAACCCGTCGCGTGCTCTCTGGTTGGCGGTTCTCGAGACCGTAGGCGTCAAGACGATGCACGAGCACGTCGAGCAGCTCGCACCACCGCAGCAATGTCGGGAGCGCGAGGGCGATCCGAAGCGCACGCGTGGCTGTCGGGAACGGCCGGACATGCGCGTTCGCTCCACGCGCCGCGTCTCGGGTCAAACGCTGGACGACGCCTGGATCGATACGTTGCTGGTACCCTGGAGCGGTTCCGGCGGGCCAGAAGCGCGAGTCGTCGTCGAGGTCGATCGGCGTTTTGGGGCGGGGCGTCTCGTGAGTCTCGTGATGGGGGCGGAGCGGTGGCTTCTGCTGGACAATCCCGAAGGACTGCGAGTCGAAGCGGATGATGTTTCGACCGACGCCCGCGTGGCGATACAGCGGAGCGTCGTCGGAGATTCGATCGGGACGGCGTCGATTCTCGTTCTACGCGAGGCGATGGAGTTCGAAGGCGGGAACGGTGGGTCCGTCCAGCGCTTCCCGTCCAGGAGTTCCATCGAAACGGGCCCCGTCCCGGAGCGGATCACGCCGACGACGGCTCCGGGTCGCTAGGTCTCCGGCGTAGGGGAGGCGTCGTCGGCCTCGCCCCCGAGGCGGGGAGCTCAGTGGAAAGTGGACGCTCGCTCGAGACGGGAGACCCAATCCTTCTGCGTCGCGAGAACCCGTCGCTCGTCGTCGAAACGTCTGGCGACGAGATGCGATAGTCGTGTTGCGAACGCATGGTACACCTTCCAGTGTAGCGGGACTGGTCTGTGCCAGAGCGCGAGATCGACCACCTCTTCGCAGGGGATCGCGAGATCGGGGTTGCGGCCCGCCCGCCCGAGGATCGCCGGTCCCATGCTTGGCTCCGCTAAAAAGCGATCGATCGAGATCAGAGTGAATCGATCGCCGTGGGTGTCCGCCGCGCGGACGAGATGGTGCGCGTAGAGGTTCCAGAGCAGCGTCGACTTCACGGTCGAACTCGGCCTCATCTCCGCGGGAAACTCTCTGGTGATCAGGGATCGAAAGGTCGGCACAGGGTCCCGCCAGAGGCCGATCACGTGCACGTTCGGTAGCTGCTCGAACAGGAAGTCGATCGAGAGTGCGAGCTGCGGGAACTTGATGAAGTCGAGTGCACCGGATAGCAATGGCTCGAACGCCGCGTCGAAACAGGTCCTCACGAAGGGATCCTCGAGCTGCTCCGTCCGCAGGAAGGGCTCCATGCTGATCGCATGGTCTGCACCCCGCGGAAGCCGCTCGAGTGCCTTGTGGAACATCAGGATCGGCAAGTGCTCGAAATAGCCCTTGGGATAGCGTGCGGTTCGTCGAGGATCGGAAGCCGTCTCGAAGCCGCAGCCGTCCAGCCAGCGCGCGAAGGGGCTGGTTCCGGACCGCGGGCATCCGACGACGATGATCGTCGGGCTCTGGGTGTAGTCCGGTTTCTGAGTCAACTCCGAAGTCCTCTTCGTGCCGCGGCGATCGCCGCCGGGAGACCGAGCAGGATCATGTCCGTCCGCACGCCGCAATTGCGACGCGCAGCGAACCACATCAAACCGTGCCGAATCAACCCTGCCATGGCGACCCCGAGTGCGGTTCCCTCCGCACCTCCCATGTTGGCGCCGATCGCGGCGAACGCGGCGGTGGCGATCGCACCGATCGAGGTGACGCCAAGCATCACACGCTCGTGCCCGGTCATCATCAAGGCCAGCCCACAGGGACCGCTCCACACGAAGGCGATCCGTTCGAACGTGAGCAGGGCCAGGATCACCCCTCCTGCCCCATACCATTCGCCGTAGAAGAACTCGAGGATCTCCACGCGGGCGAAGAGCAGTACGCCGAGGACGCCGAGCGCGGGGAGACCAGCAAGCGAGGCAGCGCCGCGGACCGCACGTTCCAGCCGCGCCGTGTCGCCGACCGTGTCAAGCTCTGCGATCAGCGGGGGCACTACGAGATTCATTATGACGAGCGGGAGCGAGACGATGCGGATCAGCCGCTTGGCCGAACCGAAGAGTGCCACCGAGTCCTCGTCCAGTATGGCTCCCACGATCCAGAGGTCAAGCTGGTCGGTGATCGCGACGAGGGCGCTCGCCAACGTGAGCGATACGGCACCGCGAAGCAACATGGAGTATCCGCGCTCCGGCTTCACTCGATCGGTGCCCAGGTACGGCGAGAGGAAGATCAGCGCCGCTACTACATTGGTTCCGAGCGCGAGAACGGCGAGCCAGCAAGCGAGCTGCAGGTCGATTTCTACCTTTCCGAACCAGAGCGCCGTGAGTCCCCCCGCGAGCAGTGCGTTCGTGAGCGCGCCACCGAACGCTACGGCTCGTCCGATCGCATGGAATCCGCGGAATACTTCGGCCGCGACGTTCTGAAGCGTCATCGCGAGGATCCAGATCGAGGTCGCCGTCAAGATGCCGAAGAGAGCAGGCGATTCGAACGCGTACGTCGTCAGCAGAGGACCCAGCAGAATGAAGTAGAGCACTGCGACGGTCGCACCCCCGAGGAGTGCCAGGTGGAGTGTCGGCAGGATCACGCCGCGCGCCTGGTTCGCAAGGCCCGCTGCGACCGAGCTCGCGATCGAGCGCACGGCCGTTCGGTGGAGACCGAGCTGGCCGAATCGCGCGCCCGCGACGACGATGCTCTGCGCAAGGAGGTAGACACCCAGGTCCGAAGGCTGCAAGGCTCGGGCAAGCACCATTTGGATGCCGAGACCTCCTACGACAGCGACCACGCGCGCGACCAGGGAGACAGCGCCGCCGCGAAGGAGGCGCTGGACCAGGGAGCGACTCCGGGGGGCCGCGGCGTCGTGCTTCGATGTCACGATCTCGTACCGTCCCTTTCGTATCCCAGTCGTGTCATGACGTCGCCGCAGATCTCCCAGAAGGCGGTCGAGCGGGCGTCGGACCAATCCTTCCAGGCTGGTAGCGGGTCGATCAGTTCGGGCACTTCGCTTGCCGGCTTGATCAGGCGGCGGAACGCCTTGCGCAGGGTGAACTCGCTCGACGTATTGCGAGGCTTGTCGGCTTCCGCCTGCCAAGCGGACTCCGGCACGTCGAGTTGAAGCGGATCCAATACCGTGTTTCGAAAAGCCGCGTACGAATCGACGATGTCTTCGAGTCGAGCCAACGGGGCACCTGAGGAGAGAAGATCCTCATTGGTATGTCGCCAGATCCAGCAGATGCGTTCGAAACGATCCATCTCCGCCCAGATGTTCGAATAGGGATCGTCGTCGTCGGGTACGACGGGGAGCTGCTCGTGTCGCGGCGTCTGGACGTTGCGTACCCAGGCCGAACGCACGAAGTCGCGGCCGTCTCGTGCGACGTGAAGAAGGCGCGCGTCCAGCGAATGCCGCAACCAGCGACTGCTGTGCCGCAGATAGCTGTTGACCTCGCCGTAGGCCTTTCCAGGCGGATGGCGTTCGAATAGCGCTTCGAATCGCGTTCTGAGTAGGTCGTCGAACGCCTTCGAGTATCCTGGAGAGCGGGAAAGACCCAGTACGTGGGCGTCCCCCGGCCAGGGCTCGTGCTGGACGCATGAGCGGGCGTCCCTGTCGAGAAGGTGAGCGAGGAAGGCGGTACCGGAACGCCCCTGAGAAAGGACGAAGAAGCAGTCCCGGGGCTGGTTGCGAAGGGGCTGGGTCGAACGCGGGTCGTCCATGGGGTTCTCAGCGGTTCGTGGGTCTCGAGATCCGTCGTTCGCCGGCTCGGCGATCATCAGGGAATCGGTGAGATGGCGTAGAATCTAGAGGAAGAAGAGCCCCTGCTCATCAGCGACCGAGCCCCGAATCGAGGGGCGCGAGAGAAAGCCCCATCGATGTCCAGCGACTCGCGTTCCATGCGCCCAGATCCTCCTGCCCTCTTCGTTCGGCATTCGGAGGTAGTACGTGATTCGGCGCTGCACGAAGGAGGTCGCGGAGATCGGAAGATCCTGGTGACCGAACGATGGCGAGACGAGCGGCCGGTCGCGCGCATCGACTGGACCGCTCCGGAACCCGGGGGAGGGGCACGAGTTCTGGAGATGGCGGACCTGGAGATGGCCTACTTCACCGAGCGCGCGCGCCAGGACCGCCACTGGCACGTCAGGGGGACGGAGATATACACGGTCCTCGAGGGCGAAATGGCGATCGAAGTCGAGTCCGAGACCCATGTTCTCGCCGCGCGCGACAGCATCGTGATTCGTCCGGGAGCGGTTCATCGCGTCCTCCCCGAAGGTCGCTCGTTCCTATGCCAGGTCGTCACTGCGGCTTGTGGCGGAGGGGTCGACAAGTTCGTCGTACGCTAAGGCCCGTGATCTTCAATCGTCGCTTCTACTATCAGGCGCGGGTACTCCATGCCTTGATTCTGCGGCGTGCCGGCTCCTCGACTACGCGGAAGGCGGCGAGAGAGCCGATGACGACCACGATTGCGTAGGGTAGGAAGAACTCGAGTCCCATCGTGTTCTGGGCCTTCTCGTCCCAGGCTGAGAGCATCAGAGAGCGAATCGGGATGTGCAGGATGTATACGCCGTAGCTCGCCTCGCCGAGGCGGACCCACCAGCGTCTTCCGAGCCAGGCCGTTACTCGGCCGCGACTTCCGATCAGATAGACGATGGCGAGGACGTAGATCGGGTCGAAGACGCCGCCGTGCATCCAGAGCCGCGGAACCTTGGCGGAGGCGTAGGGGAGAGCGATGAGTGCGGCGAGAAGAATCGGCCCGACCCACGGCGCGGGCTTCTCCGGCGATCGTGTTTCGCATGAGGTCGCGCCCGCGAGCACGAGGCGTGCGACGACGATCCCGAGTACGAACTCGTGGACGCGGAAGAGCGGGCTGCTTCGTAGAAAAACCCCGAGAGAATTGCTGCCGATCGGTTCCGTCGCGACGGCCGAAGAGATGTCTGCGGGCAAGGCCATACCTGCGATGAGCCACGGCACGAACGTGAAGAGCCAGCAAACGACCCCGAGTGCCCAGGCGTTTCGTCGCGAGAGTCGCCAGACCGGAGCGATGATGAAGGGGAAGGCCAGATAGAACCATGCTTCTGCGGAGAGGCTCCAGCTCGGCGCATTCCAGATGGATCGAAGAGGGGGTAACCACGACTGAACCAGCGTGAGGGCCGAGATGGCGCTGACGAAGAGCTTTATCAGTCCGTTCGACAGAGAGTTCGAGGAGAAGAAGTGATGAATCACTGCGGGCGCGGCGAGGGCGAGGGAGAACAGGTAGAGCGGGTAGATCCGGGCGATGCGAGCGATCCAGAACCGCCGGCGTGAACACTTCAACTCGCCAGTCGGGGTGGCGTAGGTGTAGGCGAGGATGAAGCCCCACAGAACGAAGAAGAGGTTAACTCCGGAGTACCCGACGTGGATCAGGTTCGAGATGCCTTCCGGCATCGTCGACCACGCACGCTCGAGGTAGCCGCTGTTGTGATAGAGGACGACGTGGAAAGCGGCGAAGAATCGAAGGCCGGTCAGGGCATCGATTTGCGGGCGCGGTGCTCCGGACGAGTCCACATGGCCAGCTGAATCGGGCCTCGACGGGCTGGGAGAATGCGGCGAGGTCATCTTCGGAATCGGCTCGTGGATTGGTGCGATCGGTTTTCGAGTCTTGCCGTTGGTCGGCGGATTGGAGCAGCCTCGAGGCCGAAGGATCGGACCTTCGCGTTTCCCGATTCGGCTCGTGAGGGGCGAATTCCCCTGATGCTACTCTATGCGAGCTTGAGTCGATCGAACGACGAGCCGAAGTGAGGAGGACGATGTCAGAAATCCTGGACGGCCCGGGTGTGGCTCAATCCCGCGTAACCCGTCCTGAATCCGCACTCCAGATCGTCGATCGCGAAGGTGAGCCTGTCCGCACGATCCTGATCGGGCTGGCGACGGTATCGCTCGCTCTTCTTTCGATTCCTTTCGCCTATGTCTTCGGCGTTCGCGGGGGCGACCTTGCGATGTTTTCATGGGGCGTTGCGACCGTACTGGTCGGTCTCGTGCCGCTGCTTGTCGACCGTATTCGCCCCCCGGAGAGTCGACACATCCTTCTGACGATCGTGGCGATGGCGTTCCTGGTCCAGTTCGTCCTGCCAATCCTGACGCAATACATCCCCGCCCAGGGATTGATGGATCCGTCTGGCATGCGCGGTGCGATGCTGTCCGCGAAAGACATCGTTCGCGCCCAACAGATCGGATTGCTCGGCCTTATCTGCTTCCTGCTCGCGTATACATTGCCGATGGGCGGTCTGGTCGCCCCCCTCACCTCGCGCCCGCGGCACCAGTGGACGGAGGGAGGCGCCCTAGTCGCGGCCGCCATCCTGATCGCATTGGGTTGGGTCCTGACCGTGGCTCGGCAGTTCGGCGTGATCGGTGCGCAGCTGGGAAGTGGCTTCCTCGGGGGGTTCGGCAGCGCCGCCCTCTTCGGTTCGGCGTGGCTGATGGCGACCTACCTCGCTCATCGCTCCCGTCCCGCGCTCCTGCTGATCGTCATGCTGGTACCGATCGCCATGGGCTTCAACTTCCTGACCGGTTCGAAGCGGCTCTTTCTCACGCCGCCCGCGATGCTGGCGCTGGCCTGGATCGTTTCTCAGCGCAGGATCCGTCTATTTCTCGTCGCTGCGGGCGTTGTATCGTTGATCCTGCTCTACCCGGTGGCGGAGTTCTGGCGCCAGGACGTACTCGTTCGCAACACCCTCACCGCGGCTGACGTCCTCCGCAATCCCGGACCGGCCCTCGATCGGACCGCGGCATTTCTCTCCAGTGGCCGCGGCGGTCAGTACTTGTCCTCGGGGCTTGAGGCGACAGGACGGCGTCTCGACGCGGTGGGTCATGCGGCAGTCATCATACGCGACACCCCGCGCGTATCCCCGTTCCAGAACGGCCGGACCCTTGCCCTGATTCCGCTGGCGTACGTGCCTCGAGTCCTGTGGCCCGGGAAGCCGACGATCACGATCGGTCAGTGGATCACGGACACGTACACGGTCCTGGGCTCGAAGCTGAAGAGTCGAATCGGGCCGAGCTGGATAGGCGAGTTCTATCTGAACTTCGGCATTCCGGGCGTCGTCGTCGGGATGTTCGTGCTCGGTATGTTGCTGAGGCTGGCGCACGAGCTGCTCCTGCGCCGCACGCCGACGATCCCCTTGCTGATCGCCTCGGTGATCGTCTTGTATGAGGTGGCCCTCGCGGTTCAGGGAGGCGTAGTCGGGGCAGTGAACGGGCCTGTCATCGCGCTGATTCCCCTCGCGATGGTCCATGTCGTTATGCGGCTCTTTGGCGGCACGGTTCGCGAAGCACAGGCTCGGGTCGATTGATCGCCGAGGAGAGACGTTGAGTATCCACGATCGCTTTCGCACATGGATGGACGCAGGTCGCTATCGCGATTTCGAGACACGCTGGGACGACCGGCTCCTTCGCAAGGCGGTTCTCGAGGAGCTGGGTCCGAACAGGGATCTGCTCGACCTCGGCGCGGGCGCAGGAATCGTTCCAGAGATGTCGTTCAAGGGACTCGCGCGACGCGTCTGCGGTGTCGATCCCGATCCGCGCGTAGTCGCGAATCCGTATCTCGACGAGGGGAGGGAAGGCTTCGGCGAGAGGATTCCGTGGGACGACGACTCCTTCGACGTGGTCGTGAGCGACAACGTCCTGGAACATCTCGACGACCCGGCGTCTGTTTTCAGGGAGGTGCATCGCGTACTCCGGCCGGGCGGTGTCTTTCTCGCCAAGACGCCCAATCGCTGGCACTACGTGGCGATCGGCGCGTCGGTCACTCCGCACTCCTTTCACCAACGCTTCAACGCGGCGCGCGGACGCAAGTCGGTCGATACCTTCCCTACGCGGTACCGTGCGAACTCGCGTGGCCAGCTTGCGCGGCTTGCCGAGGCGTCGGGTCTATGTCTTGAGTCGGTCGACTTCTTCGAGGGGCGTCCCGAGTACCTGCGGCGCTGGGCTCCCGCTTATGCCGTCGGAGCGATCTACGAGATGATAGTGAACACATCGTCGGTCTTCGCGCCGCTGCGGGTTGTGCTGGTCGCCAAGCTACGAAAGCCGGGCGGAGTCTAGACGCCCAAGGAGGATGGAGCCCAGTCGTCTCCCCCGGTCGACATCGCTCGATCGATGCGCGAACGGGTCGCGGAGTTCAGGCCCGACCGTACCCATCCTCGAACCGTACGATGTCGTCCTCGCCGAGGTAGCTGCCGGACTGGACTTCGATCATCTCGAGAGGGAGCTTGCCCGGGTTCTCGAGACGGTGCCGCGCGCCCAGCGGGATGAACGTCGACTCATTCTCGGTCAGCTGGAAGGTCTCGTCGTCGCGCGTGACGAGGGCCGTGCCCCCGACGACGATCCAGTGCTCCGCCCGGTGGTGGTGCATCTGGAGCGACAGGCGTTCTCCGGGGTTCACGACGATCCGCTTGACCTGGTATCGATCCGACAGCTCGATCGTTTCGTAGCTTCCCCAAGGTCGATAGACACGGGAGTGAATCTCCGCCTCCGGACGGCTGCGCTGCTGGAGCTCCGCGACGATCGTCTTGACATCCTGCGCGCGCGTGTGGTCGGCTACGAGGAGCGCGTCGGGTGTGTCGACGACGAGCAGGTCGCGCACGCCGAGGGCGGTGACCAATCGATCGCTCGCCCGGACGTACGAGCGCTCCGAATCGATCAGGATTGCGTCGCCTTCGGCGACGTTGCCGCTCTCATCGGCCGCTCCTTCGCTCATCACGGCGGTCCATGAACCGATGTCGTTCCACCCGGCGTCGAGCGGAATCATCACCGCCCGATCGGTGACCTCCATGACCGCGTAGTCGATCGACTCGGACGGGCAATCCAGAAAGGCTTCCTCTTCGACCCGAGTGAAGTCGAGATCCGAGTAGCGCGCTTCGAAGCTCCGGCGGCAGGCCTCGTGGATCGCGGGGCGGTGCTTGGCGAGCTCTTCGAGGTACACGTCACTCCGGAACGCGAACATGCCGCTGTTCCAGGTGTGGGTTCCGGCCGCGAGAAACTCATTGGCCTTCACATGGTCCGGCTTCTCGACGAATCGTAGGACCTCCCAGGCACCGCGCTCGGATGGGGCACCGCGCTCGATGTATCCATAGCCGGTCTCCGGCGAGGTCGGGACGACGCCGAAGGTGACGAGGTGTCCCCGGCGAGCGAGCTCGATGGCTCGCTCGCCCGCCTCGGTGAAGGCAACCTCGTCTCGGATGAGGTGATCCGACGGGAGAACGAGGATCACGCTGTCGGCTTCGCCGGCGAGTATCTGCGACTGAAGGGCGGCGAGCGCGACGGCGGGAGCGGTGTTGCGGGGTGCGGGCTCGAGCACGATCGCTCCTGGCCGATGACCCGACTGCTGCATCTGCTCGCCCACCATGAAGCGGTGCTCCTCGTTGCAGACGACCAGGAGGCCATCGACGGCGGGAATCGCCGCACTTCGCGCCGCCGTCTGCTGGAGCAGGGACGTCTCGCCGAGCAGCGGGAGGAGCTGTTTCGGGTAGGCGGCTCGAGAAAGGGGCCAGAGGCGGGTTCCGGATCCGCCGGAGAGCAGCACACCGTGGACGGTCATCGATTCTCCAACAGGCAGGTCGTCGCGCCAGAAGACGCACGATTCACCCGAAATCGGCAGGTCGGGGGAGCGTCTTGAGGACGCAGCCCGATGCGGGCAAGGAGCGCTCCGGACGCAACACGGTCGTGTCTTCCAGCGAGCGTAGGCGAAGACCGCGCGTCCTTGCTGCGGCGATTCGAAGGAAAGCCTCTTGGCGTCAGCGGGTTCGGGCCGTAGCCGGACGAGGGAGGTAGGCGCTTCCGCTAGAGTCTCCGCGTGACTACCGCTGTGACCGACTTTCGTACGCTCGTCCGAACGATTCCGGATCATCCGAAGCCCGGGATCCAGTTTCGGGACATCACGACGCTGATCGCGAATCCCGAAGGACTTTCATCCGCGATCGACGCGCTCGCCGATCCCCATCTCGGAGCGACCGAGGGGCCCCAACTGGTCGCTGGCATCGAAGCCCGCGGTTTCATCTTCGGAACCGCGCTCGCGGTGCGTCTCGGTCTCGGCTTCCTCCCCCTCCGCAAGCCCGGAAAGCTCCCCGGCGAGACGCGTGGCCGCGACTACGAACTCGAGTACGGCACGGATCGCATCGAGCTGCACGTCGGCGCGGTCCGGCCCGGGCAACGCGTGCTGCTCGTCGACGATCTGATCGCGACGGGGGGGACCGCGGAGGCGGCGGTCCTGCTGCTCAGGGAGGTGGGGGCGGAAGTCGTCGAGTGTGCGTTCGTGATCGACCTCCCGGATCTCGGCGGCGCGGCGCGGCTCGAGAAGCTCGGGTGCACGGTCCGATCGCTGTGCGCCTTCCCGGGCGCGTGACCGGGGTGGGATCGAGACGCCGATGCTGATCGACGGGCGTTCCCATCGCTCGATCTGGCGCGAGCCCGAAACGGGCGCGGTCGGGATCATCGATCAGACCCGGCTGCCCCATCGCTTCGAGACACGGACGCTCGAGGACCTCGAGAGCGCCTGCGAGGCGATCAGGACGATGCGCGTTCGTGGTGCGCCCTTGATCGGAGCGACCGCGGCCTACGGACTTTCGCTGGCGCTCGCCGTCGATGCCTCGGACGCGTCGCTCGCCTCCGCGGCGAACCGTCTGGTCGCGACCCGTCCGACCGCGGTGAACCTCCGATGGGCCGTGGACCGGCTTGCGGAAGCCGTCCGAGCGCTCGCTCCCGCCGATCGCGCGTCCCGAGCCCTCCTCGAAGCCGACCGCATCTGCGACGAAGACGCCGCCGCCTGCGAGTCGATCGGCCGCCACGGCCTCCCCCTGCTCGAGCACCTCGCGAAGACCCGATCCGATCGTACCGACCCCGTCACGCCCGACCGCCCCCTCCACCTCCTGACCCACTGCAACGCCGGCTGGCTCGCGACCGTCGACTGGGGCACGGCCCTCGCCCCCATCTACAAGGCCCACGAGGCCGGGATCCCGGTCCACGTCTGGGTCGACGAGACGCGCCCGCGCAATCAGGGCGCCAGCCTGACGGCCTTCGAGCTGCGCGAGATGGGGATCCCGCACACGGTCATCGTCGACAACGCGGGGGGCCACCTGATGCAGCACGGCCGGGTCGACGCGGTGATCGTCGGGAGCGACCGGACGACTGCGACCGGCGACGTCTGCAACAAGATCGGCACCTACCTGAAGGCGCTGGCCGCCCACGACAACGGCGTGCCCTTCTACGTCGCGCTGCCGACCTCCACGATCGATTGGTCCCTCGACGACGGACTCGCGACGATCCCGATCGAGGAGCGGGACGCAGACGAGGTGCGATCCCTGACGGGTCTGAATGACTCCGGTGAGGTCGCGAGAGTCGAGCTCTTCTCCTCCGAGAGCCCCGCCGCGAACCCCGCCTTCGACGTCACGCCGGCGCGCTTCGTGACGGCGCTCGTGACCGAGCGGGGGGTATTCGAGGCGTCGCGAGCGGGCCTCTCGGCGATCGCTCCGGCGGCGGCGGAGTGAGCGCTTCGTGACTGCATCCGGTTCCGGCGCGCAGGTCGTGCTCTTGCGTGCGGGCCAGATGCCGTGCGATCACACCCCGTAGTAATCCCGATACCACGCCACGAACCGCGCCATCCCGTCCTCGAGCGCGACCCTCGGCCGATAGCCCACCGCCTGCGCGAGCGCCGAGACGTCCGCGTAGGTCGCCTTCACGTCGCCGGGCTGCATCGGCAGCATGTTCTTGATCGCCTCGCGGCCGGTGCACTCCTCGATCACCTCGATGTAGCGCAGCAGCTCGACCGGGCGTTCGCAGCCGATGTTGAAGATCCGCCAAGGGGCGTTGCTTCGGGAGGCGTCGGGCCGGGCGGGGTCGTAGTCGGGATCGGGCTCGGCGGGCTGGTCGTGGGTGCGGATCACGCCCTCGACGATGTCGTCGATGTAGGTGAAGTCGCGCTGGTGGTCGCCGTGGTTGAAGACGTCGATCGGCTCGCCCGCGAGGATCTTCTTCACGAAGAGAAAGGGGCTCATGTCCGGGCGGCCCCAGGGGCCGTAGACGGTGAAGAATCGCAAGCCGGTGGTCGGCAGGCGATAGAGGTGCGCATACGTGTGCGCCATCGCTTCGTTCGCCCGCTTCGTCGCGGCGTAGAGGCTCACGGGGTGGTCGACGGCGTCCCGTTCCGAGAAGGGGGTCTTGGTGTTTCCCCCGTAGACGGAGCTGCTCGAGGCGTAGGTCAGGTGGGCGGCTCCGACGGATCGGCAGCCCTCCAGGACGTTCAGGAAAGCGACGAGGTTCGCCTGGCCGTAGGCCTCGGGGTGGTCGATCGAGTA
>Ga0180436_10002216_pt1 | contig 18628 bp, 29 predicted proteins | sample SS_ome_2_FD_132434 | JGI IMG/M metagenome (GOLD analysis project Ga0180436, IMG submission 132434) | Hypersaline lake sediment archaeal communities from the Salton Sea, California, USA - SS_3_S_2 metaG | ecosystem: Environmental > Aquatic > Non-marine Saline and Alkaline > Hypersaline >...
AGTACGTTGTTGTAGAAGGCCTTGTAGGCCTCAGTTGTGCGTGTGTTACGCATGTCGCCTCCATCACGATTCTCGAAGTGTCTAACTATACTGTAGGCATTTTTAGCAATTTGACAACCGTGAAAATTCGTCACGTACTAAGTTTCTTTTGTCTCACCGCCCACCGGAGGGAGCGGAATGGCGCCGGAGTTCTTGCGCGGCTACCCTTCCAGTAGGTGGGAGGGTGGGGACCTACTTTGTGATTTGGCTCTCCCTCGCTTTGCCTGTAATACCCTATTAGAGGGAGCGGAATGGCGCGCGCCATTCCGCTCCCTCCGGTGGGTGGCGTGTAACGTAAGTTCTTGGCGCCAAAAGGCTTATGAAGACCTTTTCAAAAGCGCCGGAACCGGAGTCACAAAAGAGGTCTTCCGCGAATTTGTGCAAGTTGCACAAATCACGCTAGAAGAGTCTTTCGGAACTCCGCATTCCGGCGCCATCAAAAGCAATCAGAAAACTCCCTGAAAAAATCAGCATTTGACGAATCTTGGTTGTCAAAGAGTCGAAAATGCCTACAGTATAGGTAGAGCAATGAGCGATACCCAAAAGGAAATCCCGATCAAGCAGATCATGCGACCGAAGCACCCAATCCGGGCTCTTCGTCGCAACGCGCCGGAATACATCGAGATGCTGGAGTCGATTCGGAAAGACGGCGTCCTTCAGCCGATCCTCGTGCGACCGTGCGACCCCAGCACTGGCTTTCAGTACGAGGTGGTCGAAGGCTGGCATCGCTATGAAACAGCAAAAGAGTGTGGCTTGGAAACGATCCCGGCCCTTGTGAAAGACTTGACAGATGACGAAGTGCTTGTCATACAATTGAAATGCAACGCCATTCGTCCGGTGACCCATACGTTTGAGTATGCTCGTCGGCTGAAGCTTCTTATGGATAAGGGCTTGACGATTGTTCAACTCTCACAACTAGTTGACAAGAGCGTTCAATGGGTCAGGGATCAACTTCAACTCAACCGATTATGTGAGGAAGCCAGAGCGCCCATCGAGCAGGGCGAGATAAGAATGCAGTCGGCTCTTGCTTTAGCAAACTTGCCGCAAGATTTGCAGCCTAAGTTTGTTGATGACGCGATAGCCTTGAAGGCAAAGGACTTTGTCGATCGCGCCGAGTACGCTTTGCGTGATTTCAAGTCTTGCCTTCAACGAGAGCACGAAGCAGATAAGTTAGCTGGGGTCGTGAAACCCCGCCTGCAAGCCGTCAACATACTGAAACGTGAGACGGTTAAGCCTAAGAACGCCAAACGTGTCCTGAAGGCCGCAGGGGCGAAGACAGCACTAGACGGCTGGCGTGCGTGTCTCGCTTGGGTGTTTTCTATTGATCCCATCTCAGTCAAGAACAGAGTAGCCGGAAATAAGGAGAACCGCGATGGCGTAATAGCGAATCAACAAGAGTACAGAGAACTGAATCGATCGCTGATTGAACAATTTGTGAAACCTCATTTGAAAACTGGAGACTAAGACTATGTCGAATGAACTTGCGCCTTTCAAAGTCAACCTTCCTGCCGTCACCAAAGAGCAACTGAACGCCCTTGACGAGGTCGCAAAGGGCTCGGAATTCCTTCCGCGTATCCAGCTTATCACCAAAGGTAAGTACGTGGACACCGGCAAGATCAAGCCCGGCCGCTGGGGCGTCCCCTTGCCAGGAGGAGATGACATCGACGACCTCGGGGAGTCGATTGACGTTGTGCCGTGGGCGGTTCGCCCGAAGGCGTTGGATGTGGCCGACAAGGACGCTATCGTATCGGTCTATGAAACAAGCGACCCCGAGTTTCAGCGGATCAAGAACGCTCCGAAGAACACGGGCTGCATGTGGGGCCCCTCCTTCCTCGTCCTTGAACGCAGCACCGGCAAGTTGTACGAACTCTACTTCGGCAACAAGTCCGGTCGACAGGAAGCTGGCAAGCTGAAGCCATTCTTGCCCACCGAGGAGAACGGTGGCCAAGCGAGTCCTGCAACGCTGAACATCCGTTACGTGAAGATGCCGGAGTACGGCTGGCATGTTCCCGTTGTAACGAAGTGCTCGGAGCCCTTCGATCCGAAGGCCGTACAGGTCACGCCTGATCAATTGATCGAAGAGCGTGAGAAGTTCCTCAACCCTGAGAAGGGCGCGGAGAAGGTCTCCGAAGAGGAACAAACCACGCAGGAGCGCGCTCGCTAGCCTGCATCTTCATACCCGCGAGGCCTCCGGTTGCGGGGCCTCGCGGGCCTTTCATCAAAGAAAGCACCATGGACCAAACACCTGACGCCGACTTAACCGCAGTCCTCGCATGGAGCGTCGAAAACGACATCACGTTCTCCATAGACAATGACGATGGAGTCCTTGTTGTTCGAGCACGCTGCAACAACATTTCATCTGAGTACAAGATCAATGAACCCTACTCCGGACCACAACTTGGAGCTTCCGTCTGGGCCGCCCTTTTCGCTGTCAAGTACGGAACAGAACACCACGAACGCTTTGGATTCTTCCCACCAAGACCAACTCAACAGACTCGCCCTGGCAAAGGCCCAGGTGGAGTTGACGGAAGCCAGCCTCAAGGTGCAGATAGCGAAGGAGCGATTGAAGGAAGCGGAGCAGGAACACATTTCATCCCGGATGCTGAATCTGCCTCACCGAGCATTACCCATCAAGATTTACAATGACGGCCTGGTCTGGGTCGCGAAGTACGAATGTGTTGAAGGCGAGCCGGTGGTGGGTCGCGGCGAAAGCCCTCAACTCGCACTGATCGACTTTGATCATCACTGGTTAGGATTGAAATGAGCGGCGTAGCCTTAGTACAGTTTTCCGATGTCGATCTGAAGACCTTGCTGCCTATTGGCCGGGAGGCGTTCGATCGAAACCTTGCGGCTAATGCCGATAGCCAAGGGCATGAGCCTCCGTTGCATCACATGCTGTGCGTCGCAGGGATAAAGAACCCGCAGGCGAAGACAGCCGAGGACACTCGGCCGTATGCCAACCTTTTCCACGCTGGCTTTCTGATCGCGTGCAACGATCGTGATGCTGCTGAAATCTTGGAGGTGTCGGGTATGCCGTCTGTTATGGTTGAGACGGTTGAGCGGGGATACACCGCTCTCTTCATCTCAGGCTCAGTTGCTCAGTGGCGGGAGGCCGTGCTGCGTGGGTGCCAGCCGGAGGTAAGCCGGAACACTCGTCAGGTCTACAATAGCGTCTTCACGAAGTTCAAGTCAATGGGGTTAGCCGGACTGTTCAACGTGAAGTCCAAGCCGAGCCGACGTGATCAAACTTTCCTTTTGGAATATAATCCCTCTTGACACAAGCCACTCCGTATGGTATACTTGAGATAATGATTGAATCCATCAAGCTAGTAACGACGACTCCCAAAGGCACCAAGCTGAAGGTGCCCGCGAAGATTGAGCGCACTGAAGGTCGCATCTTCTTTGTGCAGTCGCCCTTTCACTTGAAGGACGAGATCAAGGCGATGAAGGGCTCGAAGTGGCACGGCTACATTCCGGGTGATGGCCGGAAGATGTGGTCCGTCGAAGACTGCTGTCGCAACAACTTCCAGCTTGACTTCATGCAGGGCGGCAACCCTTACGCAAACTGGGATCAGGCATTGCGGAACTTCGGGTACTCCCGCCCACTGTTCGACCACCAGAAGTTGATGGCCGATCACTGCCTGACGTACCACTACCAGATCCTTGCGGCCGAGATGGGCGTGGGAAAGACTCTCTCCGCGATCGAGGTGATAGAGAAGTCCGGAGAGCTTGACTGGTGGTGGGTGGCTCCAAAGTCTGCTATCGCCGCCGTCGAGCGTGAGTTCGAGAAGTGGGACCTTCAAGTGATCCCACGAATGCTGACCTACGATCGGCTCCGCATTGAGATGGAGCGGTGGCAGTCCGGCGATCCCGCCCCTCGCGGCTTGATCTTTGATGAGTCCCAACGACTGAAGACTCCCACGTCCAAACGGACCAAGGCGGCCATGCACCTTGCCGACAGCGTTCGAGCCGAGCACGGCTGGGATGGCTACGTTATCCTTATGTCCGGAACGCCCGCTCCCAAGTCGCCTGTCGATTGGTGGGCGCAGGCTGAGGTCTGCTATCCAGGGTTCGTGAAGGAAGGCAACATTAAGGCCTTTGAGTGGCGGCTTGCCATCTTCGAGAAGCATATCACATCTGCCGGAGAGTTCTGGAAGCGGAAGACCTGGAGAGACGATGAGGCCAAATGCGACAAGTGCGGCGAGTACGCGGACCACGAAAGTCACAACATGGATGAGATGGATGAGATGTTTGGTAGTGAAGAAGGTCACGAGTTCGAGCCCAGCAAGAACGAAGTCGCCTACCTCCGTCAACGCCTTGATGGTCTAGTCCTCCCGCTCGCCAAGAAGGACTGCCTGGACATCCCAGAGAAGATCTACCGTGCTGTCGAACTGACCCCGACATCCACGATCAAGAGAGTCGGGAAGGCCCTCGCCAAGTCCGCCATCTCCGCGATTCAAGGCCTCACATGGCTGCGGGAACTGAGCGACGGGTTCCAGTACAACCAAGTACAGAGCGAGAAAGAGCCCCTCATCACTTGCCCGGTATGCAAAGGCGCCAAGGAAGTCGAGCAGTGGTTCAACCGGCACACCGATGAGCTTGCCTACATTGACTCAACCCTCGCGGTGGATGAAGAGGATTATGAACAGCGAGTCGACACCTGCCCTCGCTGCGAAGGCAGTGGCAAGGTCACGAACATGGTCCGCGAGACCAAGGAGATCAGGTGCCCAAAGGACCAAGCCTGTCGCGACCTGCTGGAAGAGAACGAAGATCAAGGGCGCATCGTGTTCTTCGCAGGCTTCCAGGGCTCGGTCGACCGCATCGTCAACATCTGCCACAAGCAGCACTGGAACGTGGTGAAGGTCGACGGCCGAGGCTGGAAGATCCTGCCGTGCGGTGACGAGAAGCCGCCGAAGGTGAAGCCACTCAGTTACTGGGCCAACCTGGACAACGAGCGTATTGCGTTCGTCGCTCATCCGGAGTCCGGCGGCACAGGACTCACGTTGACGGAGGCTCGCATGGCAGTCTTCTACTCGAATGACTTCAAGCCGGAGAGCCGGATGCAGGCTGAGGACCGTATCCATAGGCCGGGCATCGACGAGAACAAAGGTGCAACCATCGTCGACCTGTTCCATCTCGGGACGGATCGTAAGGTGCTTAACGTGTTACGCGATAACCGCAGACTGGAACAGATGACTCTTGGAGAGATGAGGGCTATGGTAGAATGAGACTCGATGATTTTCTCAACCGATTGGAATGCTTAGGCGAGACGGACTCCGAAGTCTGCATCGAAGTGAACGGCATCGTTCATGTGGTGCAAGACGTGTACGATGACTCGCAAGGCATCACTATTGTTGTCGACACTGACGCCGAAGAGAGGGCGATGCGATGAGATGCACAACCATCACCTGTCCCGCTTGTCATTCAAGCGACCTCGAACTGTTGATCGACATGGGCGAGCAGCCGATGTCCTTGGTCGCGTTGGAGAAAGACCCACACCACTCCAAGGTGCAGGAGTGTTATCCTATCGTGATGCTAATCTGTCGAAACTGCACACACGTCTTCAATAGCGAGTACAAGAGCGAGAATGTCAAGTACACGGCCGCAGGCTGCCGCATGTTCAATGCTGGGTCTGGGTGGCAAGAGCATATCAACGATGTCTATCAAATGCTGCATCCGATCACGGCAGATGAGGCTCTTGATCTGGTAATTGAGATCGGGGCAGGTGACTGCGAGTTTCTTGCGGGTATTGACACTAAGGCCGGGAAGATCGCGGTCGATCCGTGCGAGTCGGTACTGAATGCCGCGAGGTATGGCTTCACATTCTATCGCGAGCACTTCGATCCGGTTCAGCACATCCCCAGAGGAGCGGGGAATGTGCTTCTTGTTTTGCGACATTTGCTGGAGCACTTTGAGCGTCCTCGCGACATCCTTGAAAGTATCGCCCGCGCCACCAAGGCTCGGCCTAACCCGTCCATCCTCTACATCGAGGTGCCGTCGTGTGAGAATGCTCTTCGCCGATGTCGCATTGAAGACTGGACCTACGAGCATCCACAGCACTTCACTGTAGGCAGCATGCGGGCTTTGCTCCGGTCAGCCGGGCTCGATCACTTCATCGTGTTGCCGAAGTATAGTGGTGAGGTTCTCTCAGTCATCGTGAAGATTGCACCGGAGGAGCCCCACGACTCCGACCTATGTACCGATCTTGTCCTTATGGACTATGAGCGGATGGAGCAAAACATCGCACGAGAGATGGGCTGGATGCGTCATCATTCTCTCAACACGGTCTTCTGGGGCGGGGCAGGTAAGTCGGCGATGTTTATTCGCAAGTTCCACTTGCCGGAAGATGATACGATCGTCGTTGACAGCGATGAAGAGAAGTGGGGCATGTGCGTTCCCGGCACCGGCATCAAGATTCAGCCACCGTCCGTCCTACAAGATGTTCGGCCAGATTACGTCATCGCCACAACGTCGTGGCGAGCGGACGACATCCGAGACGAGATCGTTCGTGATGACATCCCATGTAAAACGCTCCTCAAATTTGAGGGCGGAGAATTGAGGGAGGTTCCTCTTGGCAGGTAAGAAGCCCACGAAGCACCAGAAACGGATCATCAAGAACAGGAAGCAAAAGGCCGTCCGCCAGCGCAAGGACCGCCGTGCTCAGCCCATCTGCTTGCCGCCGCCCAGCCCGGAAGTCGGAATCCCTGATTTCGATCTCGCCTTGGCCTATGATTTGATCTCCCGTAGCGACCCTCGGGTGTGGAGTGAGTTCCTCAAATATCTTGGGTGGTTTGAGGAGCATCACTATCTCAAGTTCGGACGGGAAGCGATCAAGTGCCTGAACAGATTTGCTGCCGCTTTTAGCGCGGCGATCGCCAAGGAGGACTGCCTGCCTCCGTCAGATGAAGCTATCAACTTGATTCAGTCCAATCACTTGATACACCACCTCATTGCGTCGTCGTCGTATCAAGACTGTGACACCTTGTTGGACATGTCTCTCGGCCTGCAAAACAACTTGCCGAAACTTCTCATGTTGCAGAACCCTCGCTGCAAGATTCAGATCGACCAGAAGAAGTTCTTTGACATGGAACCCTGGCTGGCGTCGCTCTGGTTCAACTCGTACCCGCTCGGCATCTCGTCGCCGACGGAGTTGATCCAGAAGAACATGTACCGACACTTTGAGTGCATGGACGAGCGGTGGGTGCCAACAACCCACATCGTCTCTGGCCTCTACTTCTCTTGCACCTATCACAATCCGGCGGCCGTCCCTCGCGTCAAGCGGATCATCAACAAAGCGATCAAAGCCAGCCAAAAGAGGTGCCCGAAGTTTGTGAACAATCCGAATCCGGACTCGGTTGCCATCATCACGAACAAGTGGCATCGAAACCACGCGGTCTACAAGTCCGCCTCTCCCCTGGTAGAGCAGTTGGTTGGTAAGAAGCGGCTGACTCTCATCTGGTGCGGTGACAAGGACTCCATGCCGGACACAACTGTCACCAACTACTTCAACCAAGTTGCTCACTGTTACTTCCAGTCGAATGGCGAACTGATCATTCCGGCCGAGTTGCAGAGCAATGACTTTGGGATGATCTACTTCCCCGACATTGGTATGAGCGACGAATCTATCTGGCTGTCGAACTGTCGGATGTCGCCGATCCAGGCCGTCGGCTATGGCCACCCCGATACGACTGGCGAGGGCAACGAGATCGACTACTTCGTTGGCGGTCAGGTTGAGGCCGACTCCGACGACTTCTACCCTGAGACAATGGTCCTGCTTCCTGGATTGGCACAGGAGCCCGCTTGGCCGACCGCCCCTCGGCAGAACAACTACAAGGACGATGGAGTGGTGCGGGTCAACTGCGTGTGGGGCCCGGACAAGTACAATTTCTCCCTGCTGTCTATGCTCAAAAAGATCAACGAAGAGGTCGCCAAGATCGACCCTGAGTCGAAGCATGAGTTTCACTTGTTCGCCAGCCCCGGCATCAATCGATACGCCGCGCTGCCGCCGTTCAGTCGTGAGATCGCACAACTCCTGCCCAACGCGGTGCTTCACTCTGAGCAGGAATACTTCGACTACATGATCAACGCCGAGATGCACGACTTCGCCCTGAACTCGTTCCCGTTCGGCTGTTACAACGTGCTGATCGAGAGCCTGTACATGGGTCTGCCCTTCCTCTCGCTCGTTGGCGAGAGATTCTACAACCGGGCGGGCATGTACCTGAATGAGCAGGTCGGGATGGAGGAAAACAACTTCCATGATCCGGTGGAGCTTATCGAGAAAGCGGCCGAGTTGATCACCAACCCTGATGAGTTGAGGCGTCAGAGAAGCCATCTGGCATCCATAGACCTGAAGGAGCGGCTCTTCACGCTGAAGGGAGATCATTTCCTCGAAGCAGTGGAATATATGCAAGAAAATCACCCCTTCACAGAGACGAAGAAGATCGGAGTTGACGCATGACGATATTGAACAAGGACACAGTAGCGAAGATCAAAGACCACCTGATTCGCAAAGACCTGACCCAGAAACAGATCGGTCAGAAGTTCGGAGTCAGCCGGTCGGTCATCAGCGATATTGCGTGTGGGCGGGTCCACAAAGATGTGAAGCCTTCCAATGAGGCCACCCCTGAAGAATCTGAGATCTTCAAGCTGCAAGCGGAGGTCACCCACTTACGTGAAGAGCGAAACGACGCCCGACGCAAGCTGAAGGCCGCCGCGAAGACGCAGGGGTTGTTTGATGCGATCACTGAAGAGATCGAAAGCACGATCGTTCCGATGCGTCCTCTCCCTCCTGCTCGTCGGACACTTGAAGCCCCGGCCAAACAGTTGACCGAGCACCTTGTCCTGCACTTGTCGGACGGGCATCACGATCAGGTAGTCACCCGCGAGGACACAGGCGGCCTGGAAGAGTACAACTTCCCCATCAGCCTCTGCCGCGCGGAGCAGTTGGTCGACACGACTATCAAGTTCACGCAGCAGACGCTGGCCTCAACCTACAGCTTCCCCACCTTGACGGTGCTGGCCTACGGTGATCACACCAGCGGGGAGATTCACGGAGCCGTCCGTCGAAGCTACTTCAAGAACTGCTTCAAGAACTGCCACGCGACAGGTCAGTTGCACGCCTTGATGTATCGCGACTTTGCTCCGTACTTTCAGCAGATCAATGTGATCTATGTGCCTGGCAATCACGGTCGCCGCACTCAGAAAAAGGATTACCATGGTGCCCATGACAACTGGGACTACCTGATTGCCAAGATGGCTCAGATGTACTGTCGAGGAATCGACAACATCAACTTCGTGATCCCAAATGCCTTTTCCGCTGTCGTCGACATTGACGGCGTGGGCTTCCACATCAGCCACGGGGACGACATTCGCTCGCAGTTGGGCATCCCGTGGTATGGTTTGGAGAAGCGGAAGCATCGCCTCATGGCTCTCGAAGGGGTTCGCCAAGGCGTCCCCATCAAATACTACTGTTGCGGACACTTCCATCGTCCCGGCACGACGACCGAGATCGATGGCGAGTTGATCCTGAACGGAGCGTGGCCTGCCACTGATGCTTATGCGTTCAACGCGCTGGGCGGGTTCACGGAGCCAAACCAGTTGATCCACGGTGTCAACAAGAAGTATGGCATTACGTGGAGGCTCCCAGTGAAGCTTCGCTGTGAGTACGAGAAAACAGGGCCGCGACGTTACCGGCTCGAAGACATGGACGAAGTTTCTATCTAACTCGTTTCTTTAGGAGGCCTTTTCATGGCTGGTGTTATTGCGACTCTTTTGACAAGTGCCGAGGCGATTTCCAAAGTGGACGCCGGTAATCGGGCCAAGCAGCGTCATGCTTATGACGAACTGATCCAGTTGCAGGACAAGGGCGATCCGACCCTGGCGTCACCTTACCTTGCCGCATCGGCAGTATCGACTATCGCCGCCAACGGTGGCACAAGCGGCAACTTCAAGATCACCATCAACTTCCCTGAGCAGAGCGTTGCTGTTACGACGGCGAACATTGCTTACAACGCGGCTGAGGCTGCGATCCAGTCGGCAATTGACACGGCGTTGAATGGTCAGACGATCAAGGCCACTTATGTGGCAGGGCATGTTGATGCCGGGTCTTGTGCAAACATGGCTTCGGCTTCGTGTAACATCACGGCCAACGGTGCGTCTGTCAATCAGGCTCACATGGTTGTGACGACCACGAATGTTGATCTTGACGTGGCGGCGCCTGCTGTAACGGTGGTGACGGTCGGAACGATCAACCGCCCGGCGGAAGCCATCCTTGCTCTTTACAGTTGTCTCACCCCGGCGTCGGCACCTTTGGGGTACGGTATTACCCCTGGTGAGAGCGATTATGTGGTGGGCGGCAACCCGCTCAGCCTCAGTCCTGGTTTGAAGGACCTGCTTGTGACGGAGGTGGAAGTCACCGAGAACGGGGCACTGGGTCAGTTCTTCCGCACCCAGATCGAAGGCGTGGGCTAACCCCGCTGTAGCAGGAGCCACACTGTCTTGATGGATTATCAGCGGCAGCATCGCAAGGTGCTGCCGCTTTTTCCATATTTTCTACTTGACTTTCTGGCTCCATGTGGTATACTTGATATAGGAGAACACAATGAACGTACAGACTGATCTTTCCCAGTATGATGCCATGGAGCGTGCTCAATACTACCTACAGGTGGGCGCCTTATGGGAGCATGTCCGCGAGCACCTTGGTGAGGATACCCACAGGCGGGTGGTGTCGTTCCTGTTTCGCGAGGACTTCCTTGAAGAGCACCAGCGTACATTCCCTTCGTTGGGAGAATTTCCATTGTTGCCCGGTAAAGCCCTCAACGCCGCACGTTTGGACAACGACGACATAGTGCCCTTCCCGCCGTTTCCCACTCCTGAAGTTCCCGGCTCCATGCCGGTCAAACTGACGAGGATTCAATGAAACATTGCCAGATCATTTACGGCCGGGTCACAGTCTTTGACGGAGTGATTCAAGAACTGAACGTGTTTGTGTGGGAACTGGAGCCACTTGATGATCAGACAAGGTCTGTTCGCGAGTGGGTTGAAGAGTACATCCGGGAAGATGTGGGCTTGCTCTCGACTATCGGTATCAAAGACACTGGTGGGTGGGAAGCGGTTTTCTCTGCGACAATTCACGCAGGCTCCTGGTATCCTGATGAAGGTGCAGATATTGTGTTGAGAGATTGGCAGTCACAACAACTACCTTCGGAGATGTTTGAATGAGTCAACTACCTTGCCCGTTCAATGAAATGGACTACCCTGGCCTGATCTTTCAGGCGGAGTATTCCATGTGTGCTCAAGCCACGAAGATTTACATCGCTCGCCGGAAGTTTGAGGGTGGGCAGCCCGTCGGCACTGAGTTCGCGAAACTGGAGTGGGGAGAGGTTGACCCGCGCAACATTCCGGAGCCAACCATCGTTTGTCGCGACAGGGAAGACGGCAACGAACTTCAGAACCTGTTCAACTCGCTTTGGCAGATGGGCTTCCGCCCGCCGAAGCACGACCCGTCCGGCGAGGTGATCCAAGCAAAGGATCAGAACCTTGCCGACCTTCGTAAGATTCTTTTCAATCAACTTGGACTGGAGTAACTGATGAGCGACCGAACTGACAATTACCTGTTTGTATGTGTTCTTATTGCTTTGCTGTGCTTGGGTGCCTGTCTCATGGCCGGTGCGGCTAATGGCGCCGAGCAGCCCAAGGGCGAGTGGGTCCGTGTGTCTGTGAAGACTGACACCACGATCAACACCGGGACCGGCTACTATCTCGGCGGCGGTGTTGTTGTGGCAGAGCAGGATCTTGCGCGAGGCTCCATCAACATGCGAGCCAAGGTCACGTTTCCGTGCGGCAAGATTTACCATGGCACCATCATCTTTCAAGATCGGCGCCCAGACCTTTGCTTCATCAAGCTGGACCACATGCCTAAAGGGCTCAGACTGGTAGGGCGTTATCACCAGCGAGGGCGGACCAGCAACTTCTTTCGGCGGGTAGTTTGACCTAAAAGGACCGCTTCCAATTGACTTGAACTGGAGTGACCGATGGACTTAGATCGAGTGACCGTCTTTCAGATCCTTTACCTTTCTGTAATGGTTGTCTTGTTTGTGCTGAACTTCTCTTTGTGGTGTTGTGGTGCCTATGGTGCCGAGGCCGATTTGACACCAACGCCCACGCAGCAAGCATTGATCGATGCCGTGCGAGCCCACCCGGATGCTCCGGCCAGCACCAACGGCAAGTTCGACCCGATGCTCGCCAAGGAGGCGGAGCGTCACTCGCTGCATCAGGCCCGGATTCAGACTCAGGGACACCACAACTGGAATCGCCGCTTCCGGCGGATCAACGCGCAGTTGCCTGCGGGTCTGACGGCTTGCGAAGTCTGTGCGGAGAGTTGGCCGGGACAAACCTTGGAGGAGGCAGCCGCCGAGTGTGTCAATAGCTGGCGGCAGTCCCCAGGCCATTGGAGGGCAGTCAGCGGAGAGTGCCCGCTTTACGGTTACGACATGAAGCGAGGCCGCAACGGTGTGTGGTATGCCACCGGCATCTTCGGCCAGGAGTGACACATGAAGATACTTGCCACGACGCCTTTCTCATCGCCGATACACTGTGCTCCCGGTGACATGTTGAGAGTCATCTGGCGCAATGAGCAACGCACCACGATGGAAACCAAAATCGAAAAGGCTCAAGTGTTGGATACCGCAGTCTTGGTGGAGTATGAAGCCAACGAAGCAAAGGAGCTTGGATTCAGGGAAGTCTTAGGCGTGTTTGCCGGGGAGGCGATCAATGAAGACGCTCGCTGAACGTGACTTTGCTACGCCCTTTCAGTTTGCAAGGACACTTATGGTGCGGTGGTGTACAGGCTCGACTGAAGTCACACCACTGCCTGGGCGGGAGGCGAGCCATTTCAAAGTCCATGAAGACGTGCGATGCGAACAAGAGATGACTCTTGCGAAGCCGCATGTTGTTGATCATGCACGCATTGTACAGCTTGACTCAAAAGAGGCCGGTCAGCTTGGCCTCAAGAGTGCTCTTGGCGTTTTGGAAGGAAGAAAACTAACTTGAGGGAGGTTCACATGTTGGAGTACCTTTGTTATATTACACAGGGTCTTATGCTGGGCAGCGTTATTTTCCTGGTGGCAACCACTATTGAAGCGATGATTATCACCATCAAGAATCGTCGCCCTTAGTTTCCACTTGACTTTTGGAGGTTTGTATGCTAGACTTGATAGGGCCCTGGATAGGGCTGGGCGTAATCTTCGCCCTGACAACTCTCATCCTTATGGCGGGCTCCCGGCTCTTGGATATTGTTATCGGCGTCGGCGGTGAAGAGGATCAGCCGGATGGCTATAACGGCGAGGAATAGCGTGAGATTCAGAAGAGATGCGTACTACATCGATACGGAGACCTGTGGGTTCCATGGGCTCACCACCCTCATACAATGGGCGTATGAGGATGGCGATGTCCACCTGCACAATCTGTGGGATGTGCCGGTCCAAGAGACCCTCGACCTGATCGAGCGGTTCTGCGGGTCGACGTGTGTCTTCTTCAACGCGACCTACGACTGGTTCCACCTGTGCAAGATCTATACGATGTGGAGCCTGCTGCCGCCGGACGCCATACCCGCCAGCCTCCCGACTTCCACACTGGTACAAGCTGAGGATGAAGCTCGGGATGGCCCCTGCCTCAAGCCCAAGGATGTGATGTGCTTGATGATGCACAGCCGCAAGGGCGAGTTCCAAACGCTCATGTCGCGGCATGATGTGAAGGTCACGAAGGTGCCCACCCCACTCGCCGAGCCGCTCCGTAATGTGCTTGAGGGTCTGATCGAGTTCGACGGCATCTTGTTCGCTGGCCGAGCCAACCCCAACGCTCCGAAGTGGGGAGTCTACGATCGGATCAAGAAGGGCAAGGAGGACACGGTTGATCCGAATTTCAAAGACGTGACGCTCAAGTTCAAGCCTGCTCGTGGGTTGAAGTTCCTTGCCCAGCATTGCCTTGGCCTGGACCCCGAGTTCCACTCGTTCAAGGATGTGTATCCGGAACGGGAGGGGCAGAAACTGTTCGAGTTGGGCTACGCCCCCTTCGCCCTGGCGGTGTCGGACGCAGACCAGGGCTGGAAGGTCTACGACAAGAATAACAAACTCAAGGGCCGAGCGTGGCCCGCACTGATTCACTATGACATCGACCACTGGAGAGAGAATGACGAAGCGCGACGCTATGCAAGAGACGACGTTGTTTACACCCGGCTTCTGGATGAATACTTTGGATTCCCTGAATCCGGCGATACGGACTCGGTGCTCTCCTGCATGGTGGCTGCCGTCCGGTGGCATGGCTTCGTCGTCGACACTGAGGCGATCACCCAGCTACACGCAAAATCCAAAAGGGTGCTTGAGGCATCCCCAGTAAACATCAACAAACCGTCTCAGGTCAAAAGATACATCCGCGAGGTGATGGCCGAGGAAGAGGCGACCCTCATCGACAAGAGCACGAAGAAAGCCAACCTGGAGAAGATCAGGGCCGACTACGTTGTGATGCCCGACTCGGAAGACTTCGACCCGGAACTCGGCGGGGAACTCTGCGTGCGTTGCTTGGGCGATGGTTGTGTCCGCTGCGAAGGCCGAGGCTATCTGCCCGAGGGCCCCACCCTGGCGTCCAAGCGGGCAGATGAAATTCTCAAGTGCAAGATCGCTGCCAAGGAAGTTGAACTCTACACCAAACTGCTCAAAGCGGGACGATTTCACGCAGCCTTCAAGGTGATCGGAACACTTTCCAGCAGAATGGCCGGAGGTGAAGGCCTCAACGCTCAGGGCATCAAAGGCTCGGCCGAGGTTCGTGGGGCGTTCCCTCTCAAGTGGGACGGGATGATCCTGTGCGGCGGCGACTTCGACGGGTTCGAGGTTACGATCGCTGACGCTGTGTTCGGCGACGAGAAGCTACGCACCAACTTGCTGGCGGGTGTCTCCATCCACACGATGATGGCGGAGAAGATCTACCCGAACAAGACCCGCGAGCAGATAAAGGCCAGCAAAGGCTTTGCCGACGGTGGCGACATCGACATGTACACTCGCGGCAAACAGGCGGTGTTCGCCACACTGTACGGCGGGGATGCCAACACGATCAACAAGAAGCTGTCTATTCCGAAGAAGATCGCCGAGGCGGCCTTCGACGGCTTCCAGGAGGAATACCCCGGCATCAAGGAGACCCGCGAGCAGATCGCAGAAAGGTTCCAAGCATTGGAGCAGCACGGTGAGGTGGGGACCGGCCACATCAGCTACAAGAAACCCGACGATTATATTGAGACCTTCCTCGGTTTCCGACGATATTTCACGCTGGAGAACAAAATCGCGAAGGCCTTGTACGATCTGGCGCACAACACCCCTGTCGCATGGAGAAAGCTGGACTGGAAAGTCGTCCGACGCGACAGGGAGCAGTCTCCGGCGGGCGCCATCTCCTCGGCCCTGTACGGAGCGGCCTTCCAAATCCAGGCCAGCACCATCCGAGCCGCCAACAACCACTTGATCCAGTCGCCGGGCGCCCAGATCACCAAGCAGTTGCAGCGAAACATCTGGGACTTACAGCCCTGGGGTGTGAGCGAGTGGAGGGTGGCCCCGATCAACGTCCATGACGAAGTGCTGAGCGTGACGGCTCCGGACGCGGTCGAAGAGGTCACCGAGGTCACAGTGAAGACAGTTGAATCATTTCGTGACAGAGTGCCGCTGATTGGAATGGATTGGGTAAAAAGTATGGAAGACTGGGCGGGCAAGAAGGGCGGAGGCGAGAACCTGGAAGTCAAGATCAGCCCGCACGGCATCTCCGGCTGGAACGATGAAGACACCGAGTACGTCGAGCCAGTGAGTGCTGAAGAGTTGGATGAACTGGATGAAGAGGATGATCCCTGCCCCGTGAACAACGAATACCTGGAGAGCTTGATATGACCCCGAACTCCGCGAAGCGGCCCGCAAATGCCCGTTCGTCAAGACGATGCTCCAGACAGGTGAGACGCCAGACGCAATCATCCTGATGCTGGTCAAACTGAAGGCCCAATTGTTGGAAGACGTTTCCGAACTGAAACTGTTGGTGCCAAAGCGTGTCAAAATGTCGGACGGCAGTATGAGGATTTGGCGCTGCCCCGAGGAGTGTATCCCGAAGGACGAGTACAGTCCCGTGGAGATAGGAAACGTAAACTACAAGATTCGGAGAACCTGATATGCCGTTCATTCGCATTCCCAAGACGATGCCGGTCTACTTCCTTCGCAAGAAGGGAACCACCGACCAGTTCTATCAGAGGCGGGGCGGCCGGAAGTGCCACTCCGGGTGCAAGCGAGGAACTCGCACCGCTATCTGGGGCCCGATGACTACTGCCGCCTGCTGGACCTCGCCGAACGGACCCCGCCCCATCAAGGGGCGGGTCGGCGGCGAGATTGTGGCCTTTGCTCTAACCATTGAAGAAGGAGAAGCACTATGAGCGCACGACCTGAGCCTTTACTACCTCCCACGTCTCCATTGATGCCGTACCGGAGCCGCCTGTGGGTCGCTCCCGGTCCTGGCGGGTTCTCCGTGATGTTTATGAATGATCGCCCGAAGTGGTGGTATCGTTTGTGGCAGCGGCTGTTCTTGGGCTTCGTCTGGGAGGACATCAGTGAGCAGAACTCGTAAGGGGTCAAAAGGCCCAGGGTGGGAATACTGGAGCCGTCGGCCGTGCAGCGGGTGGAACCCCGGCAAGGAAACAAAGCGGATCACCCACCAGATCGAACGAGCCCGAGAGAAGGAACTGATTCAAGAGGAGATCAGAGAGTGGCAGCAAGAGCAAGACACCGAGGACACCCAATCCACTGGACGGGCAGCCGGTGGGCCTACACCGACTGGAGCGACACGACGCTGACGCAGTACGGTAGGGAGCGGCCTTGCGTTCACTGCGGCCAACAAAGTGATGGGCCGGACCACTGTCTAGGGGAACTGCCACACGTTCGGGCAGCTTGCTGTGGGCATGGACGCCCGGAGGACGCCTATTTCATTTTCCACAACGGCGTGGAGGTTCGTGGAGAAGAGGCTGTCGTGCTTCAACAGTGTTGGCAGCACACTAATGTGACGCCGAGGCTCGCCCTCTCTGTGTACCTGCGGGTGCTGAATGCGGAAGTCACGTACCGGCTATGCCGGTTATGCACCACAGGCTGCATCAAGTCATTCGAGTTGATTCAGGTTGCTGAAATAATTACCAGGAAATCATTTGACATTGACACATTTTGTGATATACTTGAAGTATACGGCAACCAACAAGGAGACAAGTATGAACTCGAAATCTACTGTGAACATCCAACGCCAGATCGACACCCTCAGTGACGGGCATCGAGCCGTCGTTGACCAAGCCGTGAAGGCGACGGGAATGATCGTCAGGATGGATGAGCGCCTGGAATCAAAGGGCGAAGCCGGTATGCTGTCTAGGCTGTCTGGCAAGGGACTGGAAGAACTGCGATACCTTCTTCTGGCTCAGGCCGCTCGTGCCTTGCGGGTGTGTGCTGAGGTCGAAGAAATCCAAAGAACCCTGAAAGTGAACTGAGCATGAAAGTCAAAGAACTGAAGAGGATTTTGGCGTTCGTTGACGATGACGCCAAGATCAATTTCGCCCTGGAAGATGATGACGAAGAGTTGACAGACTTGAACCCTATAGAGGGGCGCATCCAGACCAAATGGTGGGTGCCTCAGCAAGGGGAGCTAACTTCCTTCACTGACGATGTTGACCAAACTATGCTCATCCTTTTAGAAGTAAAGGAGCCGCCCATTGAACCAGCCAACGCCTGAGCAACTTGCACGCCTGCCGAAGTGGGCACAAGAGCACATCAAAGACCTCGATCGACAGCGGCGAGTTGCCATCCGCGCCCTGGAGAGGTTCCAAGACTCCAACGAGCCGACGCCGGTTTCCTATGAGGAGTTTGAGAACCTTGATGGCGAGCCACAGTTCTTCAAGCGGTATATCGACACACACTGCGTCGAGTTCACCAAGAACGGCGTCACGCTGGTAGTCACGTTGCATGATGACAGTCGAGGCATCGCACTGTCCTGGGGCCCGGAAGGTGGGCACGGGCTGGGCGACATGTGCTTCACCCCGACCAGCTACCAGCAGGCCCGGATTACCAACTTGGCGTACCAGCCTGCCGAGTACCAATCACTGATGCAACGGAAGAAGCGAACCGAGAAGAAAACCACTTGACAAACGGCGTTTCGTATGGTATACTTGAGTGTATCCTTTGAGAAAGCAAACCGACACACTCAAGCCCGGAGGACGCCGAGATGAAGAACTAAAGTTCGACCCTGTGCGGTAGCTCATCTGGTAGAGCGTCGGCAGTACACCGAAGGTAGGAGGTTCGAGTCCTCCCCGCACAGTTTAACCTGGAGACCTGAAATGACACGACAAGAAGCGATCGACAAAGGCTTTGTATTCTATTGCTTGGAGTGTACGGCCGTGTACAAGAAAGTTCCGACGCGGGACTACGCGGACGGGCACAGCCACCGGCAACTGGAGTCATGCCGTCGGTGCGAGTGCGACCTGTTTGCAAGACTTGACAACAATGAGAGAGCCAAAGCATGAACAGCCCATACATTG
>Ga0180436_10002217_pt1 | contig 18621 bp, 14 predicted proteins | sample SS_ome_2_FD_132434 | JGI IMG/M metagenome (GOLD analysis project Ga0180436, IMG submission 132434) | Hypersaline lake sediment archaeal communities from the Salton Sea, California, USA - SS_3_S_2 metaG | ecosystem: Environmental > Aquatic > Non-marine Saline and Alkaline > Hypersaline >...
GCGGAGGGTCTCTCGCCGGGCGAGTGGCGCAAGCGGATCAAGCCGTGATGCCGGGCTGGTCGTTCCTTGCGTCGCCCAATCCGCCGTCCCGGCGCGGCGGAAACGGGTCGCCGGACGATCCCATCCCCCCTCGGGCACGAGGCCGGGGCCGGCGCTGGTGTCATGCCCCGCGACGGGCCGCGGCTGCACGGCCGCGGAGCAGACCGCGAGCCCCGGCTTGGGGGCGATCGGGGCGATGCACGGACGCCCTCATTCCGCCTGTCGCACGACCCGGAACCCGACGTCGAAGACGGGTTGGAAGGGGTAGTACCCCCAGCGCCAGGCGGCACGCGCCTTTTTCGGCCGGTCCCGCCACGAGCCGCCGCGCACCACCTTGCGCTCGACTCCGGCCCCGTCGGCCACATAGTCCGACCGCGTCCATTCCGAGACATTCCCGTGCATGTCGTGCAAGCCGAAGGGGTTCGGCCGGTACGAGCCGACCGGCGCGGCGACGCAGTGCCGGTCGTGGTACCGCCGGTCGCGCGGAATGAAGTCCTCGAAATCCCTTCTTCCGTCACTAAGGCCGATGATCGACTGGTCGGCAAAGTTCGCGTCCTTCGAGAAGTCGGTGTCCACGTCGCCGTAGGAGAACGGGGTGTCGGTTCCGGCGCGGCAGGCCCACTCCCACTGCTCCTCGGTGGGCAGAGTGTAGGCGTCGCCGGTCTTCCTCGACAACCAGCGGCAGAACGCCATGGCCTCGTCCCAGGTGACACGCGCAACCGGTTGACGCGGTTGATTGGCCGGCCGTCCCTCGCTGGTTTGGCCGGCCCCGGGCATGTCGATGAAGCGCGTGTCGTGCGACGGGTCGAACAACGCGTACATCTCGTTGCTCGTCTCCACCGTCGCCATGTAAAAGGGCGCGTCCATGCGCACCACCCGGCGCGGCCCTTCATCGACATGACCGCTGTCCGTTCCCATGATGAACGCACCGGAGGGAATGCGGACCAGCTCCAGCTTGATGGCATCGGTCAAGGCAACCGTGACCCGGTCCTCGGAAGCCGTTGCCTTGAACGGCCACCCCTCGATCCGTCCGGGCGGGGCTGTGCCGCCGGCGGCGGCGGGTTCCGGCGCGGGGGGCGCGACGGGCGGCTCGGTGCGCGGGAAGCTTCCGCGTGCCTTGAATTCCTTGTTCAGCGGAGACGTGGGGTCCCCATGCGGCTCCTCGGGGTCATCCGTGACGGACGCATGGAGACGCCGCATTTCCAGGCGCTTCGCGTGTTGCTCGGCGTAGAACTCGCGTCCAAGGCGGTCCGACCACGTCCCGAAGCACGTTGCGTTCAGATCGATCCACGTTGCGATGCGGTCCCACTCTTCGGCCGTGAGTCTCACGTCATGATGTCCCTTTTCGAGCATTTGCACCAGCTCGCTCGTCGAGGCGTGATACTCCAACGGCTTCAGCATGTGGTAGTCGCTCTCGGGACCGGGCCGGCGAATGTAGGGATGAAGCGCGAGGTAAGACTTGTAGAACTCGTGGGGGCCGCGTGCCGTCTCCGCAAGGTTCGGGCGGTCCGCCTTCCTGCCGTCGTGACATTTCACGCACCGGGCCGTGAGGACAGGCTGCACTTCCCGCACAAAATCGAACCCCCGCCGCAGACCGTACCAGGGGGCGATGTCGGACGGTCCGCGATTCGACGCGAGGGGCCTGCGCGATGGTGGAATCCGGTTCCGGTCCTCATGGCACCCGATGCAGGAGACGCTTTCCCCGGGCATGGCCGTCATCCAGCTTCGCATGATCTGGAGGGCCCGTCCCTGCCGATCGACCGGCTGGAGAATCAGCGGGGTGTTCGCCGGAACCCGGAAGGCGGCCGATCCGTCCGCTTCGACGGGCACCGTGCCGATGATGCGCTTCGGCTCCCATCCGCCTTCCAGGGCCACGCTCCGCCAGCCGCCCATGCGTTCGCCGGAATAATTGTAGTGCGGCTCCAGCAGGCGCAGGCGGGCGATGCTGCCGCGCGGCACCCCGTTCAGCCCCGGCCCGGTGTAGAGATCCTGAATGTACACGACGGCGTCCCGGCGGGACAGGTCGACCCGGTCGGCCACCACCGGAGGCCTTGCCTGCGAACGGAAAGGCAGCGGCTCGAAGAAGACATGATCGTCCGACTCCCTGAGCAGCAGCATATTGTCGAAGACGTCGACCCAGTAAAGCCCCCAGTTCGCACCCGGCGTCGGCTTGGCCGCCACCAGGAAGTTCTTCTCGTCGATGGGGTAGGGGTGCAGAAACTTGGGCCAGGAGCTGTTCACCAGGAAATCGGTGATCACGCCCTCCACTTTCGTGCCATGGCCGGGAATGCGCTGCACGACCCCATCGGTCTCCTGTCGTCCCAGCGCGGGATCGAAGACGATCAACTCCCCCATCCTTGCGACGCCATGATGGCCGGACACGATTCCGACGATCCTTGTCGGGTGCCCGGGCAGCGGCCGCGCGTAGAAGATCGAGTTCGGCCAATAGGAATTGCTGCCGTAGCAGGACGTCTGCCCCGTCCCGTCCGGGTTCATTTGAAACAGCAGGCGGGGAAAGTAATGGGGCGTGTCCATGTATTCCCAACGGGTGTACAAGACCCGGCCGTCGTTCAGGACCGTCGGGTTCCAGTTGTGGTCCTGGTCGAAGCAGAGCTGACGCACCGTCTGCCCGTCCTCGGACAACAGAAACAGGTTCGCGATCTTTCCCGTCCCCCCCAGGCACGGAACCCCCTGCCAGACGGCCGTCGAGCAGAAGACCACCCGGTCGTCCGGCAGGTAGCAGGCGTCGTAGTTGTCCACGCCGTCGCCCATCTTCGGGGTGAGCGGTCGCGGCGCCTTGACCACCCTCCCCGAGGCGGGGTCGATCTCGATCTCGAAGATCCGCCAGGTTCCCGTCTCGCGGCTCACGGCCGAATACAACGCCCGGCGGCCGTCCCAGTTCAGGTCGATGTCGGCGATCGTCTGCCGGCCCTCCGGTTTGAACACCGTGGCCGGTTCCGCCGGGTCCCGCATATCCAGGAGGACCAGCTCGTCGCCGAGGCGGCCCTGCATCCCTCCGTTGCCCAACCAGTTCCGCGGCAAGCCCGGGTTCTCCCTGCGGCGCTTGATCAACAGAACCCGCTCGAAATCGATCGCCGGATTGGACAGCAGGACCTCGCGTTGCAGGGCCGTCCACTGTTCGACGAGCGAGGCGAAGGTCTCGAATGCGTCGTCGGTCATCCGTTGGGCCGACTTGGCGGATTGCGGGCCGAACTCGGAGACCGTCCTTATGCCGAGATTGTCCGCGACAAGCGTCTTCCAGCGCTGCTCGATCTCGTCGACGCGATTCCGGAGACCGGAGGCCTTGCCGAGACCTCCTCCGTCCCGGGTCCGCTCCTTGTCGGCGATCGCACGGCGAAGCGCCTCGAAATTGACCCGGGCCTCCACGTCGCGCAGCAATCGAATCCAGTAGCAGGCGGAGCGCACGGCCCACAGGTCGTCCGCGTCTTGCGCCTCGCGGGCCGCGGCGGCGAGGACCTTCCCTTCCCGTTGGTTCCTGAACTCCCGCGCGTAGCGCCCGGCAAGCGCCCGCCAGATCGTGCCGGCGTCGCCGGGCGGCAGGGGCGGGAACCAGACGTTGGCGTCAAGATCCACCTTCTGCTGGAAGACGTCGCGGGGGGAGGTGAAATCCCGCGCCACCTTTTCAAGGAGTTGCTCCACCGCACGGCGCCAGGTGGACGAGAGGTTGTTGAACTGGATGTGGAAACGCGTTGTCTGCGACCGGCCCGTGTTGTCGAACCGGATCAGAAGCTCGTTGCGGCCCTTGCGGATGTCGAGCGTGAGACGCGTCGGCTTCCACAGGTCCGTCTCGTTCGGTGCGAGCTCGTGGCGCTTCTCCCCGTTGTGCCAGAGCGTCAACGGGACCTCGCTGCTCACAACCATGTCCATGGAGCCCGCATACTCGGCGTTGAACTGGCGACACTGAAAGACGCTCGAACGCGCCGGCAGTTCCAGGTCGTGGGGCTGCCCATCCTTCACCGGGCCCTCCGGTTCCCAGGTCCGCGTGCCGCCCGGTTTCCTTGCGTTCAGGTCGAGGTCCGTCAGCGGGATGCCGAAATCGACCTCCCAGGGCCCCTTTCCCGCCGGCCATTCATACGGGCCGTGGCGATGCCACCGGTCGTTCAAGCTGCAGTTGCCGAGTCTGAAGCCCGGGTTGCTTCGTCGCAACGCCTCGACGGATGCCTGCAGCGTATCCTGCCAGGTGGCGCGCCTCTGGTAGGCGGACTCGATATCGACCGGCTTGAAGGCGGACTCGATGCGTCGCGGCGTCTCGGCCGCGGGCAGGGGCATGCCAAGCACGAACAGGGCCGCGCGGAGCTTCCATTGGAATATCGCGCCCATTTGGTGCGTCCCGGGTTGGTGTCAGACCGGCTTCTGATTGATTGATGATTCAGGCTTCGGTTCCGCGGCCGGGATCACAGCTGCCAGGGTTCGCGCCGGGCCCGGTCGACATGGCGGTTGGCCTCCTCGTCGCCGATGAACCGGCACTCGGCGGCATCCCACTTCAGCGAGCGCTTCAGCCGGCAGGCCACCGTCCCCAGGTGGCACACCGCCATCGTGTTGACCGCGATCTCGATGTCGCGGAACGGCTTCTCGCGGGTTCGCACGCAGTGCAGGAAGTCGTGGGTGATCCCGCCCTTGGCCTTGTAGCCGGGGATCTCCTTCGGTTCGCGCTTCCCGCCCGGCGGGTCCTCGACTTCCATGTCGCCCTTGCCGGGCCGTTTCACTTGGCCGGAGCGTGTGACGGAGCCTCCTCCCGCAAGCTCGACTTCCATGTTGCCTTTGCCCGGCCGGTTCACCGTCAGCACCAGGCCGTTGGGGTATATGAATTCGAGGAAACCGATGCCGCGCGGCTGCTCATGATAGATGACCTCGCGGGGTTGCAGCTCCCGCACGTCGACCGCGAAGGTCGCGCCGCCGAAATGGTGGGCGCCCCAGTCGGTCATGTCGCCGCCGGAGTAGTCCAGGTAGGCCCGCCAAGCGTTCTTGAAGGTGTTGAAATCCCCGGCGCAGCGCCGGCCGTTGTAGGGCGCCCACGGCGCCGGGCCGAGCCACATGTCCCAGTCGAACCCCTCGGGGACCGGCTCCGGCGGCAGGTTGCACGGTTGTGAAACGTTGCGGATGCCGACGTTGATCGACTTGACCGGGCCGATTTCACCGCCCCAGCACCGGCTGACCACATGGCGGTAGTCCTGCGCGACCCGCTGGCTGCCGCCCGACACCACCCGGCCGTAGCGGCGCGCCGCCGCCACCATCAGCGGCCCCTCGGCCAGCGTCAGCGACTCGGGCTTCTGGCAGAAGACGTCTTTTCCGTGGCGGCAGGCCTCGATGATCATGATCGCGTGCCAGTGGTCGGGCGTCGCGATGTGCACCGCGTCGATGTCGTCGCGCGCCAGCAACTCGCGGAAGTCGTTGCAGGCCGCGCAGTCCTTGCTCCTGTAGGCGCCGTCGACCCGCTTCTTCCAGCCGTCGCGGACGTTCTTGCGGACGTCGCAGACCGCGACGTATTGCACCTCCTTGTTGCCGAGGAAGGCGCCGAAGTCGTTGCCGCCCTGGCGGCCGAGGCCGATGCCGCCCATGACGATGCGCTCGCTGGGCGGCACGGCAGTGCGCCCGAGCACGCTGGACGGGATGATCGTGGGCGCGGCAAGCGCGCCGCCGACCGCGCCGGAGCGCCTCAGGAAGTCGCGACGAGTGGGTCGGCGAGAGGATGTTTCAGACATGACGTGACGGGTGCGTCGGGTTTCCACCGGCGGAATCGTATGAACACAATCTACGCCCCGCTGCTTCCGGGGCGTCAACTTCTTTTTTGCGCCAAATTTCTTCGCCCGTCCGACATCGGACCCGCGTGGCGCGGGCCATCGAAAAGCCGGGCGTCCGGGTCGTTGATGGCGACGAACGCCACATTGGGGCTGCCGTCATAACGCCTGGCGGCTTCCGCGAGAAAACGATCGAGTTTATCGAGGAACAGCGGGTCGTCGTAGTCCGGTTCCCAGGTCGCCCCTTTCACCTCCGGTCCGGCCACGACACCGGCGCCGTGCTTGTACCATCGGCCGCCACAACCGGCGTCGGCCAGCCATTTGGGCGTCGCGTAGGGGATTTCGGACTCGTAACACGTAAACCGAAAGGCGACTTGCCTTCCGGCCTTGACGTAACGTGCCGCCACGTCGTCCACCAGCGACCAGTCGTAGACGCCATCTTGCGGTTCCAGGTATGACCAGGCGAGGCGCAGGTAGGCGACCGTCAATCCCGGCCAGCCTTCTCCGGCATAGGTCGGACCCAGCGGCGGGCCGTACTGTCTGATGGAGTTGTCGAAATGATGGCACACCCAGCCCATCGACGGGTTCTCGAGCCCGGCGCCCGTGTCCGCCGGACGCACGACGGTCCTGTCCGGATGCGCTTGGACGGATGCCAGAAGCGTATCCTGCGAGGTCGCGCGCCGCTGGTACGCGGACTCGATATCGACCGGCTTGAAGGCGAGCTCGATGCGCCGCGGCGTCTCCGCCGCGAGCAGCAGCGTACCAAGCACCAACGAAAGCGCGCCGGGCATCCAGGCCGGAAGCCTCGCCACGCATCCCGTTCCCTTCAATGCAATCATCCTCCTCTCTCCATCATGTTGGTTGCCAACCTCGCACTCAACTCCATCCTTGAACAGTGACCATCGCATTTGTCTCTTCAACGTCCTGTTCTCGCGTGTCATCCCCCTCTCTGCCAGTTGCGTGGCTGCGGGCCAACGCGCAGCGCGTCGGCTTCGGCATCGCCGGCGAATGCTTCCTTGCCGGCATCCCATTTCAGCTTGCGGTTCAGCCGGATGGAAAGATCTCCCATGTGCAGCGACGCGTGCAGCAAGTGCATGATTTCGACCGGGCAGGTCGGCTGCTCGCGGGACTTGACACAGTCGGGGAAGTTCCGATGCCCGCCCACGGGCATCGGCCAGTGTTTGGACCTCTCGGGGGTGTGCTTCGTGTGCAGGATCTTCGGGTCGCGGGCTTCGAGGCGGCCGCGCCACTGGGCGTTGCCCACACATCCCTTGCTGCCGGTCAGCCGGATCCCCGTGCCGCCCGACTTGACATGAACTTCCGCGCCGGTGGAGTTGCGGAAGGTGATATCGAATTTCACCGGCACATCGGTCAGCATGCCGGTCGGGATCTCTCCCGTTCCCTCGACCTCGACCGGGCAGACCTCCGGCGCGTTGACGGCGAACTGGGCGGTGTCGAACTGGCGCGAACCCCAGTCCAGCAGACTTCCGCAACCAAAGTTGCTCACGTACCGCCAGACTTTGCTGACGACTAGCTTCGGGTGATACGGCATGAAGGGCGCGGGTCCGACGAACAGGTTGTAGTCCGTGCCTTCCGGAACCGGCGTCTCGCCCGCCTTGGGCCATATGGTCCCCTCGGGCAACTGTACCTCGACCCTCTCGAGGTCCCCAATCGCCCCATTGCGCAGCCATTCGACCATCTTGTGATAGTGCGGAACCGACCGGTCCTCCAGTCCCATCTGGAAAACCGTCCCGTGCTCCCTGACCGCGTTCACCAGGGTGCCGCCTTCGGCAATGGCCTTGGTCAGCTTTTCGCAGAACACGTCCTTGCCCGCCTCGATCGCCATCAGGGACATCGGCACGTGCCAGTGATCGGGAGTCGAGATCACGACCGCGTCGATGGACTTGTCCTCGATGATGCGGCGAAAGTCCGTGAAGACCTTGCAGTCCTGGTTCTTGTAGCGCTTGTTGACCCGAGCCCGCGCGCTTTCCCGCAGGGCGTGAACCACGTCGCGCACCGCCGTGATCCGCGCCTCGCCCTGTGCCGGGAAGGCGTTGAGGTTCACCCCGAAGCCGTGAACGCCCAGGCCGATGCACCCCAGCGCAATGTTCTTCGAGGGCGCCTCCGCACCCAGCACGCTCGACGGCAGGAGGGTCGGAAACGCCGCGGCCGCGCCCGTAACCGCGCCCGCGCTCTTCAGAAACGATCTCCTGTCCGTCTGCATTGCATATCCTCCTCCAGATTGTCGATGCCTGAAACCCGCTGCCCCGGAAAGCCCGCTTCCTTGACGAGCGCCGCCCGTTCGGCCGGGCCCAGCTTCCCGGCCTTCCTGGAATTGTTCAACGCAAAGAACCGATCGCTCGCCCCCGCAAGAACCGGTTCACCACAAGTCATCATACCCGCCATGCCGGCCAGAAGCGCCGCCACGCATCCACTCCCGATCAAATGCGTCATCCGCACCATGCCCTTCTCCTTTGGTTCAGGGTCGCTCTTCCAAGAATTCCGCCCCAATTCTTGGGGCAACCTATCTTCCAACAAGTACTTGTAGCGGATTGGTCGCTCTCCCCCATGTATGTGGGCATGTGAGTGTGTGGGCATGTGAGTCCGTTGGTCACCTCGTACACAACTCCATCCTCTTTCACTCGGCCGCTTCTTCGAGCATTCAAAGGTGCGCATCGCGGCCTCGAACGCCTCACGACAAACCCTGAGTTCGCTGAAGTGCTTGACCCTACTCGAACTCACACACCCACATACCCGCATACTCACACACACTTGTTATAAGATTTGTGACAGAACCTGTTCGCTGTTCAACGTTCGTCACTCCCCCCCCCTTTGAACCGGTGCAACAGGGGATTGCGGATCGTGGCGCGGCCGCCGGTGATCTCGATCGCGGCGCGGAAGACCCAAGCGGAGGGATCGTTGCGTAAAGGCAAGCAAACTCCATCCTCAACGGATCACCCTGCATCCACCCTCTGTTACACCACTGCATGCACCGAATCACCTTACTTCACCGGCGCCCCTCTTTCTCCTGCTCCACCACGCAATTGACGGCCCATAGTTCCCGGTTGGGCGGGCGTCCCGTATTGTTCATTTTCAGGAGCAGATCGTTGGCCCCCTTCTTCAGTTTCACGGGAAGCCTGGCCGTCTCGAGCCCGTTCTCGTGCCGGAGCGTGGTCACATGCTCGCCGTTCAGCCAGACACCGCACCAGTCGTCGGCCGATATTCGAAGCACCGCGTCCCTTGCCGTCTTGCTCTGGATGGCGGTACGGGCGCAAGCTGATTGGTCCGTCTTCCCGTAGTACAGGTCCCGAAGGTCGATCCAGCCATGATCGCTTCTCAGCATGCGGACGGAGAGCGTTTTGTCGCCAAGCTTCAGCTTTTCGGGCCAGCCTCCGGCTGTGAGCTGCTCGATGAAACCCTCTTTCCGGAATTCGTCAAAGCTGTCGGCGCAGGGAAGCAACCCGGCCACCTGCCATTCGGAGGGTGTCTCTATTTCAGGCGAACCGCTGCCGGGGATCTTGTAGTAATAAACCACCGTCTCCATGTCGTCCCCGCGACAGCCGGCTCGGAAAGAGACCGAGGAACGGAACGCGATAGGATCGGGCCCGAAGAAGCGATAGAACACGCCGTCCTGGTCGTTGCGGCCGCGGTTCTCGTGCGTCGGACACCCGATCCAGCGCGTTTGATGATCGTTAAACCCGTAGGTAAACCCGAAATCGTCCTCCACGTTATGGCCGCGGATCGCGTGAGGATCGGTTTCGCCGTCCAGCAGGACCGTAATGCCCCCGGTGTGAAACACCATGTCCCGATGGTTCTTCTGGATGTAGCCGGTCGAAAAGCCGGCAAGAAAGCCGCGGCCCGACACGTTCGCCATGTCGATCTGCCCGCGGGCGGAAGTGGTCTGGTAACGTCTGTATTCCGCGTGGAAGCGATACGGTGTCAGCACCGTATCTTCCTGGTACTTGTGCCAATCGATCATGCCGTCGATTCTCTCGCCCTTCGGGCCGCGAACTCGTATGACGCACGACTTACTGAAGGGGATGGGCAGCCACAGGTTGTAGCCGGGATTTCCGCGGATTTTGGGATCTTTCGCCTTCGCCGTCCAGTTCGGCAGAACCGTGAAGGCGCTGCAGTTGACGTAGTAGGCTTTCCTGTCCTGCATGACGCCGAAGAACGGCTTCAGCGGCGCCAGGACCTGCGGCCTCTCCGCGCCGTCGGTGGTGATCTCCAGGGTCAATCCGCCCCCCCAGAGAAACCAGATGTGCCGGATACACCCCGGGCCCTCGATATTCACGACGTCGCCCGACCCGTCGCCGGACACCGATGCCGTCACATTGAGCCGTTGCGAGCTAAAGTCCGTGGGCAACGCGATCAGCGGCACGGCGGGGTCCTGGAACGTCGGTTCGAGCCGGTGGCGATCGTCGTTCGACATATTGCCCTCCCCTGAGGCGCATGCCGCCATTGCGGCCGCGCAAATCGCTGTTCCAATGATACCGATAGTCTTCACAGCCTTTTCGTCCTCCTTCTAAGATCTCCTTCTCGTTGCGGTAGAAATCATGCTTGTCCATGGGGTCGCCGGGAACCTTCTGAGCTGAGTCGGTGTGTTTGAAGTAATCGATCTTGCCGCCGCGGAATCCGTAGAACTCGTCGAACCCCTGCGGATTGGGCAGCGATGCGCCCCCGTACCCCAGGTGCCACTTGCCGGCCAGGCCGGTGGTGTAGCCGGCGGACTTGAGCACCTCGGCGATCGTGAGGACCTCGGCGGCCATGCCGCCGCGCCCCATCAGCACACGGGTCATACCGATGGCCCCCGGGTAGCGGCCGCTCAGGACGCAGGCCCGCGATGGGGTGCAGGCCGGAGCGGCAGCGTAAAAGCGGGTGCATCGTACGCCCGCTGCTGCGATCCGATCGATGTGCGGCGTTGGAATATCCTTACAACCGTAACACCCCGGGTCCCCGTAGCCCAGATCGTCGGGCATGATCCAGATGATGTTCGGCTGCCGGGCTGTCCCGGCCTGAGTGGGAGATACCGCGATCGCAAGGACGGCAAGGATAAGCGATGGCGTCTTCAACATGAGCAAGTCCATGTTCGGATTCAGCGAAAAACGTGAGCAACTGCGTGTCGCTATTTCGCCTCACTCTCCTGCCCGGGTGCGTGTCACGCAAACCGTGACGGGGTCATCGCCGGCGGGCAGGTCGCACGTGTACAGGCCGGCCCCAAGCGCTTTGAAAACGCCATGTTCCGATTTCGGGATCCCGTTGCTCGAGTAGAGCGTCAAGGGACCGGGACGCGTCATCTCCAGTGTCAGTAAGGCATCGCCCCTCTCCTTGATGCGCACGGCTGAGGCGCTGAGGTACTTGTCCGGACGACCAATGACCGCCCAACCGTCCTCGATCGGAGCGAGAATAAAAAACCGGTGCCTGAACCCGGTGATTTCGTAGGGCAAGCCGGACGGACCGAGCTTCGAACCCGTCTTTGCGTCCCAGTCGTAGACGAAAAGCCCCTCCCCGGGCACGCTCCACGGCCCCTTGTAAGGCTGTATCATGCCCGCGGCGTCCTGCCACGTTTTCGCCATGATCCGCCCTCCCACCGGTTCCTCCGGCGTGGGATGCGCCAGGTTGAACGCCGCAAACGCGGCCGCCCCGTCATTCATCGGGGCGATGACCTCGTAGGGTTTCCGCTCGTTTAACGCATCCAGCATGAGGCTGGCCGTCACGGGGGCGCCGGGCGCCGCGGGGCGAAGCAACCTTCCGTCGCTGTAACACAACGCGTTGACGAGGTCCATGCGGATGGCCTTCGGCCCGTCCGACAGGAAAATCGGCCCGCCGGACAGGGCCTTGGTCACTGCCATCATTTCGCCAACGGCACGATCGGAGGAATGAAACATGTCGTGATCAGGCCAAACGGTTTGCCCGAGCCAGATCGTGTCGGCAAACGACTGCCAGATGTGCGACTTCGACGTGGCCGGCTTGTTCTTCACGTAGTCGAAGCTGCAGCGCATCGTCGCGCTGTGGCGTGTGTTAAGCATGTTTATTGTGCTCATGGCGCTACAGTTCATCAGCGTCACATCGTGGCGCTTGCAGGCCTCTTCCATCTCATGGACCAGGAGGGTGTGCGCCCGCACGCCATTCTCAGTCCAACCATAATCCCGGGAAGCTTTACCGGTCATATCGTCGATCTTGACAAAATCGAAGCCCTGCCCGTCAACCCGGCCTATCACATAGTCCTGAAAGGCCTTGATAGACTGCTCCGTGGGCTTGGGTATCCAGGTTTTGCGCCCCGGATGCAGCACCAGGTGGTCGTTCAGATCGGCCATCCGGTGGTCCTTGGCCAGACCTTGCCACATAGCGATAAGGCAATACCAGGTCCCGAACCAACGGATGCCATCGTTGCTCCTGCGCGCGAGAATCGGCTCGTAACCGTTCGGGAACTTTCCCGGATCGGGCGCGACATCGATCAACTGGTTCCCGCGCCGATGCGAATGCCCGGCGGATACGATGATCCACCGGATGGGGATGTCATTGGCCTCGATCTGGTCGATGACGCTCAGGAAGATCCGTTCTGAGATGTTGCGTTGGTATTCCGCCCAGCTCGACCAACCCAGGTATTCAAAAGGTTCCGGATAATTCCGGTCGGCCCGCATTGCCACGTTGCCGCGAATGGGCGGTGTCGCGACGACATGCTTCCATATCCCATGGCAGGCGCTGTACGGATCCGCGCTCCGCTCCCACGCCACGAGCGGGACGGGACCCTTCGCGGGCGGGGCTTTTCCGGCCGAACCGCAGGCGAGGATCAGTTCGCCCTTCTTATCCACTTCGAGCCAACTGACGCTTTCCGCTCCGGCCAGGGGCATCAGGGCGAGATACTGCCCATCCTTGAGGTGAAACAGGACAAAGATGCTACGCCGATTGGGTCCGGCAATCGGCGCTGTACGGCCGTCTTCAGGATTCCGGCGGCCCTTGCGGTCAAACACGTCGGAGAGCTCCCCGTGGGCGATCCAGGGAAGCATCCGGTTGCTGGCCCCGATCCAACGGAACGCCGGGGCATCGGCCGCAAACCAGCAGGCCCTCGCAAAATCCGGAAGCCGGATCGTCGTGGATCGAAGCGACCCCGGCTCGTCCAGAACCGTGACGCCGGAAGCCGGCGCGGTGCGCAAATCAAAGATCTCGGGCAATGCGTTCCCTGTCGCGCCCGCATCGTCTTGCCGCTGCACGGCGCCCGTCTGCTCTGCGTGGGCGGCAACGGCGCACGCCATCAACAAGTGAACGGCAGTCATCAGTACGCTTCTCCAAGACATGGTTCCACCCTTCGTTCGTTTGCTTCTGTTTGCCTCTTCCATAACAATGCTCCATGCCGTTGTCTTCTTGTTCAGCCATAGAAGCGCATTCACTCCTTCTCACATCTTTGTATCTCTTTCGTCCGAATTCGAAAACCTGCCGAAAAAGACTGACAAGCGCCAGTTCGGATACAGCCGGGACAAGCGTTCGGACTCTACGCATCGCGAACTGCGACAGTCATATAACGCTTGTCATGAGGATCTTAGTGCGGCGAATCCGCTCCCGCAGTCGCCCGGGCGCCTGCCCGCGGGAAAGGCATGGGGGGCCGTTGCGACGCCACCTGTCGTTCAAGTTGCAGTTGCCGAGTCTGAAGCCCGGGTTGCTTCGTCGCAACGCCTCGACGGATGCCAGAAGCGTATCCTGCGAGGTCGCGCGCCTCCGGTGAGCGGAGTCGATATCGACCGGCTTGAAGGCGAACTCGATGCGCCGCGGCGGCTCCGCCGCGAGCAGGAACGTACCAAGCACGAACAGGGCCGCGCCGGGCCTCCAGGCCGGAAGCCTCGCCACGCATCCGATTCCCGTCAATGCAATCATCTTGCTCATGCGGTCGTCCTTCTGTTTCCGTCGATTACGAATTCAAAAGATCAGCTCGCCGCCGTACGTCAGCTTGATCACCCACACGCCGGTGTCGGGTGGATTCTCGGGCAGGGCGATTCGCGCCGGCCGCGACTCGGACTGCTCGACTTCCAGCGCCGTTTTCGGATCGGCCAGCAGGGTCGCGGAACGTATGGGGTTGCGCATTCCCGGCAGTTCGATCCAACCCCCGGACCGCCTGAGGTGCACGTGCAGATACAGCGTGTTCTCGCCAAGCCTGGCCGTCATACGCCCGAACGGGACCTTGCCGAACGGACTGGCCGTCGTGCCGTGGATCGACTCGGCGTTGACCTCCATCCAGTCGCCCAGGTATTTCAAGCGCTCGACGGCGCCGGCCGCCAGTTCGCCGTCCGGCCTGGGGCCCACGTTCAGCAGGTAGTTGCCGCCCTTGCTGGCGATGTCGACCAGGATCCTGACCAGGTCCTCCGGCTTCTTCCAGCTCCGGTCATACTTGTTCCACCTCCAGTGCCTGCGCATCGGCATGCAACTTTCCCAGTCCTTACCCGCTATGCCCTCCGGGGGCACTTTGCGCTCCGGCGGGCCGAAGTCGCCCAGCCGGTCTTCGGCGCCCCGACTGCCGACGCGGTTGTTGATCAACAGCCCCGGCTTGAGAGACCGGACGTAGGCCTGCAGGTCCTCGCCACGTTCCGCATTCCATTTGCCCCACCCGCCGTCAAACCAGATCAGCGCCGGGTCGTAGCGTTCGACCAGCTCCTTGAGCTGGCCCTTCATGTAGACGACATACCGGTCCATATCCCTCCGGCTTCATGTTTGGGTTCGTCAACATCCAACATCGAACGTCCAACTCGGATACTCATTGTGGAAAGTCTGCGATTTTGCCGCAGGCTCGGGCGTTTCTTCTCCAATCGTCGGCAATGTCCTGCATCCGCGCCAGCATTGTATTGTACCGTGCAACGTATGGATCGCCTTTCTTGTAGAGATTGTCGGCCTCGCCAGGGTCTTTCGTGATTTCATAAAGCTGGGGACCCCCGGCAATCCTTATCTTGAAGTCCCCCTGACGGAAGCCCTGCAGATGGCCCTGGTTGGTGTAAAACATGATCTCCTTGCGAGGCGACGCCTTGCTTCTGCCCAGCAGAAAGCCACTGATGTCGAGGCCGTCGATCGGACCACGCGTGTCCGCGGGCCCCAGCTCTGCCTGGGCCAGGCTGGCAAGAGTAGGGAAGATATCCATGCTGGATACGATCTCGTCTGTTACGGCGCCTTCCCCAATCTTACCCGGCGCCCACATAATGCAGGGGACACGCGAGCCGCCGTCCCACGTTGTGAACTTGCCGCCCCGGCACGGGTCCGGCCTGCCGGAATGCTCCTTGCCCTTCGAAAGCCAGGGCCCATTATCGGATGTGAAGATGACGAATGTGTTCGTCGCAAGCTTCTTGTCGCCGCGAATGTACTCCATCAGGCGGCCTGTCTCGGCATCGAGATGTTCAACGGTGCGGCCGTATTGGGTCGGAGCATCTGATTCGAAGTCATCAGGGTAGAAAAGAGGAACATGCGGCATGGCATGCGCAAGATATACGAAAAACGGCTTGCCCGCGCATTCCTTGATAAACTTGAGGGCTTCGTCGGTATAACGGCGTGTCAGGGTTTTCTGTTCTACAGGCTGTTCGATAATCTCATTGCCCTTCATGAGAGGAACACCGTCGCCGGGATTCATGTCGTTGGAGAAAGGGATGCCATAATAGTAATCGAAGCCCTGGGCCAACGGCAGAAACGGTTTGAGGTGACCGAGATGCCATTTGCCGATGCAGGCGGTGGCGTACCCGTTTGCCTTGAGGTGGTCAGCGATGGTTACCTCGTCCGGGTGCATGCCCTGTTTGGCTTTTGCACTGAAAAAGTTGGTCTTGATGCGCTTGTGTGAACATCCGGTAAGGATGGAGGCACGGGAAGCCGTACAAACGCTTGAGGCGTTATAAAAGGCATTCAGCTTCATGCCCTCCGTGGCGAGACGGTCGATGTGCGGTGTCTCTATCCCCAGGACGGATCCGTAACAGCCAAGGTCGTTGTAGCCCTGGTCATCCGTGTAGATCAGGATGAAGTTGGGCTTGCGGGCGGCGTTGCAGAGGATCGTGCCCGCCAGCAGGAATAACAGAGCTGAGACCGCGAGTCGTTTCATTGTTCGGGTGTCTCCGTTTGTCATGGTTACTACAGCGATCAGAGGTCCATGGCGCCGATGCCACGAAGCGACATGCCGCCTTGCCCGGCAGCCGACGGGACAACGCCCGATGCGAGGTTTCGCCGGCGATTCCCACCCTCGGTTGTTGTTACGACCCTTTCTCCTTGTTCCACTCCGGCCACACCGACTCGACCCGCTCGCGGACCGTCTTGTCCTCGCTGCCGCGAAGCCTCCGTGCAATCGCCTCGCTTGATTTGGACTTCTCGTTTCGCATCGCATCGCCCCCGGGAGATCCGACGCCGCCCGAATAATCGTACCAGCTCCGGAACCCCTTCCCGTCCACGTTGCACCCCGGGGCACGGCGATTGGGATGATACGGCGCCCGGGGCGCCGGCCCCAACCACGGGTCCCACTCGAGCGTGTTTGGCGGGATCGGTTGCCCCGGCAGGCAGCAGTGGCGCGACGAGGGCATGCCCATGTGGTCTCTCCTCTCATTGAACATCGATCGTCACGTCATGCACACGCATGACCGACTCGGGATCCGCCTCGAAATCAATTCGAAGACGCAGAAGTCTCGCTTCCTCGGGAGGTTTCGAGTCATGGTTTGGCCAATCGCCCAGGGGATGGTCCGACGCCTTGTAGAGCACGTTGCCGTGCCGGCCTCCTTCCGCTTCCACGGTTACGCCCAGAATCTTCCGCGGTTCCGACCACTCCTGCTGGAATGCCACGGTCCCCTTCTCTCCCTTGGGGATCCGGAACCAGTCGTCCTCGTTGATCATCACCGTGAGGTCCTTTTCGAAGATACCGAGATCGGACTCCATGAAGCGGAGTTCGCCGTCTCCGACATCCACCGGATGGGGCAGGCGGACCGGGTAGCGATCCACGACCTTCTTGTCCTCGATCCGCACCGTCAGCAACTCGATTTCCCGGCTGCCCGGCCGTGCGTCAGTGTAATAAATCGTGGGTTCCCGGCCCGGCCCGTGCGGCCAGTCCAATGCCTGGAGATTCAGGAAATATACCTCGGGCAACCGATGCGGACCGTATTCCCGTTCTTGTTTGTTGATCTCGCTGCCGTCCACGAAAAAGCCGACATCCTCCACTTCGCCCTCGCGGTCCCACCGGTCATCCGGTGTATCCTTCCAGTCCCACTGCATATGGACATGGCCGGAGAGCACCGCGACGACATCCCCTTGGTACTGCGTGAGCAACTCCTTGATCTCGTCGGAGGTCCGCTTCCATGCCGGATCATTGGTCCGCCACCACTTGTCAGACCACGCCGTGGTGTTATTGAGTGGATAGTGCATCATGAGGAAGATGTTGTTCCCGGCGCCCGCGTATTTCTCCAGCTGACCGCGTATCCACTCCTGCTTCTGCACAGACATCGCATCGATGCCCGTGTTTGGGAGGACCGTCGAACTGCATATCCGTCATGAAGGCAAGACGAAGCCGCTCGCCCTGTTTTGCCTCCGACTCCTCGGCGTGCAGCGCCAGGCTGCAGCAACCGACGGCGCAGACAATCAGAGCGGCGCCAAGCGCCTTTGAGGTAATGATGTTCGGCAGGAGGACCGCGGCCCCCGCGGCCTTCACGAACCCCCGCCGGCTGGGATCTCTATCCGGTTTATACATGTGGTTTCCTCCTTGCTGTCCTTGAAGTGTTGCCCGGGCTTCCCTACGGATCTCTCGGCTCACGTCCCGCCGCCCAATACATGCCCCCGACCACCAACCGTTCCCTGTCCCCTGTCCCCTGTCCCCAGATCGCACTCGAATCGGAACAGCCTCGTTTTCCCCGGAGCGGTGGGGAATCCCGTGACGTCCATGCCCCAGGTCACGCCCTGGTTGTTCGGCCCGTCGGTGAAGTTGCCTTCCGGGACATGGAAACCGGTGGACCGGTTCTTGAACGGGCCCGCCGGAACGAAGTTCACACCGTCGGTGGACCAGAAAACGACCTGTTTCGAGTTGCCGCCGGCGACCATGGCGATGCCGTCACGGTGCTTCCATGCCGAGACGCAATGCCCGGTCATGATCGGGTTTCCTTCGTGGCGCGTGTAGGGGCCGGTCAATTCCGTGGCCGTGGCCACACCGAGTTTCGTGTCATGCGCGCTTTTGAGGTTCTCGGTAAAACCCTTGTAGTAGAGCAGCCAGCGGCCGTTGTGCCGGATCACACACGCATCGTCCACCTTGTGCCGGTCCCAGCCGTCTTTGCTGACTTCGAAGACCAGCCCCTTCTTTTTCCACGGCCCCATCGGGTCGTCCGCCACCGCGAAAGCGATTTGCGCCTTTTCACCGTCCGCCCGGCGCCCTTTATACCCCTTCGGCACGGCGGTGTAGAACATGTGGAAGCGCCCCTCGTGCTCGACAACGTAGGAGGTCAAGGTGCCCAGCGCCTCCCAGTCGTTCCGCTGGTCCGGCGCCATCACCACGCCGCGCTCCGTCCATGCCACGCCGTCGGGCGAGGTGATCAGCCGGATGCGCGTGTTCATGTTCGCGCTGATCGGCTCGATATGGTCCGTGTACCAGCAGTAATACACTCCGTCGTGGCGGATGATGTTCGACGGGTCGTGGTTGCCCTGGTCCGGCAACCCCGTCGCCTCCGCGACGCGCTTGTTGGGGGTCATGAGTTCCTTCGGCGCAGGCTCCCCCGCGCCAACGGTGCCGGCCATTAGCGCCGCCACGCAGCCGCTCTCGATCAAAACACTCATTCTCATCATGCTTTTCTTCATTCAATGTCTGTTGTTCGATGTTCGTGTCTCATGTCCC
>Ga0180436_10002218_pt1 | contig 18619 bp, 17 predicted proteins | sample SS_ome_2_FD_132434 | JGI IMG/M metagenome (GOLD analysis project Ga0180436, IMG submission 132434) | Hypersaline lake sediment archaeal communities from the Salton Sea, California, USA - SS_3_S_2 metaG | ecosystem: Environmental > Aquatic > Non-marine Saline and Alkaline > Hypersaline >...
GTCCACCGGCATGCCCGGGATCAATGGTTGAGAGCGAGCCAATCGATCCCGTTGAACATCGCAGAAGGGAATGGAAAGACCGCGGAAGCGGATCGCAGAAGATATTTCGAGATTGCGCGTGGTCCGGCTCTTGAATGCGCCGCTATCCAGGATGTTCTGGTTCCGAGGTAGTGGCTGAATCAAAGACCCTAGCCGACAACTTGAACTCCTTCTGGTCCGCGCCCATGCCGGGCGCACACAAGGGGAAGGGTCAAGGATTGAGCGAAGCGTCCCTCGTGATCCGCTCCCGTCGCCGTTGTCGTTCGGCCGCCTTCCGGAGGCTGCAGAGCTGCGCCCCGTTACTTGCTTCGCCCGAAAAAATACCGCGCCGACTCGATGATGCCGGCCGAGATTTCGGGGAAGTTGAGGGAATCGGTTTCGACCGCGAGGTGGGACGTCTCGCGGTAGAGGGGAGTGCGTTCTTCGAGGAGGCGGGAGATCGTGCCCGTTGGGTCGGGATTGTTCAGCAGGGGACGTTGCTTGTTCCGCGAGGTGCGGCGCAGGACCGCCTTCGGCGTGACCATCAGCCAGACGACGTATCCCAGCCTCCGAAGGAGGCGCCGGTTCTTCGGGAGCGTCACGATGCCCCCGCCGGTGGCAATCACGCGATGCGAGGGCCCGCCAGCGTGCAGATCCGCGAGGACTGCCGATTCGAGATCCCTGAACGCCTCTTCGCCCGACTCGGCGAAGATCCGCGGAATGGGCCGGCCGTCCCGCTCGACAATCAGGGCGTCCGTGTCGAGCAGCGGATATCCCAGCAATTGCGAGAGTTCGCGGCCGATGGTCGACTTCCCGGAACCCATGAAGCCGATCAGAACGATGTTTTCGAGGGGAGGCTCGGGCATGATCGCGTTGCTCGACACACTGTAGTCCGGCCCGGCGCTCGTTGTCTACCCTTCGAGGCGGGGGAAGTTCGGGGCCGAAGGCCGCGGGGCCAACGCCGCCGGGGACCGGCCTTCGCCGGAGGCACCGGCAGGGCAGGCCGCGGCGGCCACGAGGGGAAAGCCGGGGCAACCGAAGCACCAGGGTTCGACGGGCGCGGTGTGTTTTGTTAGGAGGCCCCATGCACATGCAGACGCGGATTGAGATTGCGGATCTCGAACACTGGCGGGCGGCGGTGGCGGAGGCGGTGAAGGTGCTGCGCGACGGCGGGGTGGTGGCCCTGCCGACCGAGACCGTCTACGGGCTCGCGGCCGACGCCTCGAATCCGGCCGCGGTGGCGAAGATCTTCGAAGTCAAGGAGCGGCCCGCCTTTGATCCTCTCATCGTGCATCTGGCGGAGGCTTCGGACCTCGGCAAGGCGGCGGCGGTCCCCCGGGAGACGGCCGCGGTGGCCGGCCGGCTCACCGCCGCCTTCTGGCCCGGCCCGCTCACCCTCGTGCTGCCGAAGTCGGAGGAGATTCCCGACATCGTCACCAGCGGCCTGCCGACGGTGGCGGTGCGGGTCAGCAAGCACGAAGTGATGCGCCTTGCCGCGAGGCAACTGGGCCGTCCGCTGGCGGCGCCCAGCGCCAATCGATTCGGGCGCATCAGTCCCACCTCGGCGGCCGCCGTGACGAGCGAACTGGGGGGGCGCATCCCCCTCATCATCGACGGGGGCGCCTGTGCGGAAGGGCTCGAGAGCACCATCGTCGCGATCGAACCCGGCGAGAAGCGTCCGGTCCTCCGCGTCCTGCGGCCCGGTCCGGTCACCAGCGAGCAACTCCGCAAGTTCGGCCGGGTCGTGAAGGGGTGCCGGGTCACGGACCATCCGGAGGCGCCGGGGCAGTTCGAGTCGCATTACGCCCCGCGGACCCCCTTGCTCCTGTTTGATCGCCCCGACGACTTTTTTCCGGAGCCCGGCAAGAAGTACGCCCTGCTCAGTTACCGGGGAGACCCGAAAGACGGGTACATCGACCGGCACGAGTGGGCCGGGGTCGAAGTCCTCAGCCCGGGGCGGGGAAAGCTCGCCGAGGCCGCGGTGCGCTTCTTCTTCGCGTTGCGGCGCCTCGACGCCGGCGGCGCCGACGCCATCGTCGCGGAGCCCGTCAGCGAGGCCGGGCTCGGCCGCGCCATCATGGACCGCCTCCGGCGCGCCGCGGCCGGGAAATGACGAATGGTTTCCGGGGGAATCGATCTCCTTGCCTTGCAGGGGCTCGCGCCCTTCGGCATCCTCCGATCCGATGTTGCGATCGCTGATGACGGTTTCCGGGTTCACCCTTGTGAGCCGCATTCTGGGTTTTCTGCGGGATGTCATCCTGATGTGGCTGCTGGGGGTGTCGATGGTGACGGACGCGTTTTTCGCGGCTTTCCGGTTTCCGAACATGTTTCGGCGCATTTTTGGCGAGGGGGCCTTCAATGCCGCCTTTGTGCCGCTCTTCGGGAGGAAGCTGGCCCGGGAGGATCGTTCCGCGGCGTTGGATTTTGCGAGGAACGCGTTTTCGTCGCTTCTGGCGGTTCTCGGGGTGCTGACGGTGGTCGCGATCCCCTGCATGCACTGGATCATGGCGGCGGTTGTTCCCGGGTTCCTGCCGAAATTCGAGCGGGACCTCGCGCACGTCGGCGCCGGCCACGCCGATTATCGTATCAACATCAACACCCGCGGCGCGCGGGATGTCTATTTCCAGATCGAGGGCAGAAGTTCGTCCGCCGCCGGACATTGGACGAACCGCGTCGGGATCGAAAACCTGCGCCTCGTCGAGAAAGGGCGTCCCGCCACCCCCGTCCTGCCGGGGGACTTCGAACTCGAGGGGCTGAAACCCGCCGCGGGGGCTTACCGCCTCGCGGCCGACGGCCTTGGGCGCATCGTCCTCCCGAAGGGGCATCGCTTCTCGCGGCTCGAAGGACGCATGGTGGTCTCGCGCAGCAAGGCGACCGTTCCGCGGGCATGGATCAGGGTCTACCGGAACCACCCCGACACCTTCGGGCTGACGGTGCAGCTTTCCCGGATCATGTTCTGCTACCTGCTGTTCATGGCGCTGGCGGCGCAGCTCAGCGGGGTCCTGAACACGTTTCGGGTTTTTGGCATGCCGGCCGCGGCGCCGATCATCTTGAACCTCACGTTGCTGGCGGGGCTCCTTCTGATCTGGAAGCTGGAACTCGTGCCGGGCCCGGTCCTTGCGTGGGCGGTGGCGGTGGCGGGCTTCCTGCAGTTTGCGGCCTTGTGGGCGAACTGCTGGCTTCAAAAAGCCCCCATGTTCGTGGTGCGCCCGTCGTGGACCCCGGAACTCAAACGGCTCATGATCCTCATGGGGCCGGGGGTCCTCGCGGCGGGCATCCAGCAAGTGAATCTCCTTGTGGGCAACGTCATCGCTTCCTTCCAGGAGGGCGCCATCTCGTTCATCTACCTCGCCGATCGCGTGAACCAGCTCCCGCTTGGCGTGATCGGGATCGCGCTGGGCGTGGTCCTCCTGCCGGAGGTGACCCGCAAGCTTCGCAGCGGCCGGGAGCGGGAAGCGGCCGAGAGCATCACGAAGGGCATGGAATTCGCGATGCTCCTGACGGCGCCCGCCGCGGTGGCGATGATCGTGATCAACCAGGAACTGATCTCGGCCATCTTTCAGCGGGGGAAGTTCAACCCCGACGACGCCCTGAAGACCGGCTGGGCGCTGGCCGGCTTCGCCCTCGGGTTGCCGGGTTACGTGCTGGTGAAGGTCCTGCAGCCCGGGTATTTCGCGCGGGAGGACACCAAGTCGCCGATGATCATGGCCGGCATCACGGTGGCGGCCAACATCGTCTGCAGCCTGATCCTCTTCACCGCCCTGCGACCGACAGGATACGGCCACGTCGGAATTGCCCTCGCCACCGCCATCGCGGCATGGGTCAATGTCTGTCTCCTGTGGCGCGGGCTGCGGGGATTCATCCCGATCGGCAAACAGGACCGGCGGAAGCTGATCCGCATCCTGCTGGCCAGCATCATCATGGGCGCCGCGGTGTGGGCCGGGGCGCGGGCGCTCGCGCCGTGGTTCGCCGGAGAGGCGTGGCTTCGCCTCGGCGCGCTGGCGCTGGTGGTGGGATTCGGCGCGACGGTTTACGCCCTCCTTGCGGTGTTGCTGAAAGCCACCACCATCGCGGAGCTGAAGGAGGGACTCGGGAAGAAGTGATTGCCGGTTGCGGGACCGCGCGCAGCGGTTAGCTTGGACGCGTCCCATGAAGCTGCGCGTTGTCCTTCGAGGAGTGGTGGTTTGCGCCGTGGCGTGGGCGGTGGTGTTCGCCGTCCAGTCGATCGCCCGCAGCTATCGCACCACGGCCGAAAGCGTGCAGACCGCCGTCGACCGGGCTGCCTTCGAGGATTGGTCGGGGCGGGGGGACGAGCCGTCAGGCCCCGTCGCCGGGCGACGGGAACGGGAGATCCGGAGGATCGCGAAGCTCGTGAACCAACTCGATTTCAAGGAGCGCGAACGAGCCCGGCGCGAGCGGGTGGCCGAAGACTTCTTCTGGAGGCTCTCCCCGCGGGAGCGAGTCCTCTTCGTCGATCTCACCGTCTCGGAGTCGATGTCGAGGTGGATGGAGGCCTTCGACAGCTTGTCGAAGGAACAGCAAAGAGCGTTCGTGGAGAAAAGCCTCGAGGACTTCGAAAGCGGGATGGCGGAGGAAGACTTCGGACGCATGCAGCGCCTCGGCAAGGAAATGCTCGATAAGATGGTGCGCGAGGGTTTCCGCACCTACCTCGAAGAAACGAGCGCCGAAACCAAAATCGAGCTCGCGCCGCTGATGGATGCCATCAACGAAATGATGCAGGGATTGCGGAGACAGGGCTGGGAACACTAGCGCGGCGAATATCGAAGGACGGATGACGGATGACGGATGAGAAGTGGAGAATGGAAGACGAGGGAGGCCGGGAGGGCCTTCACGATGGTGGAACTGCTCGTTGTGTTCGGTGTCATCGTGGTGTTGGTCGGCGTGGCATGGCCGGTGACGGTGAGAATGGTGCGGAACTCGCACCAGGTGCGCTGCCTCTCGAATCTCAGGGAGATCGGGGTGGGGATCGAGGCCTACCTCTCTGACCATGCGAACCGGTATCCGGAGATCGAGATGGCCCGCGCGTCACGCGATGAGCCGGTCCCGGTGCTGGAGACGGCGCTGGAGGATTACCTCCCAAGTGCGGAGGTCTTCCACTGTCCGGCGGATCGCGAGGTCTTCAAGGCGAGCGGATCGAGCTACCTCTGGAACAGCACCCAAAGCGGGAGACATCGGTTGCAGACGTCTTTCCTCGGGATCGAGAACCAGCCGCCCCGGGTGCCGCTCGTCATCGACAAGGAGGCCTTCCACGGGAAACCGGACGGGGTCAACATGCTTTATGCCGACTACCATCTCTCGGACAAGGTCGACTTCCGCGCCGGACGGCGGTAGCCGAACGATGCTGGAAGTGAATGGGCTGCGCAAGAAGTTCGGCCGCAAGCCGGCTCTCCGCGGGATCAGCTTCACCGTGAGCCGGGGCGAGGTCTTCGGCCTCCTGGGTCACAATGGAGCCGGCAAGAGTACCGCCTTGGGGATCATCCTCGGAATGGTGAAACCCAACGCCGGGCAGGCCCGGATCGAGGGCATCTCGGTTCAGAAACACCGCTCTGCAGCCCTCCGCCGCGCCGGCGCCATCTTCGAATCCCCCTCGTTCTATGATTACCTCAGTGGCTGGGACAACCTGCGGGTGCTCATGACCTACTCGGGGGGCTTCGACGCGAGGGCGGCCAGGGAGATCGTCGCACAGGTCGGCCTGAGCGAACGCATCAGATCGAAGGTGGGCGCTTACAGCCACGGGATGCGGCAGCGGCTGGCCCTGGCCCAGGCCCTCCTGCCGGAGCCCCGAGTCCTCCTGCTCGACGAACCCACCAACGGGCTCGACCCGGAGGGCATCAAGTGGTTTCGGGATTTCGTGCTGCGGCTCCGGGCCGAGCGCGGAATGACGGTCCTCTTCAACTCTCATCTCCTGCCGGAGGTCGAACAGATGTGCGATCGGGTCGCGATCATCCGGCAGGGGCGGTTGGTCTACGAGGGCGATCTTGCAGGCATCGCCGACGAGCGGGTCCTCCTGAGGATCGATGCCGGGCCGCCGGACCGGGTCGTAGGGGTGCTCCGCGAACTGGGCGGCGAGGATCTCGGGGATGGACGCACCGCGTTCCCGGCGGGGACCGACCCCGCGGAGGTGGCCCGAAGGGTGGTAACGGCCGGCGCGGATCTCCGCGAGCTGTCGCCGGCGCGGCGCTCGCTCGAGGATCTCTACTTGGAAATGACGAATCCCGCCGAATCGTGAAGCTCTTCGTGGTCCAGTTGGGCGGGGAGTTGAAGAAACTCTTCTCGCGCCGTCGCACCTACATCGGATACGCCGTCTTTCTCGTCTTCGAGATCGTCCTCCTCCTTGTCTTTCAGCTCGAGCGCAGCAAGGCCGGGATGAAGGAGCTGCTCGATGTCAACAACCTCTCTTTCGAGAACTACTACACCTCCCTGACGATCACTTACGCCGTCATGGGATTCAGCATGTTCCTGCTTGGCGCCATCTATTTCGCCCTGGTCTCGGGCGATATCGTGGCCAAGGAATGCGAGGACGGCAACCTGCGACTCGTCCTGTCCAGGCCCATCAGCCGCTTCCGGATCCTCCTCCTGAAGTATGTCGCGGCGGTGATCTACACCGTCACCTTCGTGATCTTCGTTGGGATCTCCGGCTTCCTCATGGCGGTGGCGGCCCTCGGCTGGGACGGCGGCTTGTTCGTCTGGAGCTACAAGATGAAGGTCTTCGCCATCTTCCCGGAGTGGGGCGAAGGCGCAACCCGCCTGGCCCTCGCCGCCGTCCTCATCGGGGCCAGCATGTGTACCCTCTCCACCATCGGATTCGCCTTTTCGTGCCTGAAGATCAAGCCCGCCGCCGCCACCATCCTCGCTCTCAGTGTCCTCTTCGTCGACCTCGTGCTGCAGGAGTTCCCGTTCTTCAAACCCTACGAGGAATTCTTCGTGACCTTCCGCATGAGCAACTGGGTCTTTGCCCTCGAAAACCACCTCTCATGGCCGAAACTGGTCGAAAGCTACGCCTTCCTCGGCGGCCTCAACGCCACCCTCTTCGTCGTCGGGTGGGTCGCCTTCGAACTGCGGGACTTCAAGACGTGAATTGCGAATTAGCCCGCATATCTTGCTGCGGACTGGCGGTCAGTGGGAAGAAAGGAAAAAAAACTCACACCCAACCCTGCTCGCAACCGAATCTCGCCCGCTCCTGCCCATGCCTGGAAAACGCCGCTTCAGCATCTGCGTTGATGCCGGGTTGGTTGAACAGCTCGACCGGATGATCGTCGACGAGGGTTATGGAAACCGTTCGCAGGCAGTGTCTGCCATGATCCGGGGGCGGCTGGTGAAACACCGCGCGAAGCGCAACAAGGGTTCGGTCGCCGGAACGATCACCCTGATCTTCGACCACCACAAGCGGGGCCTGCAGGCGCGGTTGACCGCCATCCAGCATGAATTCCTGCACGAGATCACGACTTCCGTGCATCTCCACCTGAGCCACGCCCTGTGCATGGAGGTGCTGCTGGTCAAGGGCGAGGCCCGGCGACTCGAAGAACTGGCGCGCAACCTCACTACTTTGAAGGGGGTCGCCCACGGCGGCCTGAGTGTCGCCGGCGTGGCCGGGTGAGACTCCGGAAGGCTCAACCATCAACGACAAACACTAATGAAGATGCGAACAGGAATAACACGAATTGCAGGATTCATCACACTCACCTTTTCGTTCTCCGCTGCTGCGGAGCCCGTGAGGCAGTTGGACGAAGTGGTCGTCGAGGCGAGTCCGGTGCTCGAGGAGGCCGCGATCCGGACGGACGGCTCGCTGGTGAACGTGGTCGGGCAGGAGCAGATCGAGGGGATGAACGCGGGCGACTTGGCGGCGGCGCTGCGCCGGGTGCCGGGGGTGTCGGTTTCGCGCTTCAACCTGGTGGGCTCCTTTGGCGGGGGCGACGGGGGGGCGGTATTCGTGCGGGGTCACGGCTCGGGGCGTCCGGGGTCGGAGATCGTGACGATGCTCGACGGGGCGCCGCGATTCAATGGAGTGTGGACGCATCCGCTGCTGGACATGCTGGCGGTGGACAACGCGAAGCGCATCGAGGTGCTGAAGACGCCGCAGCCGGTGTTGCTGGGCAACATGGCCTTCGGCGCGGTCAACATCGTGCCGAAGGCGATGGAGGAGCCCGGATGCCGGACGCGGCTGGTTGGCTCGGGGGGCTCGCACTCGACGTTCTTCGGGCTCTTGGAGAACGGGTACTCCGAGGGCCGGTTGAGCAGTTGGATGACCGGCTCGCATCGGCGCAGCGACGGGCACCGCGCGAATGCCGACGGCGAGGTGACGAACCTGTTCGGCAACTTCGGCGTGCAGCTCGACGACCATTGGAGGATGCGTCTGCTGGCCAACGTGACCGAGGGCCGGGCGTCCGACCCGCGGGCGGCGGGTGCGCCGGCGATCCCGTTGGTCGAGGAATACGAGACGGACAGCGAGTTCTTCGTGCTGACCGTCGAGCATCAGCATGAACGGGCAAGCGGGTTCCTGAAACTGTTTCACGAGTCCGGCTACACGGAGTGGCTGCAGTGGGACGGCGCCTTTCCGCCTCCGGTGAACCAGCGTTTCACCAATGTTTCGGATTTCGAGAGCTATGGCGTGCGGCTGCAGGAGCGGGTCGAGGCCGATCGCGGATTGGCGTTCACGCTCGGCTGGGATCTGCATTTCTACGGCGGCGAGGCCCGCGATCTTTATCCGGCCGCCCCGGGGGCGGGCACGCAGTTTGGCGGCGCCATGTTCCGCAACAACGCGTTCTACGGGCTGGCGGAATGGGAGAGGGAGCTGGGAGGCGGCGCCACGCTGACCCCCTCGTTTGGCGCGCGCTTCAACGACTCGCGGGAATTCGACGACCAGTGGGGGCTGCAGGCCGGCCTCGTGTGGGAGCGGGGGGGCACCCGGCTGTTCGCCAACTTCTCCCGCGCCTTCAACTACGCCGGGGTCTATGCGGCGGTGTTCAACGGCAACTGGGCGGCGTTTCCCATCGCGCCGGATGCATGGCGGTCGCTCGAACCGGAGACTCTCAAGCACTTCGAGTTGGGCATCGAACAGGAATGGTCGCCCGAACTGCGGACCCTCCTGACCGCCTATCACGACCGGGTGAGCGACGCGATCCGGTTCGACGCCCCGCCGCCGCCGGTGGCCATCACCAACATCGGCAGTTACGAGGTGACGGGCATCGAGGGCTATGCCTTCTGGACGCCGGCAAGCGGGCTCGAACTCTTTCTCGGCGGCGCATGGCAGGACGCCGATCCCGGCAATACGCCGAACTACCCCGAATGGAGCGCCGCGCTCGGGGGCCGGTGGGAGTTTGCGGACCAATGGACGCTGCACTGGGACGCCGAGTATGTGGGGGCGCAGTTCACCCAAGGCACGCGATTCTCCCCCGGAGTGCGGAAGGTGGGGGACTACCTGCTGGTCAACGCGCGGCTGGCACGGGCCTTCGAGGCCGGCCGGGTGGACGGCGAGGTGTTCGTGGCCGTCGAGAACCTGACAGACGAGGACTACGAGTTCCGGCCGGGGTATCCGATGCCGGGAATCACGCCGACGCTGGGATTTGAGCTGGTATTTTGAAATGACAGGAGGCAATCACGGCAGTAATGGAAGAATGATGACCGGCATTCACATCGGAATCGACGGCGGGGCGGGGGCGGGCCGGTGGCGCCGCCGGTTCCGTCCGGCCCGGCTGTTCGGGCTGGCGGCATCGGCGTGCCTGATGCCGGCGCTGACCGCCGCAGGCGGCGAGGCGTCGCAGCGCGTGGTGGTGACCACCTCGATGTTGGGCACCGCCGTGAAGGAACTCGACGCGGATCACGGGATCCAAGTCGTCGAATTGATCCCGCCGGGATCCTGCCCGGGTCATTTCGACCTGACGCCGGCGCTGCTGCGGCAGGCGCGGGAGGCGGAGTTGTTCATCTACCACGACTTCCAGGACGGACTGGCGAAGAAGCTCGGTGTCGACGGGGACGATCCCCGGGTGTTGCGGGTCGGGGCCGCGGGCGGCCTGACCTTGCCGGCAAACTACCGTCGGCTGGTCGAGGCGGTGGCCGCGCGGCTGCGAAAGCAGGCAGCTCCGGCGGCGCAATCCCGGCTCGACGAGTCATTGGCCGCGGCGAATCGCCGGATCGAGGCCCTTGGCAGGGAAATGGACGCCGCCGCAAGGACCTGGAAGGACCGCCCCGTCGCGGTGTCGGCCATGCAGCGCGAGTTCGTCGAACGGCTCGGGATGCGCGTGGTCGGCGAACTGCGGCGCCCCGGGCAGCTCAGCCCCCGTGACTGGCAGCGGTTGCTCGCCGCCGGTCCGGAAATCATCGTGGGCAACCTGCAAAGTGACGCTCCCGCCGCGGCAGCGCTGGGCCGGCGCGGCGGTCGGCCGGTGGCGGTGTTGAGCAACTTCCCGGGGGCCGAGGGATTCGGCGAAGACTATGCCTCCCTGCTGCGGGCGAATCTCGCGCGCCTTGAAGAGGCCTGGAACAAGCGATGATCGAACTGCATGAGGCGGTGGTCGAATACCGGTCCGGCACGCGCATCGGGCCGTTGGATCTGCGGCTCGACCGCGAGTCGATGGTCTGGCTGACCGGTCCCAACGGCTCTGGCAAAACCACCCTCCTCGAACTCGCGGCAGGCCGATTGCGGCCAAGCGCAGGCGTGGTCGTTCGTCCCCCGCGGCGCGAGGCGTTGGCGGTCCTCCCGCAGCAAAACCGCTATCACGACCAGGTGCCGGTGAGGGTCGAAGACGTGGTCGGCTTTGCCGCCCTCGCCTCGGGTTGGCGCCGGCGGCCCGACCGGAAAGTGATCGGACAGGCGCTCGAACGGGCCGGCGCGTCCGGACTCTCCGGGCGCCTCGTGCGTGAATTGTCGGGCGGGCAGCGCCAACTGGTCCAGATCGCCCGGTTGCTGGCGCAGCAGGCGGAGTTCTGGTTGCTCGACGAGCCCCTTGCCGGCCTCGACCCGCAGTGGCGCCGCCGCATGCTCGACCTTGTCGACTCGGTGCGCCGGGAAAACGGGGTCGGCATGCTCGTGGTCAGCCACCTGCACGAGGAACTGCCGGAAGAGTGCCGCCGGGTGCTGGTGCTCGACGGCGGAAAACTGGTCGCCGACGGAGCACCGGGGCAGGTGTTCGGCGCGACGGCGGCCACAGCAGGTCGCGAGGCATGATCGAGTGGCTCGCGGTGTTCGGCTGGGTGCTTGCAGCGGCCGTGTTGTCCGGGGCCGTATGCGGGGCCACCGGTTTGCTGGTGGTGGGGTTGCGGATTCCCTTTGCGGTGGTCTGTTGCTCCCACCTTGCGCTGGCCGGAGCGGTTTGGGCGATGCGTTTCGACCTCTCGACCGGGGCCGGCGCGCTGCTCGGCGCGGCGGCCGGGGGCCTGCTCGCCGGCGGGCTCTCTGGGGCGCGGAGGGTGGACGCCAACACGGCGCTCGGGGTGGTGTTTTCGGTCAGCCTTGGTCTGGTGTTTCTCGGCATGCATGGCGGCAGCGGCCCGCGGGTCGAGGCGCTGTCGCTGATCTGGGGCAACCTGCTGTTTGCGGGTCCGCGGGAAGTTCTTCTGCTGGGATTGCTTGCGGTTCTGCTGGCCGGGTTCGGCCGGGTCTTCGGGCACGCGCTCAAGGCGTTGTTGTTCAGCCGGGACCTTGCGCGTTACCTGGCGCCGGAAGGCGTGTTGTTCGCGATCGTCCTGGTGTTCGTGACGGTGGTGATCGCGCTGAACCTCGAACTGATCGGCGGACTGATGCTGTTCAGCCTGATCTGCAATCCGGCGGCCGCGGCTCTCGTGTTCGCGCGCAGTGTCGGAGGCGCGCTCGGCTGGAGTATCGCCTTCGGGATCGGCGGCGCGCTGGGAGGATTCACGCTCGCATGGGCCCTCGGCTGGCCGGCGGGAGCAAGTATCGCCTTGGTATCCGCCGCACCGTTCCTCATCGTCGGTTGGAACAAAAGAACGGCATGAACAAGGGCGAAACCTTCAACCGGATGAGCGACGACCCCGAATGGTGGGAATTCGGCCCCGAGGAGCGTTCCAAGGTCGACGACTTCATCAAACGCTTCAACCTCCGGCCGGGCGACCGCGTGCTCGAACCGGGTTGCGGGACAGGCCGGTTCAGCGAACTGCTGGCGGCCACCGTCGGTCCGAACGGTCGTGTGCTCGCCTGCGACACCTCGCCCGCCATGATCGCGCAGGCCCGCACCCGCCGCCTCGGTGCGGCGGTCGAGTTCGCCTGCGCCCCGGTGCTGGAAGCCGGCGCCGCCGGGCCGTGGGACGCGATCGTTTGCTTCAACGTCCTCCCACACCTGTTGCCCATCGCGGAACACCTGCGCACGATGCGCGGATGGATGCGTCCCGGCGCATCGTTGTGGATCTGCCACAGCGCCTCGCGACAGTGCATCAACGACATCCACGCCGAGGCCGGCATGCCGGACCACCGGGTGCCGGCCCTGGACGACCTGCGCGATCTGTTGGAAAACGCCGGATTGGGTTGGGGCGGCGGCGAGGATCTCGCGGATCGATACTGGGCCTTGGGAAGAGCCGGGTCATAGCCCTTGTCTCCGGCGGCCTCGACGCCACCCTCTTCGTCGTCGGGTGGGGCGCCTTCGAACTGCCGGATTTCAAGACGTGAGGTTTCCCGGCATTGCTTCCGGAGCGGGATGTGATTGATTCTTCGGCGTGACGAAAGCTGACAAGGAGTTCCTGTTCCGCCTCCTCGAGACGCCGAGCCCGACGGGGCACGAGATGGAGGGCCAGCGGGTGTGGTCGAAATATGTCGCGCGGGCCGCGGACAAGGTCGAGTGCGATGCCTACGGTTCGACATGGGCGTCTCTCGCCGGGACGGGACGCAAGCTCGTGATGCTCGAAGCCCACTCCGACGAGATCGGTTACGTCGTGAAACAGGTGACCACGGAAGGATTCCTCCGGGTCGACCGCATCGGGGGGACCGACGCCGCCGCCGGACGCGCGCGCCGCCTCCGCATCCTCGGCGACCGGGGCGAGGTGCCCGGGATCCTCGGCCTCACCGCCATCCACCTGCGGAAGGACCTCAACAATGAAAAGGTCCCCAAACCGCACGAGCTGTGGGTCGATGTCGGCGCCTCAACCGCCGCGGAGGTCGCCGAACTCGGCATCCGCGTCGGCCACCCCGCCGTCTATGCCGACGGACCGATGGAACTCAACAAACAGCGCCTCGTGAGTCGCGCCCTCGATAACCGCATCGGAGGCTTCATCATCGCGCAGGTCCTCAAAAAGGTGGCGGCCGCCAAAAATAAACCGGCATGGTCGCTCGTTTGTCTCAATGCCGTGCAGGAGGAAGTCGGCGGTCACGGAGCGCAGATGGCCACCCATCGCCTCATGCCCGGCGTCTGCCTCTGCCTCGACGTGACCCATGCCACCGACACCCCGGGCATCGAGAAGGCCAAGCATGGAGAGGTCAAACTGGGCGGGGGACCGACCGTCTCTCACGGCGGAGCAAACCACCCCATGGTGGTCCGGCGGTTGCTGGAAGTCGCCGACGCGAAGCGCGTCCCCATTCAGCACGAGGCCACCGGACGCTTCACCGGCACCGATACGGATTCGATCTTCAAGGTGCGCGAGGGTGTCCCGAGTGCGTTGGTGTCCCTCCCGCTGCGCTCGATGCACTCGGTGGTCGAGACCGCGGACCTTGGGGATGTGGACCGCACCATTGCCCTCATGGCGGGCTTTGTTCTTTCGTTGCGGGCCAAGGACAGCTTTCATTTCAGTCTGTGAGACGGCGGCAGGTATTACTGACGGTGCTCTGGGCGCTGCTGGCCGTTCCGGTGGCGGGCGGGGAACCTGCCGCCGTGGCCGCCGCCTTCCTCGAAACGCTCCGGGAGGGGAGCAGGACGCCCGAAGAACTTCTGCGGGAGTCCTTCATCTCGCCCTTTTGCGGCGAAAGCAAGCGGCGCGCGATCCTGCAACGCCTCAAGAGGCTCGGGCATCACCTGCGCCGCAGCGGATACGAACTCGAGGCGATCGGCACGAAAAGGGATGGCCCCTTCGCCGCCGTCCTGGTCTCGGCCATCAGCCGTCACGACCCGCTCGACGCCGAAATCATCGGCCTCGGACTCCGGGAAATCGACGGCAATTGGCGCGTCGCCCCGGTGCCCGGCAGCTTCGAAAACTGCAACCTCGGCTTCGACGACGCGGTGCGCGAAAAGGTCGACGCCCTCGCGCTTTGGATGGGACGGCAACGCGTGCTCCGGCTGCGCGACCTGCAAAGCGATCTCGAGCGAAAGTTCCGCCAGCGCATGGAGGCCGCCGTTCCCGACGACCTCCTTCGAACCCGCGAACCGAAGAAGGTGGTGCAGGCCTTCCTTGACGCCTGCCGCAACGGCGACCTTGCGGCGGTCATGGTCCTCCTCGGCAACGTGGGACTCGAACGCGACGAGGCCGATCTCGAACTCCAGCGGGCGGTGTCCTGCGGCCTCCGGGGGCTCGACCGGCACAAACAGTGGCGGATCCTCGCCGATCCGAACGTGATACGCGTCCTGATTACCGGCGACGACGGCGACGATCTCGATGCGGAGGTGGTGATGCTGGTCTTCGATCCCGACGCCAACGCCGGCACCAAGGTGATGCGGTTTGTGCTCCTGAGGGCCGGCAAACGCTGGGCGATCCGCCTCCCCGGGACCCTGCGCCACGCCGACGACGACAGGCAGCAGTTCCAGCGCGCCTTCTGGCGCGAGCAGGACCCCGCCGATGATGACCTGAAAAGACGCTTCCCCGAAGTATTCGAGAAGACCCGCCCGCCCCTGCGCGGCAACGACCTCGCCGAGACGGGCAAACGCCTCGAAACAATCCTGCAGGAAGGGGAACTCGAGGAGTTCTTCCGCTTTCTCTGCCGGCGCGATGATCTCACCCCCATCGAACGACGGGTCGCCTATGCCGAGCTGGGCCAGTTCTGGAACGCCTTCCGCGAGGAGGACAAATCCGCCGCCTCCGGCGAGTTGATCAAGATCCTCGCCGAGGGGGATGCCGGCGTGCTCGTCTTTCATCGCGTCTCGACGGCGCGGTTCGGCCGGCCGAAACTCAAGCCGCTCCTGATGATGCGCGGTCCGGACGGCTGGGCGATCGCACCGGGCGTCACGTCGGCCGCCAACTACGACGCCCTCCCCGCCGCGCAACGCAAGGCCCAGGTCGCGGTGCTCGAGCGCTTCGCCGAACAACGCGCCGCCCTCTCGAAGCAGGCCTCGAAACGCTTTCTGGATCGCTTCGTGTCCGCCACCCCGGACCGTGGCGTGAACATCAACCCCGAAGCGGCGGCGGACCTCGTCTCGGCGTTCCGCGGCCGGCTGCGCCATGGCCGTCTTCTCGAAGTGTTCGAGCAATGCGCCCTCCTCGACCACGAAGAGGGCGCGTGGGAAGCGTTGCGTTCGCTGAGCTACGAATACCGCGGCGCCAAACACGGCCGGGAGGCCGACGTGCGTCTCGGCGTCAGCGCCGAGGGGCCATGGGCGGGGGTCTCCCTGCGCGTCGACTCGGGCCCGGCCGGAGTTCCCGACTATCCGATGTATCTCGTGGTGGCCACCGCCCGGGGGCTCCGCCTGGTGGTCGACGGCGGCCTGCGCCTCGCCGCAAACAAGGCCCGCGAAGCCCTCAATCAACAAGTCTGGAACCGCGTCGACGAGCACCTGAACGCAGAACAGGCCTCGCTGGTGCGCAAGCTCTTCGAACGCCACGTCGGACGCAGCCGGAAGGATCTCGCGAAATGGGAGAAGAACAACAAGTCGTCCCCCTGACGCGGCCCGCCTTCGAGGAGGCGGTCCGGATCGCGCGGCGTCTCGAAGAGGCCGTGTGCTCGGTGGTGCTCGGTCAGGAGCAGGCGGTGCGGAGGGTCCTGTCGTGCATGGTTTCCGGCGGCCATCTCCTGCTCGAAGACTTCCCCGGCACCGGCAAGACCACCCTCGCCAAGGCCATCGCGGGCTCGGTGGAAGCGGTCCGGTTTTCAAGGTTGCAGTTCACTCCGGACCTCCTCCCCTCGGATGTCCTCGGGGTCTCGATCTTCGATCAGAAGACGCAGGAGTTCCGTTTCCTGCCGGGGCCCGTCTTCACCGACGTCCTCCTTGCGGACGAGATCAACCGCGCCTCGCCGCGCACCCAGAGCGCCCTTCTCGAGTCGATGGCGGAACGCCAGGTGACGGTCGACGGCAAGCGATACGTCCTCGACGGGCTCTTCTTCGTGGTGGCCACCCAGAACCCGGTCGAATTCCGCGGCACCTATCCGCTGCCCGAAGCCCAGATGGACCGCTTCACCATGCAGTGCGCCCTCGGATACGTCCCGGTCGACCAGGAGATCGCGATCCTCAACGGCCAGCAGCGCAGCCATCCCCTCGATCGCCTCGAACCGGCCATCGCCAAGGCGGACCTGATGGCTCTCGTCCGGGCTGCCCGCGACGTTCGCCTTGCCGACGACCTGAAGGAATACATCGTGACGGTGGTGGCGGCCACCCGGACCGCGAAGGACGTGCAGCTTCCCGCCAGCCCGCGGGCCTCCCTTGCCCTGATGCGGGTCTCGCAGGCCATGGCCCTCTTCGAGGGGCGCGATTTCGTGGTCCCCGAGACCATCCAGGATGTCGCCGCCGACGTGGTGGCCCACCGCCTCGTGATCGAACCCGAAGCAAGGTACGCCGGACGTAGTGGCCGCCAGATCATGGAAGAAATCGTCGCGGAAGTCCCCGTCCCGGTGTAGGCCGGAGCCCGGGTTTCCGCGAAGTGTGTGCCGAGCTCCCGTCGAAGCTCCATGCCCCGGTCCCCGAGCTCCGAACCTCAGCCAGCTTTCCCCCCGCCTCCCTCCCGCTCTCCAGCCGCCCCGGACGCCGCGCACATCCCCCAGCGCATGTCAAACCTCGAACACCGAAGACCGAACATCGAACCTCAAGTCCATCCTCCGGTTCCGCTCTTCTACCGCTTCCTCCACCGCGCGTATTCGCGCGGGGCGCAGCTTTCGCAGTTCGTGCAATCGCGGGTGGCGCCGGCGGGCTGGGGGGTGCTGGGGCTGCTGGTGATGACGGCGGTGCTGGGGGCGGATGTCAGCCGGTCCGCCCTCTACCAGATCTTCGCGCTTTCGTTGGCGCTTCTCGCGGTGGGGTTGTTGTGGGCGTGGGCGCGGCGGGCCCGGCTGACGGCCCGCCGCGTGCTCCCGCGATACGCCACCGCCGGCGAGGAGTGCCGGGTGACGATTGAAATCACCAACCGGGGGCGCCGCGCCGTCCGCGGCGTCCTGATTCGGGACCGGGTCCCGGACCCCCGCCCGGACCTGCGGCAGTTCGCCTTCACCCCGGAGCCCGGCGAAGCGAAGCGCAACGCCTTCGATCGTCTCTTCGTGTACTATCGTTGGCGTTGGTTGCTGGACCGCCGGCTCCTTTTCACGGGCGGTCGATGCCGGGAGGTTCTCTCGCTGAAGCCCGGTCAATCGGCGCGGGTAAGCGTCGCTCTGCGGGCCCGGCGGCGGGGCGCGATCCGCTTCAACGACCTGCGGGCGGTGCTGCCCGATCCGCTGGGGCTCTTCCAGCGCAACGTGCGGGTGGAGGCGCCGGAAGACACCCTCCACGTCCTGCCGAGGCGATACCGGCTTCCCGCCGTGGACCTGCCCGGCGAGGCCTGCTTCCAGCTCGGCGGCGAAGCCCTCTCGAACACGATCGGTCAGTCCGGCGAGTTCCTCGGCCTGCGCGACTACCGGCCCGGCGACGCCCTGCGCCACATCCACTGGAAAAGCTGGGCCAAGACCGGGCGCCCCATCGTGAAGGAGTTCGAGGAGGTCTTCTTCCCGCGATACGGCCTCGTCCTCGAAACCTTCGCCGCCCCGGGCGACGAAGACCTCTTCGAGGAGACCGTCTCGGTGGCCGCCTCCTTCGCCGCCGCCATCGACACCAATCGCAGCCTCCTCGACCTCATGTTCATCAAGGACAAGGCCATCATCGTGACGGCCGGACGCGGCGTCGCCAAAACCGAGAAACTTCTCGAAGTCCTCGCGGCCGTCGAGGCGGACCCCGCCGAACACTTCCACGCTCTCCTGCAGCTCGTGCAACGATACCGCGACGACCTCACGTCCTGCATCTGCCTCTTCACCGGCTGGTCGGAGACCCGCGCCGGTTTCCTGCGCGGAGTCCTGCGCCACGGCCTCGAAACGACCGCCCTCGTGGTCTGCCGGGACGAAGCCCGCGTGCGCGACGCCTTGCAGCGTCACCCCGTCCCGTGCCGTCTCCTCCCCCTTGAACTTTCCCGCATCCAGGAAGGACTGCTGAAGCTGTGAAGACGAGCGACCGTCACGCCATGGCGCCTCCGCGACTCGTTCTCGGAGCGGCCCTCCTGTTCTGGGGCGGCGTCACGGATCATCCCATGGTGGGGTTGTTGTGCGCCTTTCTCGTCGAGAGCCGCTCATGGTTCCGTTGGCGGTGGGACTTCGGGGAACGCGGATTCGTGCGGGCATGGTCGTTGTGCGTGGTGGCGGCGGCCCTGACCGTGGCGGGGCTCTGGCTGCAGGGGGAGAGCATCCTGATGCTCTTCCGCATCCTGGTCTGGATGCCGCTCTTCTTCCTGCCTCTGATGCTCGCGCAGCAGTATGCCA
>Ga0180436_10002220_pt1 | contig 18616 bp, 11 predicted proteins | sample SS_ome_2_FD_132434 | JGI IMG/M metagenome (GOLD analysis project Ga0180436, IMG submission 132434) | Hypersaline lake sediment archaeal communities from the Salton Sea, California, USA - SS_3_S_2 metaG | ecosystem: Environmental > Aquatic > Non-marine Saline and Alkaline > Hypersaline >...
ATCCCGAGCCGGGCGGTGTGGCCGTCGAATCGGCGACCCAGATCACGTCGCCCTGCCCCGGCTGCAACCGCGTCGGGGTACCGAAGAACGGTGAACTGAGCACGCTGGAGAGCGCGCCGGTCTCGGGATCGAGCGCGCGAATGCCGGTGAAGCCGCCGCTCGCGTGGCCGGGATCGGTCAGGAGCAGGCGACCGTGCTCCGCCTGCCACATGATCCCGGTCGGATCGACGAACTCCACCGAAGCAAACGTGTCGACCACGGCTCCGGTGTTCGGATCGACGACGAAGATCGCTCCGGTGTCCTCGCTTTCCACGCCCGCCGGGTTCGCTTCGCGATCGGTGATCCAGAGCCGCCCATCCGCAGCGACGGTCAAGTCGGCCAGGGAGCGAAACGCCTCGTCGCAGATCACCGTGCTCGGAACGCCGCCGTCCGCACCGACGCGCAGCACGGCCCCAACGCCCTCTCCGGGACACTCGACGCCGGCATCGAGGATGTAGAACCCACCGTCGGGCGCGGGCAGGCAGCGCACGGGATCGACGAGGGCGACCCCAGCCGCCAGGGTACGCAGCGTATTGACCGCCGTGTTGAGCTCGAAGAGCGCCCCCGTGTCGCGGTCTAGACCCAGCGGATCGGCGTCGCGGTCGAGAATCAGAAAACGACTGGCAGCCTTGGCGTGCAGATCGACCGGTCGCACGAGTCCGGCGTGCGATCGAAACGGCTCGACGATCCCACCTGCATCGACCGCGAAGACGGTTCCCTGGCCGCCGGTGTCAAAGACGTCGAGCGCGGCGTCGAGCAGCAACACCTCGCCGCCCTCCAGCGGACCGTAGACGTTGTCGCTGAAGCTCTCGCTGCCGGGCGCCTCGCCGCCGACGAGCTGGAGCGCGATCTCCAGCGGCGCCGCATGAGCGGCGAGCGAGTCGATCTGGCAGGCAAAGGTGAGCGTGACCGGATCGCGGAACAGCAGATCGCCCGACCAGTCGATGCGGCCCGTGGCGGCGTCGATCTGCACCGTCCCCGCCGATGCTTCGGCCGCCCTCGGCAGCAGCGCTTGTGAGAGCATGAGTTGCGCGCCGACACTGAGACCCGGCATCGGCGCGTAGTTCATGATTTCCGCCGTCACCTCGAAGAGGTCGCCCGGGACGGGACGCCCCCCGCTCGCGTCGATCACCGTGAAGTCGACGATGCGCAAATCGGGCGCACGGAAGAGCGCCCCGCGCAACGGCTGGCGCAGGTCGGCGTGGAAGCTCTGCATGCTGAAGCTGCCAAAGCCGATCCCCTGAAGTTGGAAACGCACGAGCCCGCCGCGCCCCGGATGGAAGGGATTGCTCTCTTCGTCGCAGATGACGAGCCGGTCGGTCGCGTAGCGCATGATGCCCGAAGGCCGTTGGAGCAGGCTGTCGCCCGGACCGATGATGCGAATGAACTGGGTGGCCGCCTGGTCGCGGCGCATCCAGAACAGGCTGGGACCGTTGGAGACCCCCACCGGAACCCGGTCGATGACGTAGCAGTCGCCGTTGTCGACAAAGGCGGCACCATAGGGATCAATCAGGCTGCCCGGGGCGCGATGCGTGGCAACCAGCGTGCCGTCCCCGTCTAGCTCGAGAATCGCCCCAAAGGGTTGACCGTTGCTCTGCGACTCGGAATCGCAGACGAGATAGTGCCCGCCGACATCGCGCACGATGTCGACCGGATTGGGGAAGAGCGCGGCATCATTCGGGGCGTAGAACTCGCTCAATTCCCCGGTCAGGGGATCGAGGCGGTAGATCACGCCCGGCAGGACGGTCGCCGCCTTCGGATCGACGATCAGCAGGCTGCCGTCGTGCGCCAGCTCGAGTGCCTTGACGTAGAGCGTGAGCTCGCCGCCGCTGTAGACGCGGCGCGTGACCTGCGATTCCGGGTCGATCGCCAGCACCTTCGGATCGCCCGATTCCGCATCCAGCACGTAGAGCGTGCCATCCGGGCCGAACGTGACGTCGGTCGGTCGGGGCAACTCCCCGGTTGGATCATAGGCGAGCGTCTCGGTCGTGAAATCGTCCTCACCCAGCGCAAAGACGCGCGGGGCGGGAAAGGCGGCTGCCCGCCGGTCGACAAAGGCGTTCTGTCCGCCCGGGAATTGCAACTCGACCGACAAGAGGAAGGTGCGCCTCAGCTCGACGTCGGGTCCGGTCAGCCGTGACGTAACGAACAGCTCGACCTCGGGATCCAGCGTCTGCGGCACGCGCGCCTCGACGCTGATCGGGATCGAGTCGCCAACCGCGGCACTGCCGCTCCAGATCAGGCTCGTGCCGTTCGCGCCGAGCGCCAGACTGCCCTGCGCCGCGCGGGCGGAACCGAAGAGCAGTTCGAGGTTGTCGAACGCCGTCTCGAGCTGCACGCCGGCGACCGCCGCCGGGCCGTGGTTGACGACGCTGGCTTCGAAGCGCAGCCGATCGCCCGGTCGCGCCGGCGGACCGTTGAGATCGATCAGCTTGAAGACCGAATCGTCGAAATCGGGGCCCGTATAGGCCTCGATCGCGACCAGCTGATAGAACGAAGAGCGCACCATCGTGTCGCGCAGCTCGCCGCTACGGGGATCGATCCGCAGCAGCGCGCCCCGACTGCCGCTGTAGCCGGCCGGATTCGCCCACCCATCCAGGACGAGCAAGTCGCCCTCGGGCAGCACGACGAGATCGGTCGGCTCGACGAAATCCGCCACCGCGAGCGTATCGGTGAAGGCGCCGCCCGGGAGCGTCACGCGTACGACGCCGCCCCCGGCTGCGGGGAACCCGGGCGCCGTCAAGTTGGCGTCGGCGATCCAGAGCGTATCGGGCGCCGCGAGCGCCAGCGCGGCCGGTCGCTGCAGTCCTTCCAGCGACAGCAGCGACTCGAGTTCCAGCGTCTGTGGATCGAAGCGGAAGACGACCCCATTCTGCGGCGAGGACCAGCGCATGCGGCCCTGTGGATCGAGCACGAGCAGGGTCCCGTCGGGCGCGGCGACGAGGCGACGCGGGGCCCCGAAGCGTACGTCGCTCACGAGCAGCTCCAGCGTCAAGCTGTCGGGATCGAGGCGAAACAACGCCCCGGAATGGCCCTCGCCCAGGGGATCGGCCAGTTCATCGAGCACATAGACCGAGCCATCAGGGGCGTGCAGAAGGTCGATCACGAGCCGCAGGCGCGCATCCTCGAGCGTCACCGGCGGATTCGTCGGCGGCTGGTAGCTGTCGAGCAGGTGGATGCGCTGCCGGTCCCCAACCACGAGTCGCTTCCCGCCGATCCAGGTTACGGCGCGCGGATCGCTGAACGCGGCCGGATAGGCGATGTCGTGGAACTCGCGCGTCTCCGGATCGAGCGCCATCAGCAGCTCACTCGCGTAGGCGGCCTGGCTATCGATGTCGATCAACATCACTTCGCCCGCACGGGGCGGCAGCGCCCGCGCCGGTACGAGCCCGATGGCAGCGAGCAGCAATGCGGCGCATGCCCGGTTCCACCCTGCGCGCAGGCGAGCCCCTCGCCGTCTCGCATTGCTCGACACGCGATTCACTCCGGTCTCCCCCTTTCGCCGAAGGCAGGCTCTGCTTGGTACCCGATCAATCCTTGGCCAGTTGGCGCGGGGAGTCAAGCGGGGCCGCGCTCAAGCAGGCAGATCGCGCGCGGGGGGGGGAACGCAGCGGGGCGCGGTGCGCCCGGCACTCAACGCCGCGGTGAGCCCGGTCCGCCGCGGCGGGGCCGGCGTTCGCGAACCGTTGGCAGGCTGGGGTTGATCGCCTGGAGCGGGAAGTCGGGGCGCGCGAGCAGCTCGAAGACCGCGCGCGTGAAGCTGAGCGCCCAGGCCAGCATCGACTGCGCCTCGTACTGGCTGCCGCGCCCGCCCTCGTAAACCAGATCCTTGATCTCTTTCGCATCCCGCAGCCAGCGGACGGTATCGTCGGGCAGCTGCTTCTCGTCGAGGTAGAGACGCTGCAACGCCGACGTCAGCGCGAAGAGGTTGGTATCACGATAGCCGCGGGCGCGCAGCGCGGCCTGCGCGGCGCGGTAGACGCCGAAGTAGGATTGGAGGATGACGTCCGCCCAGGCGCCGCTCGCATAGCGCGTCCGCGCCCGGTCGAGCTCGGCCTGCGCGGCGCGCAGCTCGGTGTCGACGAGCTGCGGATCGGGTTGAATTTCCCGCAGCCGCCCCTTCTTCAGACAATCTTGAAACGGGTCCAAGTCCGCCCCCCTGAGCCATTTAGACAGATAAGGACCGCTCGGGTGAGGTATTGTAGCAAAAGACCAGATTTGTCGCAACTGCATCCGCGTGGCGTTCATGCGGCGCGGCGATCACGCTCGCTCTCCCCGCCGCCGCCGCGCCCGCTGGAGGGCCCGCCCGGCACTAAATCCAGCGTAGCAGCGCCGTCGTCAGGGCCAAGTAGATCGTCAGGCCGATGATGTCGTTCGACGTCGTCACGAAGGGCCCGGTCGCGAGCGCCGGATCGGCGCCCAGGCGCTTGAGCATCAGCGGCACAGCGGAGCCGACGATCGCCGCCATCGTCATGGTCACCGCCAACGAGACGCCGACGACGATCGCCAGGTGCCAGCGGCCGAGCCAGAGCGTGACGATCCCCCACAGCAGCACCGCGAGGACGAGGGCGTTGACGACGCCGACGATGATCTCCTTGGTCAGACGCGCCCGCGCATTCGGGCGGTCGACCTCGCCGGTTGCGATCCCGCGCACGATCGTGGCCGAAGATTGCATGCCGACGTTGCCCCCCATCGCCATGATCACCGGGATGAAGAAGGCGATCTGCATCGCGGCACTGAACTCGCCCTCGAACCGGCTCATCACCCAGGCCGAAACCGCGCCGCCGATCAGCCCGAGCACGAGCCACGGCAAACGGTTGCGCGAGACGGTCACGACCGAGTCGCCCGGGGATTCCTCCTCCAGGCCGCCGGAGAAACGAATGAAGTCCTCGGAGGCCTCTTCCTCGTACGCTTCGAGGATGTCGTCGATCGTGATCTGCCCGATCAGCCGGCCGTGATGGTCGATGACCGGAACGACCGCCAGGTCGTACTTGCGCGCCAGATCGACGACCTCTTCCTGGTCCATGGTTGCCGGCACCGCGCGCACTTCGCGATCGACGATCGCTCCGACCGCCGTCGCGCCGTCGCGCAGCAGCATGTCGCGCAGCGTGAGAATGCCCGTCAGCCGGCCGGAGTCATCGACCACGAAGAGGTGGGGAATGTCCGCCTGCGCTTCGCCCGCGGCACGCAAGCGCTCGATCGCCTGCGCGACGGAATCGCGCTCCGGGACGGCGACGACCTCGGCGGCCATGATGCCCCCCGCCGTATCCTCGGGAAAGGCGAGCAGCCGCCGCAGGCGGCGGGCATCGGCGGGACTGATCGCCGCCAGCACGCGCTCGGCGACCTCCGGCGAGAGCGTCTGCAAGAGGTCGGCGGCATCATCCGAATCAAGGCGCGCAACGAACTCGGCGATCTGGGGCGTGTCGAGCGCATCGAGCAACTGCTCGCGCAGCCCCTCATCCATCTCGATGATCGCGGGCGCGCGGTCCTCGGGCGCGATCAGCTCAAAGACGCGCTGGCGCTGGGGCGGATCGAGGTGCTCGAGCGCATCGGCCAGGTCGGCCGGGTGCAGGCGCGCCAAGAGCGTCCGCAGCAAGCGCTCATCGCCGCCCTCGAGCAAGACGACGAGATCGTCATGAAACTCCTCGTCATAGACGTGTTGCAGCTCGATCGACATCGGCTCCTCCCGCTAGTGCGCGATCCGGCGCCGCGCGCGCGCGTAGTCCCAATTGGGACTCCAGGCTGGCGTGTGACACCGCCGGCAGGTCGTCTCCTTCGGACGCATCGTCGTGCCGTCGCGCGCGTGGGCGCGCCCCGGCCCGTGGCACGCTTCGCACTGCACGTTGGCCATCGGCGGCGCGGTGGCGCTCTCGTGCGCGGCGGGCGCCGTGGCCGGCGGCGCGAAGCCCCCCGGCTGCGCCCATCCGGTGACATGACACTCCAGACAAGCGGCATCCTCGCTGCGCTCCGCGGCGACCCACGTCGCCCAGGCGCGCGCGTGCGCCGTCTGCTCCCACTGCGCCTGCTGGGCGGCATGGCAGCGTGCGCACACCGCCGCGCCAAGATACCCCTGCTGCAGGCGTGCGCGCCGCAGACCGGCTTGCGCACGCGCTGCGGCGGCCCCGGCGTCCGCTTCCAGCGCCGCGATCCGGCGTGCGATTTCGGGCGCCGCCGGTTGCCGCCGATCGAGATCGACCGTGCGCCCGCCGAAGTCGAGGCGCTCGCCGTCGGGATCGATGATCAAATGCGTCACGGCGACGAACTGCCCGCGCTGACCCGTGCGGTTGTAGACCGCTTCGCCCAGCAAGAGTGGGTGCGAAGTATAGGTCGTGCGGTAGCCGGCGAGGATCAGATCGAGTCCGCCGACTTGCTCTTGCAGCGCTGCGACCTCGGCCTCACGCATGCAGGCGAGCGCGACGAGCAGCTCGTTGCGCCGGCGCAAGTCCGGCAGCCACTCGGCCAGCGCTTCGTCCGGCGGTTGAAAGCGGTAGCGCGCCGCCACCGACTCCGGCAATGCGGCGAATGCCTCGCTCCCCATCAGACCGACGAAGCCGATGCGCACCCCGCCGATCTCCCGCTCGAGAGACGGTGGGGCGAACCCCACCTCCGCCCCCCTGCCCGCCGGACGCACATTCGTCGCCACCCAGGCGGTGGGATCCGGAGCGATCCAGGCGGCCAGTGAATCCCACTGCGCGCACTCCCGCGGCCCCGGCGTGCCGTAGCGGTGCGGGTGCGCGCGCTCGAGCTCGGCCAGGAAGGGATTGATCAATGCCGCGCGGGCCGGTTCGACCTCGATCCAGTCGCCAAGCTCGCACATGATCAGCTCCGACGGCAGCGCCGCCAGCGAATCGACCGCGCTCGCCCACCGGGCGAGTCCGCCACGGCGTTGATTCGCTCACCCGCTCTCCGTCAGCGTGCCTTCCAGCGAGCCGCGCGCCACGAAGGTCAGGGCGACATTGCGCGCGCGCGTGGCCGGCTCCTCGCCCATCCAGCGGCAGGCAACCAAGCCGAGCGCAAGCAGAAGCCCGGCGGCCAGCGGCCCCATGCGTCCGCTGCCCGACCGCCAACCACGACCGCGGTACCGTTGCATGCTACGTCTCATCTCCCGCCGTCCTCCGCCAGCTCTCGCCGTTCGCTTCGCGCTCAAGATGCGCCCTCATTCGCCACTGGGTCAATTGCGTCGTCGCTCGTACTTGATATCGGGCAGCTCGCGGATGCTGATCCGGAAGTAGTACGACGAACGCCCGCCGCTCATGCGCCGCTCGAGAATCGCTTCCCAGCAATGCAGGTCGCGGACCAGGGTGAAGCCCTGAGAGGTGACTTCCTCCTCGGTCAAGTCGTAGTAGAGGCTGTACTGCAGATTCCAGCGCTCGGTCAGCGCGAGACCCAGGGAGAAGTTCGCCGAGCTGCGCTCGGTCAGCGACGGGCCGCTGCGCGTGCGCGAAAGGACGTGGGTCGCCGACAAGTGCCAGGGGCCGGTTAGCGAGCCGGCGGCGCCGGTATCGGTCGGTCCGCTGCGGGTCCCGCCGCTCGGATCACCGAAGCCGCCGAGTCCGCTCGCTCCATCCGCCAGCGGCGCCTCCCGCGCCCCGGCTGTCTGGCCGCCGCGCACGCGCGCGGTCGTACGCAGCGACAACGAATAGTCGTCGCGCCAGAACTCCGGATCGTGGCGAATCGAGAGGTTCGAGCTGAGCGCTCCCCCCGGCTGCAGACGGAAGCTGTGGGAAATGTCGCCCCAGGGTTGCGGCTCCCGCCCGCTCTCGCGCGCCTTCTCCTTCTCCAGGAAGTCATACGACGTGGAGGTATCCCAGGTCAGCAAGTTGTCCTGCTTCGTAACCTCCTCACCGCGCCGCCACTTGAAGTGAAAACGCTGCGTCGCGCGCAGCGAGACCGCACTTGACCGTGAGCTACCGAGGCTGATGCCTCCGACCGAGGGGAAGTCGCGCAGGTGCTCGAGCTCCGGACGGTAGCTATAGGAGGCGGAGAGATCGACCACGTGGCGCAGCGCCTCCCACGGTCCGAGCCGCGGGAAGAAGGTTCCATAGAGGGTCGTCCCAAAGGAGAGCCCGGCCCGCCAGCTGGCCCCCAACAGATTCGTCGCTCCCGAATCGCCCTGCGCCGCCCAAGCGCCGTCGACCGCCGCCGAGGGCGTCAGGTTGAAGACGCCCAGCAGCCGGCGCTTGTCGGAAAGCGACAGCGACAGCCCGGCGGCCTGATTCGCCTCGCTCTGCGTCGCGCACTCCTTGCGATAGGTGCTGCGAAACCGGAAGTCGCCGCGCAGATAGGTGCTCGCCAGAAACGGCAAACGCCCGCCGTGTCCGCGCGCGTCCGGGCGCGTGCCGAGCGGCAGCGAGCTGACGGAGAAGTTGACGCTCGGCACGAGCTGGGAGATGCGGCTCCCGCCGTCTTCGCAGTCCTCCAGGTACTCGGTCCGATCGGCCAGAATCGAAAGCGAGGCGCCCGACCAGCTCTTGGTGAGGCTCAACTGCGAGCGAAGCTGTCGGTTGAGGCGCTCATCGACGCTCGCCCCGAAGTCGCGGTCATCGGCGTAGTCCTTGTCGCTCTGGAAATGGCCCGAGATCTTGAGTTGGAAACGCTCCCCGAGCGTCTGGTCATGGCGCAAGCGCAGTAGCCAGCGATCCCGGCGCCCGCCGGCGGTATCCTCCTGGCGCGTGAACGAGCCCTCGACCTGTCCGGAGAGCAGGTAGCGCTTCTTGTAGCGCACGCGCCCGTTGAGCGTCAGGCGCGGATCGCGCTCGTAGTAGTCGAGCCAGACGAGCGCGTCGCTGTACGGGCTCGCCGCCCAGTAGTAGCCGATGTTGCGCAGGAAGCGGCCGCGGGACGTGTCGAATCCGAACTCGATTTCGGGAATCAAGACGCCGCTCTGACGCCCGCGCCGCGTCGGAAAGACCGCATAGGGAATCGCCAAGACCGGAATGTGCCCGAGGTAGAGAACGACCGGCCGTGCGATCACCTTCTCGCCCGGAATGATCTTCATGCGACTCGCATGGAAGTGGTAGTGCGGCGAATCGGCGTCGCAGGTCGTGAATTGCCCGTCGCGCACGAAGAGGGCTTCCGCGGCCACGCGCTTGATCCGCTCGCCGCGGTAGTAGCCCGGGTCGAACGCGCTCTGCCCCTGCAGGATCAACCCCTTGCGATTGTCGATGCGATAGGTCATGCGGGTACCGTCGACCACGCTCTCTCCATCGCGCAGTTGCGGTTCGCCGGTCGCGATCACGAGATCATCCGGTGCACGAAAGAGGATCTCCTCCGCGTGCAGCTCCATCCCCTGATAGGTGACGCGACCCGCGCCATAAATCCGGATCGCCTCACTGGCCACGCCGAAGTCGAGCCCGTCGCCGTAGTAGCGGACCTCGTCGCGCGGATTGAAGGGCAGGCGCGCAAGCAGCGAATCCGATGGCGCGAGTTCGCTCGCCGCTGCCCGCTCGCGGATCCGAGCGAGGATCGACGGGCGATAGCCCCCGGCGCCGGGCGGATCGAGCGGTGCGCGGGTGTCCCGCCCAGCGGGCGCGCGGCCGGCCGCCGAGGCCGACGGGGCCGCGACGCGCGACAGGGAGTCGTCCGCGGTCGGCGCGAGCGCGAGGGCGTCGGCCACTGTGTGGGTGGAGTCGGGCGCGCCGGCGAAGGGCAGGATATAGCGACCGCCGACCTCGTCCTCGAACTGCACGCGCGAGACGTCCTCTTCACCGAAGATCAGGCGGATGCGGCGCGCCGCCGTCCAATTCAGTCCCACCCCCCGGGCGCGATCCGCTCGCCCGGGCAGGTAGAGCGCCTGCGCATCGCCGGACAGGACCACACTGCGCATCGCCCCATCGACGAGGTAGGCGGTCAGCGTGTCGCCGACGGCGAAGTGGCGCTCGCCCGCGGGCTGACGCGGGGAGTACTCGCTGCGGGCATGCCCCCAGATGCGCAGCCGCTCGGCCGTCCCCCCACGCAACGCCACCGCCATGCTATCCCCGAGCATGCTGCCGGTACGGTCCTGCACGACCGGCATGCCGGTCAAGAGCACGCGATCGCGCGCGATCTCGAAGCGGGCGCGATCACACGCACCGCGCGCCGTGCCGTACTCGATCGCGACCCAGCCGAGCGCCTCCCCTTCGCGCCGCTCCGGGTAGAAACGCAGCGTATCGGCCCGCACGACGAGTCCCGCCTCCCCGCCGGCGGCGCGCACGAGACGCGGTCGCCGCTCCGGGTCGCCCAGCACGAGCATGCAACCGCGCCGCCGATCGTACTCGAGCCGCTGGCCATAGACGTCGATGCTGTCGGTCTCATCGCGCATGTGGATCCGATCGCCGGCAACGGCGAACGAATCGGGCAGATCGTAGTCGAGCCAGTCCGCGCGCAGCGTGCGCCCCTCTTCAAAGAGCCGCACGAGGCCGGAGAGATAGAGGCGTTCGGCGGTCCGATCGTAGCGCAAGCGGTCCGCCAAGAAACGCCCCTCGGGACCGCGCCCGCGCACGTCTTCCTCCAGGAAGAGCCGTCCCTGGTCGCGGAGGTAGAACCCGCGCGCCGCCTCAAGCGTGCGCAGGGAATCCTCGATCCGCACCGCGCCCGCGAGTTCGACGCGCTCGTCGTCCGGATACCAGGTGCCATGCAGCGCGCGCAGGAAAAGCCCCCCGTGGCGCACCTCGACCGAATCGATCTCGGCCGGCCCATCGAGGCTGCCCGCCAGTACGGCGCCGATGACGTGCCAGATCTGCTCATCCCGCAGCAGGGAATCGGGCAGGGACGGGCGGCGCGGGCGCGCCGGGCCGATCTCCCCGGCCCGCGCCGAGTCCGCCTCCGAGTCGCCCGTCTTCGCGGACGCCGCAGACTGCACCTCGATCGGCCGCGTCACCTTGCGCCCGCGTGCGGCCGGCGTCTGCGCCGTCCCGTCGCCGATCAGGAGCGGCGCCCAACAGGCGGCCAGAACCCAAACGCGGAGCCAGCGCCCACCCTTCATCACGGTTCGTCCCGCGCCAAACACCGGTCACGTCCATGCATCGCGGCGCCGATGATCCCGGCGCGCGTGCCGAGGGTCGCCTGGCAGACGGTCGCCACCCGCGCCGGGCCGGCCATCGCGCGCGCCGCAAGTGTGGCGCGCGCTGGCGCCAAGAGCAGGTCGCCCGCCTGGGCGATTCCGCCGCCGATCACGAAGCGCGCCGGATCGATCAGGTTCTGCAGATTCGCCAGTGCCGTGCCAAGCTGCTCGCCGGCACGTGCATAGACTTGGCGTGCCAGCGGGTCGCCGCGCGCGGCCGCGGCGGCGATCAGGCGGGGTGTGACCGCCGCCCATCGCCCGTCGGCCGCAGCGTTGCCCGCCTGGTCCGCGCTCCCGGCACTGGCCGTGCGGTAGGCGGTTTCGATCGGCCGGCGACCGACGTAGAGCTCGAGACAACCGCGGTTGCCGCAGGAACAGCGCGGTCCATCCCAGGCAATGCTCATGTGGCCGACCTCGCCACTGAACCCATGGCGGCCCGCCGCGAACTGGCCCTCGTAGAGCACGGCGCCTCCGATCCCGGTACCAATCGTGAGCGCAACGACGGGAGACTGCCCGCGGCCGGCACCGACCCGGGTCTCGGCCAACGCGAAAGCGTTGGCATCATTCAACACCGCCACCGGCTGGCCGAGATCCTCCTCCAGCCAGGGACCGAGGGGCAGGTCACGCCACGCGGGCAAGTTGGGCGACAGCAGCACGACGCCGCGCTGCATGTCAATCAACCCGGCGCAGCCGACACCGACCGCCGCGATCGGCTGCTGCGCGTCCAGCGCCTCCACGGCGCCTGCGATGCGCGCCACCGCGTCCCGCGGCGAACGGTCCAGTGGCGTGGCGATCTCGTGCTCGGCGACCAGCCGGTCATCCTCAGCGAGCAGACCAAGCTTGATCGCTGTCCCACCGACATCGATCCCGAGGGTCAAGCGTCCGCTGCGCGCGGCGCGGGGCGACGGTCGTTTAGCCAACAGACCTCTCCTCCCGCCGGTCGGCGCGCGGCGAAGCGCCACCGAGTGGATAGAGCGTGCGGGCGGCTCGCATGCCGAGCAGACGCATCCCCGCCTCGACGGTCAAGAACGAGCCGGTGATCAGTGCGGCGCGGCCGTGACGCCGCGCCTGCTCCCAGGCGTCCGTCATCCCGGCGCAGCAGACGGGAGCAAACCCGGCGCGCCGGGCCGCGGCCGCGACCCGGCCGAGCGGCCCGGCCCGGGGCGAATCGAGGGGGACCAGGCAGAGCCGGTCGCTCAACTCGCGCAGGCTGCGCAAGTAGGCTCCGTGCGCCTTGTCCCCGAGCATGCCAACGATCAACGTCGGACGCCGCCACTGCGGGCACCAGCGCCTCCAGGTCGCCCGCAGCACCTGGGCGCCCTGCGGATTGTGGGCCACGTCGAAGACGACGCCCGGCGCCGTGCCATCCCCGCCCTCGACCTGAAAACGGCCCGGCCAGCGACCGGTGCGCAAACCACTGGTGACCGCGTCCTCGGCCAGCGCCATTCCGCGCCCCGCGCACCAGAGCCGCGCCGCTTCGGCGGCGAGTACGGCGTTGTGCACCTGATGCTCACCGGCCAGCGTGATCGCCAGCGGGGCTGTGCCCTCGGCCCGCTGGCAGACGAAGCGACTTCCGGCGCCCTGCGGCGCGACCGCCGAGAAGCGCGCGCGGTCACGCAGGCGATGCACGGGCACCTCGAGCTCCGCGGCACGGCGGCGGAAGACCCCCTCGACCGCGGGCGAGCAGTGCCCCAACAGCAGCGGAGCCCCCGGCTTGAGGATCCCCGCCTTTTCACCGGCAATGGCGGTGCGGGTCGGGCCGAGCGATTTCGTATGGTCGCGGTCGATTCCGGTCACGACGGTCACGTCGGGCGCGACCACGTTCGTCGCGTCGAGCCGGCCGCCCATCCCGACTTCGATCACGGCGACGTCGACCGATCGGCGCGCGAACAGCTCGAAGGCGAGCAGCGTGGTTGCTTCAAAGAAGGAAAGCTCGCAGGAGCGGATCACCTCTTCGAGCTCGCCCGTCAGCGCGGCCAGCTCGGCATGCGGCACCAAGCGCCCGTCGACGCGCATGCGTTCGGCGAAGTCGAGCAAGTGGGGCGACGTCAGCAGACCGGTCCGCCACCCCGCCCGCTGCAGGATGGCGCCGATCAGAGCGCACGTCGACCCCTTGCCATTCGTGCCGGCGACATGCAACGTGCGGTAGCTTCGTTGCGGATGGCCGCGCGCGGCGACGGCGGCGCGGATCCGTTCCAGGCCGAGCTTGATCGCGCCGTGCTCGCGGCCGTAGAGGAAGCGAATCGCCTGCGCGTACGTCATCGCCCACCGCTCCTACCGGCCCGTGCGGCCCGGTTCCCGCCCCACCCCTGCCGGCCGGCGGCCCGCATCGCGGAAGAAGCGCAACAGCTGGCCGAGGAACGCGCGCATCTGGTCGCGTGCCACAATGCGATCGACAAAACCGTGCGCCTGCATGAACTCCGCCCGCTGGAAGCCCGCGGGTAGCTCTTGGCCGATCGTTTCGCGAATCACGCGGGGGCCGGCGAAGCCGATCAGCGCATTCGGCTCGGCGACGATCACATCGCCGAGCATCGCGTAGCTGGCGCTGACTCCGCCCGTCGTCGGATCGGCCAGAATCGAGATGAACGGCAAGCCCGCCTCGTGCAGACGGCCGAGCTCGGCGCACGTCTTCGCCATCTGCATCAGCGAGAGGATGCCCTCATGCATGCGGGCACCGCCCGAGCTGGAGACGATCACGAGCGGCAGTCCTTCCCGACGTGCCAGCGCCGTGCAGCGCGCGACGCGCTCCCCCACCACGGACCCCATGCTGCCGCCGAGGAAGCTGAAGTCCATGACGGCCAGCGCCAGGGGCAGGGTCTCGATGCGTGCCCGCCCGGCGACGACCGCTTCACGTCCCGGGTCGCCCGCCTGGGCGCGCTTGAGCTTCTCGCTGTACTTGCCGCGCGCGTCGCGGAAATGCAGCGGATCGGCGCTCTGCACCTCGGTGAAGGATTCGCGAAAGGACTCGGGGTCGACGAGGATGCGGATGTAGTCGCGCGCCCCGATGCGGAAGTGCGCGCCGCAACCGCGGCACACCCAGAGGGCACGCTCCACCTCCCGGCGGAAGAGGATCTCGCCGCAGCCGGGGCACTTGATCCAGACCCCGTCTGGCGTCTCGCGCCGCTTGAAGGCCGACGGCCGTTGCACGGTCTGCTTGCGAAACCAGGACACCGATCGCCTCCTTGCCCGTCCGGATCAAGCCCGGGCGCCGCGATCCCGTGCGCGCGGCGGCCGCGCGTAGCTGCCGCGCAGGTAGGCCGGCATGAGGGCGTCGAGGTCGCGATCGCGCACCAGCTGTGCCTCGGGCGCTGTCGCCGCAATCCGCGCCACGATGCCCGGCACGGCCGTGCCGAGGATGCCCGCGAGGGGCAGGAGCCCGTCGCCTTCGAGTGCCGGCCGCGCCTCGCCGAGCGCCGCGAGCAGCGCCGGCAACCCGTCCCCCGCGCACAACAGGGGGAGTCTCGCCACTTCGCGCGCCGCGCGCAAGGCCTCGCCCAGCCAGAAAGGGGCAGCGGCGAGGGACCGGGCGGCGGGCGCCTGCAGCCAGCGGAACCCGTCGCCCTCCAAGCAGCCGGCGGCGGCGAACAGCTCCCCCTGGCGGGGGGCGCTCACGACGAGCACGGCGCGGCCGGCCGGGGCGAGCCGGCGGATGCGCGCCTCGAGCGAAGAAACCGGCACGAGCGGAACGTCGAGGCCGAGGGCAAGGCCCTTGGCGGTCGCCAGGCCGACGCGCACACCGGTGAACGAGCCGGGACCGAGCGTGACGCCGATGCGGTCGCAATCGCTGCGCGCGAGGCCGAGGTCGTCGAGCAGCCGGTCGATCTGCGGCAGCAGCCGTTCGCTCGCCGCGGCGCGCGCGTCGCAGCGCGTCTCGCCCAGCAGGCGGTCACCGCGCGCGAGGGCGACACCGCCCAGAATCGTCGAGGTGTCGATCCCGAGCGCGATCATCCGTCCTCTCCTGCCAAACAGCGGGCGAAGGCGGCGCGGCGCTCCGGCGCAACGCGCAGGCGCAGGCTGCGCCGCGTCCCGCCCGCATGCGCCAGGTGCACGCCGAGCGCGCGGGCCGGCAGGTCTCGCCCCAGACGCGCCGCCCACTCGATGAAGCTAACGCCGGCACCCTCCATCCACTCCCGCCACTCGTCGACTTCGTCGCCGGAGCGCCGCGGATCCCAGCGATAGAGATCGAAGTGGTAGATCGGGCAGCGGCCGGCATAGACATTGAGTAACGTGAAAGTCGGCGAGCGCACCCGTCCCGCATAGCCTAGCCCGCGCGCGGCCCCCGCGACGAAGCGCGTCTTGCCGGCCCCGAGGTCGCCGCACAGGGCGATGACATCGCCCGGCCGCAACTCGGCGGCGATCCGCTCCGCCAGCGCCAGCGTTTCCACCTCGCTGTCGGTCACCTGTCGTAGTGGCGCCATCGGTGCCCCCACCTAGACGCTCGCCGCGGGGGTCAAGGTGGCCAGCGGCACGACCATCTCGTCGAGCGAGATGCCGCCATGCTGAAAGCTGTCGCGCAGCAGGCGCGCATGTTCGTGGCGCCCATGCGAATAGAGCAGAAAGAAATCCTCCTTGGCGAAGAGGCAAGTCTCGAGCGGACTGCCGGCAAGCAACCCAAAGGCGCTCGGATCGCGCGCCAGCAGCGCTGCTTCCGGATCGCAGGTCAGCGCGCGACCCACCTTGAAGCGCGGCCCGCCGGCGACCGACCGGTCGGCCCCGACGGTCGCCGGACGCTTCACCTGCAGGTTGCCATGGTCGGTCGTGATCAGGATCGTGCGCCCTTGGCGGCCAAGCGCACGGATCAGATCGATCAGGATCGACCGCTCGAACCAGGTGCGCAAGTGAGCCCGCAGCGCGCCCGGATCGTGGGCGAACTCGGCGAGAATCGCATCGCGGCTGCGGCCGTGGGTGAAGGTGTCGACGAAGGTGAAGACGGTCGCGACGAGGTCGCTATCGCGGAAGCTCCCGACCTGTTGGCGCAGCTCATCGGCGTCGGCATGCGTGACGACCTTCTGATACTGCACCGTTGCGGCCGCCAGCCCCTGGCGTTCCAGCAGGCGCGTGAGCAACTGGCGTTCGAACAGGTTCTTGCCAAGCTCGTCTTCTCGGGCGGCGACCCAGTATTCGGGATACGTCTCCGCGATCTGGCGCGGCAGGAGTCCGCTGAAGAGCGCGTTGCGTGCATAGGGCGTCGAGGTGGGCAAGATCGAGCAATAGGCCTCGCGCGCGACGCTCAGCTCAGGCGGCAGCAGCGTCTCGAACAGCAACCACTGGTCCAGGCGCAGGCAGTCGATCACGATCAGCGCCGCCTTGCCCCCCGCCTCGATCAGCGGCACCAGGCGCTGGCGCACGACCTCGTGCGACAGCAACGGCCGCCCCGCGCCACCGGCGATCCAGTCGCAGTAGTGCGCGGCGACAAAGCGCCCGAAACCGCGATTGAGCTCGGCCAGATGACTGGCGTGCGCGGTGCGCAAGTCGGCTTCCTCGAGCGCATCGAGTTCGAGATCCCATTGGGCGGCGTGTACTGCCTCTTCCGCCCAGCGGGTCCAATCCCAATCGCCGGTCACAGCACGTGCCGCCGCGCCGAAACGCGCCACGTAGTCGCGGACCATCGCCCCGCGCTCCAGGCCGCGCGCCTCGAAGATCTTCTTGCAGGCGAGGAAGATCTGGCTCGGATTGACCGGCTTGATCAGGTAGTCGCTGATCCGCCGGCCGAGCGCCGCGTTCATCAGGTTCTCTTCTTCGCTCTTGGTGATCATCACCACCGGCAGACCGGGGCGACGGGCGTTGATCGCCTCCAGCACCTCCAGCCCGCCCATCCCGGGCATCATCTCGTCGAGCAAGACGACGTCGAAGGCCTCGCGCTCAATCAGCTCGAGCGCGTCGCGCCCATTGGAGACGGCGGTCACGCGATAGCCCTTGCCCTCGAGGTAGCGCACATGGGCGCGCAGGATCTCGATCTCGTCGTCGACCCAGAGGATTTTCTGCCGGGGCGTCGTCATCGCGTCGTTCCACCCCGGTTGTGGTACGGCATCCTGCGCCCCGATCCCGAAGTCCTCTCCCGTCGAACCCGTTGCGGCGGAGTAAGCCTCTCCGGGAAGGAGGATTGGCTCCAGCGGCGGCGCCCAGCGCGCGCCCCCCGCAGGGCCCTGTCGGCCGGCAGCTGCCCGTTCCATGTAACTAGCTTCATTGAAGTGCCTTACCTCGAACACCCCGCAGAACGTCGGGCCACAACCAGGGGGAGACGCGGTGCGGCGAGGGGACCGCCGGGAAAGGCCCCGGCCCACCCCAGCCGGGCCGGTTGCGGACAGCGACGAAGGCTAGACGGGGAAGGAGATGGCGAACGTCGAGCCCTTCCCCGGTTCGGTCTTCTCGACCCAGATCTTGCCGCCATGGTTGTCCTCGATGATCCGGCGCGCCAGCGTCAGACCGAGCCCCCAGCCGCGGCTCTTCGTCGTGTAGCCGGGCGAGAAGATCTGACGCGCTTCGGTGCTCGTCATCCCCCGCCCCTGATCGGCAACACGCACCTCGACGCATTCGGTTTCATGGCGATGGATCACCGCCACCTGGATCGTGCCGCGCGTTCCGGTCGCATCGATGGCGTTCTTGAGGATGTTCTCGACGACCCACTCGATCAGCTCAGCGTTCATGCTGACCGGGGGAACCATCTCGTACATCTCACGAATCTCGATCTCCTTCTTCAGATGCGGCAAGCGCCGCCGGAAGTAGCGTACCGCCGAACTGACGATCGGGACCACGTCCCCCATCTCGAGGTTGTGGCCGGAGCCGACCTGGCTGAAGCGCTTGGCGACCTTGTTCAGGCGCTCGGCGTCGTCTTCCATCTCGTCCATGATCTCGGTCAGGAACTCGGCCGGCAGCGAGATCCACTCTTGCTCGTCCGTGCCGACCGCGTCGCCGGCGGCGCGGGCGGAGTCCCGTGGGGGCACGGCGGCCGATTGCCGCTCGGCACCGCCCGACGCGGGCCCCGCGCGCTGCCGCTCGCTGACGCGCTCGCGCAGAATCTCGACCCAGCCGAGCAGCGAGGAGATCGGGGAGCCGAGCTGATGGGCCGTCTCCTTGGCCAGCCCGATCCAGATCGCTCGCTGCTCGCTGGTCTTGATCGAGCGATAGCTTGCGTAGCCGAGGGCGATGAAGACCGCGATCACCGCCAGCTGCACGAGCGGGATGTAGCGCAGCTCGCTCGCCAGCTGACGCTCACCGAAGTGCACCAGACCGAAGGGCCGACTGTGGTCGAGGGTGTAGATCGGGATCGGCTCATTGACCTGATCCAGCTCGGCCACGCGCTCCAGGACGCGGCGCACCACCGGCAGCGGCTCTTCGGTGCTCGGGTTCCATTGCGAGATCGTTTCGATGTCAATCGCATCGGGATCGATGCCGATGTTGCTCCAGACAAAAGGACGGCCGGCGCGATCGGTCAAAATGAGGGGCAGGTCGCTCGGTCGGATGACGTCGGTGAAGATCTCGCGCAGGTCGGGATTGGCCGTAGCCTCGAGCGCGCTGACGGCGATGAAGCGCGCG